>ENA-ORXU01001749-ORXU01001749.1-marine-metagenome-genome-assembly--contig:-NODE-1749-length-16567-cov-4.662523_pt1 | contig 16567 bp, 16 predicted proteins | sample MGYA00237869_ERZ511484 | MGnify/ENA metagenome assembly ERZ511484
TGATCGAATTGACTTGGGGCTTTTCATGCTCAAAGCTTACCTGAAAAACGAAACAACTTTGCAAGCCATAGATCTCGGCTAATATGCTATCTATACAGACTGATTAAGGGATTGGTGATCAAGATCAACCCACACGAATCCGCGTAGACCCTTTTATTTTATACGTAATATAAATTGAACGATCAACCGCTATGACCACCTCAACCACCCGCACTCCCGGTTGTCCCGGTGTCACGTTCGAACAGTACGAGGCCGCTTACCGAGAATTGAGTGGCCCCGAGGGTGATGCGCCGTCACAATGTCAGATTCGACGCTACCTGGGCACCGGCAGCAATTCGACGTTATCCGCCTACCGTCGGCGAATCGCTGAGCAACGCAGCGAGCAGGCTGTCGCGCCTGAATCAGGGACGCCGGATGAGAAACTGCTAACCACTGTGACTCTGCTCGTCTCGCAGCTGAGCCTGGATGCTGCGCAGGTCGCAGACGATCGTGTGGACGAAATCCAGGCAGAGGCGGATCAACGGATCCGGATTGCTGAGACCACCATGGAGAAACGTCTGCAGGACACCGCACTGTTGGAGCATCGCGCCACCACGGCGGAGGCGACGGATGCTGAACAGCACAAATCACTCATTGCTAAAGATGAAACACGTATCCAGATCGAGGCAGACTTACAGGTCAGTCGTAAGTCGGTAGCAACTCTAACTCCCTCGCTGGAGGGCGCTACGATACGACTAGCGACACTGACCCGTCAGCACGACGCTCTGCAGCTGACGCTCGATCAGACCCGTGCTGATAATGATGCTGCCCTTGAGCAGCATCAGGAAGAGATCGACAGCGTAAAACACGCTCTCAGTGATTCGAAAACTGCACTGGCGACCTCGATGGAAGCGTGCGCAAGTGTTACCACCCGCCTTGAAGAGCGCGATAGATTGATCGATACACGCAACACACAACATCAAGCCCTGCAGCAGAGATTGGACCACTCGAGTGAGTCTCTCGTGGCTACTCGGTTGCAGCTGGAGGAACTGCAGCAATCGTTATCGGGCCTCAAAGCACAGCTCAGTGCTAGAGACGTTGAACTTCGAGCAGAAAGACAAGCCCACCAGGTGAGCACCGAGCGACTTAGACTGGCACTCAAGGCCGTCGCTGATAAAGAGGTGCTCACCCGTAAACTGTAGGAAGCGTTAACAAAACTAGCAACGGGTACTGATGACAAGTCCTGACGCCTGCGCCGTACCTACTTGTTACCGACATCGACTGATTGCCGATGCAACAGGATTGAATATATAAACTGTTAGGTTGCTACGCAATATAAGGAGGTCATACAGTAATGCATGTCAAACGAATAGTTGCGGATCTTTTTGCTGATAATCCAGATGAAGTTAAAAAATTCTACAAAGATGTATTGGGTCTCGATGTTCTTATGGATGTTGGCTGGATAGTGACCTTTGGTACGAATGAGTTGATGCCAGTTCAACTTAATATTGGCTTAGAAGGTGGGTCGGGCACAAGGCTCCCGGACTTATCGATTGAAGTAGATGATCTAGACGAAGTCATTAAACGGGTGCGCTCATTTGGCGTAGCAATAGAGTACGGGCCAGTAATCGAACCATGGGGTGTACGGCGTTTTTACGTGAAAGACCCAGCTGGCAATATGCTGAACATTCTTCAACATGAATCACCAATAAACTAACGAGGCGCTCAACAGCGTAGCGTGTCCAATAGACGTACTACGCATGCCTGGTAGTGAAGCGTTGATGTCTGCTTTGAGAGAACAGCAGACAGCAAAATACTCAAATAATTAATTGAACAATAGTCGGCAATGGGAACATTGGCTTCCAGAACATAAGCGGACGCAAAGAATCGTTCAAGTACTCGAAGCAACTGAAATCGTTTGAATTGATGGTCAACTTTGCATTGCAAACACCAATGCGCTCAAATCATTGATCTATACGCAATGCGACGATCTCAGCATTCATTTCAAAAAAACAATGTCAATACAAATAATTTCAATGACATAAGGCAACTGAATGGAAATCTGGACCCGGTTATGTTCTGGGAGACATTGAGCTGGCACACCAACAAACGTGTTGCCAAAGGACGATTCAGGCCGCTGAGGACGCCGAAATCAACAAACCCAGCCCTTAGGGTACATTCTGCTCCCTTTAAGTTGAGTTCTGGATCATGTTAAGTACGCAAGTGAAAGTCATATTCATTATAGCTTTCAGTCAGATTTACTCAACATAATATTGACAGTTGAAATTTGCCGAATCACACGAAACATGACTTACACATCGCGTCAGTTTTGACGTCGGAAAAAGACTGTCAAAGTAATCTCTATGGAGCAGTACTGATCGTTAGAATTGCAGGCTGAAGATATTTCTTCCATGCGATCAAACTCTCTAAGTTAGTACGCTTCATGAGGGAAAATTCGATTTCTCTTTCTTGTCTAGACCATATTTCAATGTGCGTTGCCCGTAGGGGAAACAATGATGTAGCTTCTAGTACGTGGTTGCCAAAAACAATTAGTTCTAGGGGCTCATTTGTCACTGCCACAGGCCCAAACGCAGTCCCTTCTAATAGAAATGCGTTCGAAGGAATTATGGGCTTTATCATTTCGTATGCACCATCAACTTCAACACTGAATGTAAATGCATAAGGGTGATCCGCCCAATCGTTTGCCAATGAGTCAGGATCTGCAACAGTCTCGAAGATCATGGATGGGCTAAAGAATATGTTCAATTCGTTGCTAAATATGAATTGTTCCCCGTCGCTTTCCTTTGTGAAGATATCCGTTGCCACAGATTCTGGAAATGGCCTGCTGGTAGTAGTAATGGTGACACCAAGGGCTTGTATTTCAGATATCGATTCAACAGGTGGTCGACAATGACCATCAGAGCAAGGGGCTATTGTCTCTGCTAAATCACACCCGGATAGAAAAACAAAGAAGATGAACGGTGATGTGATATTCGTGGCTGTATTCATCTTGATTTCAGAATTGCATTAGTGTTAGGTGCCGAAATATCTGATGGCCATTAGGTTACCAGATAATTGTAGTTGCCAATGGTTTGCAGCGCTCAGACTTGGAGCACGAATTTCACTTGTGCGGTTAAAAGGTGCTGATAAGACCTGGAAAGACACATCAAGAACGTGCACTACCACTGTCTCAGGAAGTGGGCAACGCGATCGCAGACTATATCTAGCATGCTCGTGCTAAAAGAAATTCTCGCAAGGTGTTCTTAATAGCGTGCCCACCGTTCACTTGTGGTCCGCAAATAGTGTGACCGCATTGATTTTCCTGTACTTCTTGCGAATAGTTAAAGCATCGGCTAAGTTGACATGATGCGCTCCGATTCCTTACTTATCATCGTGAGAGTCATCACCGACTTGGCGATTTACCGGTGTCTTTGCGTAATGCCATCAAGAAATCTGGCAGCGGAGAATTTGTTTCTTCGAAAACAGCTCGCGCTTTACAAAGAAAGACAGATCAAGCCGAGATCAACCGACCCGGCAACGCGTTTTACTATGGCCTTCTTGTCTAAGCGCTTCGACTGGCGCGATGCGTTAGTGATCGTTCAGCCACGAACTCTCATTCGCTGGCATCGGCAGTGTTGTCGAACGTTTTGGCGAAATAAGTCGCAGGCTGGCAGACCCGCAATACCGCTGGAACTACAGCGACTGATTCGTCGCATGGCCAATGAGAATATCACCTGGGGCGAGGAACGCATTGCCAACGAACTGTTGCAAAAACTGGGTATTCCGGTATCACCTTGAACAGTCAGGAAATACATGCCAAGGAGGTCAAATCACTCCGGGCCCCTCGGTAATCAGAGATAGAGTACATTCGTCAAAAATCATGCAAGCGCCATCGTTGCCTGCCACGACCGCATGGTTCGATAGGTCCCGATATCCCGTCTCGAGTCGCCAAACCGAGCACCAACGTGGTGCGGTTGCCCAGAAATATCAAACCGGATGATTGAGTCATAGCGACGCCAATACTTGGCGGACTTCATCATGACTATCAAATCATGGCTGCTTAACTATTAATTGAATATTTGCGGACCACAGGCGATGGAATCATCCGCAGGCTTCGCTTTCTCGAACCAATGACGGTAACGGTTCTGTCTTCGCATCGCATTACAGCACCTGCCGGAGCTGCAGGCGGACAGCCAGCACAGACCGGCAATAACTCGGTCGAGCGCGCAGATGGCACCTCAGTTCAGCTTTCCGGAAACGATGAAGTTGCCATGAATGCAGGTGATGTGTTTGTTATGAAGACACCGGGTGGTGGCGGATACGAGTAAGCATCATTCACCCTAACTTGCCTGCAGCTTTTCAAGTTGTTGCTTGCCGCTCTCAGTCAGACGGCTGAGGTTGATGGTTTTTGTGCGGTTTCCTGCAGAACCACGGGGCTTGCTGTGTTCAACGAGTCCGTTGTCGATAAGAAATTTCCAGTCATCATAGTCAGCCTGATTGTCGCTAACATTGACGCTTCCGGTAAGCACTTCGATGAGTAGGTCATGCAGTCGATCATCGTTCATCGGTGTACCTTTGATGTTGTGGAGTTGGCAGGCAGGTGTAGCATCTACATAGAGGCTGGTTGTAACCTGAGATTCCCAATATAACACTGTTGTGTAATTTAGAAATTGCTACCTTGAACGGTGAGTTGTGTATAAAAAATGACGATACTCACTGCATCAATTTAAGTCAATCGTCTCCCCCGGCTTGGGGGTTTCAATAACACCTGTAGCGGCGGCTCGTTCACCAGGTTCGGCCATGGGTTCGTCGGTTAGCGAAAAGGTACCCCAGTGCATCCCGATTGCTCGCTTTGCGCCTACATCCTGCACCACTTGCAATGCTTCTTCGGGGTTCATGTGCGCGCTTTTCATAAACCAGCGTGGATCGTAAGCGCCTATCGGTACAAGGGCCAGATCAACCGTGCCTAGCCGCTGCGCAATGTCTTTGAAGTCGTTTGAGTAGCCGCTATCGCCAACAAACAAGGTGCGTAGAATAGGTGAGTCGATGAGAAATCCAGCCCACAGTGTCTTATTGCGATCAAATGGGCTTCGGCTGCTCCAGTGTTGAACCGGGACCGCGTGTACTGTGGCATTACTCACTTCTGCTTTGTCCCACCAGTCTAATTCAGTGACCTGTTCGATACCCAGTTTGTCGAACCAGGCTTTTTGACCCAGTGGCACGTAGTAACGAGGGGGATTGTCAGGTTGCTTGGATCGCAACGCGTTGATACTGGGTTTGTCGAGGTGGTCATAGTGGTTGTGCGAGATCAATACGACATCGATTGGAGGCAACTGTTCCACGCTCATGGCAGGCGGTGTTGTACGCTTGGGACCTGCAAAGCTTACCGGTGACGCACGCTTGGAAAAAATAGGGTCAGTTAAAATATTGAGCCCATCCACCTGCAGTAAAAATGTACTGTGACCGATCCACGTCACCTGTGCCGCACTTGGGTTGGTGAGGGTATCGGGTTGGAGTGGCACGCTCGGCAGGTTTAGCGGCGTGACGTCGGGGGCTTCGCGCTGCCACTTGAGAAGCGCACTGAGGGGTTTGGCGATGGCTTCGCCGTTTGTGTTGACGAACGTACCGTCTCGACGATGGTGCGCCGGTGCGTTCTCATCCAGCTCAGCGCTTGATGCGCAGCCGACCAACAAGCTCGCGATGACAATGGAAGGTCGAAGCATAAAAATACCGACTTAAAGATTGAATGGTTGTATGCGATGTCTGGGCCACCACCTGAAGGTGCTGGAGGTTGATTACATCAGCATTTGGAAATCAACGCGAGCAGCACTGGCGCTCATTTTGAAGTTGACTGTAAATTCCCAGTTGTGGCTGAGCTCTATACGTCGCCCTGCTACTTGAGGTTTTTTCTTAAAACAATTTGGAGATTATATTGATATCAGTGGAAGTCCCATCAATGCCTGAGCTAGCAAGGCAAGGCTCAGCAAAGCATAGGCTTCTGCAAGTGATTCGATAATCGAGCACCAAAGCACTGGATAGTGAAGCGATGACGGTCTGAAAGAGGCCGCGCTGGAGGCTTACAAGAATATGGTCCTTGCGCCGATCAACGACATCCTGATCAGCGAACTACCGTTCGAGCAGTCGCTTGAAGCGCTGATCAGCTTCGTTGTTCAGGATCGTCAGGCATTGGGTGTTCCGGATGGTTGCCTGTTCGTCGCGATGCGTGCGCACCGCGATGAGCTAGGGGACATCACGCAAAAAAAAAAGTGGATCAACTACGTCTGGACACGTTGGACAATTATGAGAAGTGGATAGAGCGTGCAAAGGCGAAGGGTGAGTTCAGACAAGACATACCGTCACATATGGCAGCCTTGTATATTGATTCTCAAACCGGCGCCGCGATGCGTATGCAAAATGAAGGTGTTCCAAATGCCATCATAGGAGAAATACTGAAGCTTGCATTTAGTGCGCTCCGCTAGCTGTTCTTAAAAGTTGAGTAACCCTGTCTGGTAACTCGATTGATAACGATTGCCACTCAAACTTTGTTCGCAATGACTCGGTGCTCATCCTGATCAAGATCGTGTAGCTCACTACACGACCTCGCCTTCTGTATCACTACCTCTGGTTCGGCCCACCTAAATGTCAACGTATCTGCCTATCTGCCCCTTTGCATGAAGCCAGATCACGTCATCACGTCAGGAGCCGTCCTTGACAGATTTGCGTTGATACCCGCAAGCAGTTCCGCCGCCTCTACTAGATCACTCAGCATTGTCTGGGTATCCTCGTTCTGACGCGTAGAATCGCTCTCGAACTTTTCCATGTAAACGCGAAGCGTAGCGCCAACGGTTCCAGTACCTGAGAGTCTGAATACCACTCGCGCAAGCTCACCAAACACGATACGCACACCCTGGTGTTTACTGATGCTTCCATCGACCGGGTCTGTGTAGGCAAAATCATCAGCAGCTGTTATGAGCATACCTTTGATGGTCTGCCCGGGCAGCGTGGGAAGCTTCTCCCGCAGTGAACCAACCAACGCATCGGCGGCGCTCTTGTCAACTCCCTCGTAGTCATGCCGTGAGTAGTAGTCACGTCCAAAACGTGTCCAGTGCTCTTTCATCAGCTCTGCAACGGACATACGCTTCACCGCCAGTATGTTCAGCCACAGCAGCACGGCCCACAGCCCATCCTTCTCCCTGACGTGGTTAGAACTGGTCCCTGCACTCTCCTCTCCACACAAGGTGGCCTGACCGGTATCAAGCAGATTACCAAAGAATTTCCAGCCCGTAGGTGTCTCGAAGGCTGCAATGCCAAGCTCTTGCGCCACGCGGTCTGCGGCGCGGCTAGTGGGCATTGAGCGGGCAACGCCTGCAAGCCCACTTGAGTATCCCGGTGCCAGATGTGCATTGGCGGCCAGTACTGCCAGGCTATCGGACGGTGTTACATAGCATTGTCGGCCTACGATCATGTTTCGATCACCATCACCATCAGATGCGGCACCGAATTCGGGGCCATCGTCTGAGAACATCTCCTTCATCAATAGATGCGCATGCACAGGGTTGGGGTCGGGGTGCCCACCACCGAAATCCGCTAAAGGAACAGCATTGAATACAGTGCCGGCCGGTGCTCCGAGCTCCTGCTCAAGAATGGCCGTTGCATAGGGGCCTGTCACAGCATGCATGGCATCGAATCTCATTCGGAAACCGCTGGCAAACAATGCTCGAATTGCATCGTAGTCAAACAGTGTTTTCATCAATTGAGCGTAAGTATCGACTGAATCAATGACCTCTATCAAGGTCTCCCCTACGGTGTATTCACCCATAGTCGCGATGTCGACATCCTCAGCCTCAACCGTCTGATACTCGGTGATCGTGGTCGTGACGTCATAAATGGCATTCGTTACCGACTCTGGCGCAGGTCCACCGTTAGCGATATTGAATTTGACACCGAAATCACCGTCCTCCCCCCCCGGGTTATGGCTGGCAGAGAGAATGATTCCCGCATCGCTGCCACGTGCCCGAATGATTGCTGAGGCTGCTGGCGTAGACAGAATGCCATTGCACCCGACGACAACACGGGCTGCACCATTGCCGGCTGCCATCTTGATAATAATTTGAATGGCGCGCTCGTTGTAGAACCTCCCATCTCCACCGAGCACCAGCGTCTTACCGGCGACTCCGTCAAGCGCGCGAAAACCCGCCTGAATGAAATTTTCCAGATAGCCCGGCTGCATGAACGCTTGCGTTTTAGCTCGCAGCCCAGAGGTGCCAGGGCGCTGTCCTGCAATAGGCTGGGTTTCTACAGTTATCGACATTGACTCAGGTGACCGGTTGGTTTGTAGTATCGAGGTTCCGCTCAGAGTGTCGCACATTTTCGCAATCCCCTGATTTGCTCATGAGAAAAGAGCACTTTGGATTGACACTCGCAGATCACGACGCAGCAAGCCATTACTGGTTCGGTAAAAGTCATTCCCGTGCAGGCGGGAATCAATATGAATCGCACTATGGATCCTCGCCTACGCGAGGATGACAAGGCAATACGCGAGGAAGGCAAGACATTCACGAGGATGGCAAGGCAATAGGCGAGGATGAAAAGTCATACGCGAGGAAGACAGGGCATTCGCGGAGATGGCCAAGCCAACGTGTGTGCTAGTTATCTTTAGCGCGATTTACTTTTGGGCTTCAACGACCTTCGATGGACTTCAGTCAAGGTTACGTCTCTTCAGGCTGATGGATTTGCTTGAGCAGAAAATCAAACTGTACCGAATAGAACGTTTGACCTTTCAATGCCGTTTTGATAGTCAGCTCATCCGGAAGCACCTCATGGTTATCACGTGCCTCGTATTCCATGATCAGCTTTTCCCTGACGCCGAATACCGCATCCTTGTCCAGATACGGATCATCACTGGGAAACACTTCAGTTACTAACGTCCTATAGCCCGACGCTGTAACGATGAAATGCAGGTGTGATGGACGCCAAGGCTCTCTGCCCGTGGCACGAAGCAATTCACCCACAGGACCATCTTCGGGCACCACGTAGGGTGCAGGCCTGACGGTGGAAAACAGGTAAACACCATCAGTGCCTGTAGTCATTCGAGCACGCAGATTGTATTCAGCCTGCTGGTCATCTTGCCCTGAATATAATCCGTTTTCCGCTGTCTGCCAGATCTCTAGCACAGCGCCTTCCACAGGCATGCCGGTGTCGCTCTTGACAATACCAGACACGACAACAGCATCACCCTCATTGTCTCCCCGCATATCACCACCAACCGCAAGCTCGGGTGCTCCCAGAACATGAAAGGGTCCCAGCACACTCGATGGAGTGACTTCATCAGAAGAATGAATCATGTCCACCAGTGAGGACAGACCCAATACATCTGAGAACAAAACAAATTCATTACGCTCAGGCGATGAAATATTTCCAGCTGCAAACAGCAGTTCCAGCCCCTTGCGCCATTCGTCATGAGTCAGCTCAGTTTCCCTGGCGAAGTCATGCAGATGCTTGACCAGTGATTCCAGAACAAAGCGCAGTCTCTCATCGGTGTCATCGCCCATATAGTCGATGAACGATTGAGTAATACTCTCCGTAGTCATAGTGCGCATCGTAAAATTCCTGCCAATAAAGTGCGTTAGAACGCAGTGGTAATCCGGCAGTTCGATTAACCGATCTTGTTAACCTAATATGCCAATGGACAAGCTTGGGAATCGGATCAGTAGAATCAGAACAAGCAGCATGATGCCCGCGAATGGTAAGGCACCCATGAACACATCTTTAAAGGTGATATCCGGGTCGTTGAGGCTGGTTTTGATAACAAAGCACGAGATACCCAATGGAGGCGTCAACAAACCAATTTCAGCACCGATAACGGTAACGATACCAAACCAGACCAGACTCATTCCCATGGACTCCATCAGCGCTATTTGCGATGCTGTTTTAGCAAAAGATGCGGATCTTGCCGTGCAGCTGTTGCTCTCGCACTACCAGGCAACTGGCGTGTTAGTGACGAGTGAGCTTGATCCATAGTCAGCCAACTGACTTACTGGAAAAGTATTGAACCAGAGCGTTAGTATTCACATACGACGTTGAAGCCAGGGTGTAACTCTAGTGTTGCATAAAATTGTGAACCAAGAAGCTTATAGACCAGCATATCAGTACCGGGGGCGGCCCCCGTCGCATGGAGTTTTTCCTGGATTGAGTCGGGCAGCGTAGGCTTAGTCTCTTTAAGCCTAGGCAGCCCCGAGAGATCCAGGAAAAATGAGTACAGTGGGGGCCACACTAGGTAACGCGACTGGTTATCTTGAATTCAGGTTTATCCCACAAACGGTTATTCAAAATATCCGTTAGTATTTCTACCGCTCTCTGCACATCCGCCTCATCAATATAGAGCGGTGTAAAACCAAAGCGCATGATATTGGGCGCGCGGAAATCACCGATCACATCGTGTGCTATGAGTGCTTGCATGACCGCATAGCCGTGCTCGTAGGCAAAAGATACCTGACTACCCCGCTCCTCTGCATTTCTCGGACTTACCAGCGATAACTCAGGGCAATTTACTTCGACACCTGCAATAAATACCTCCTGCAGGTTGATACTGGCTTGACGCAGCTCAAGCATGTCTATGTCATCCCACACCCTCATGGCAGCTTCCAGGGAAGCCAGTTGCAATACCGGGGGTGTGCCGACACGCATTCGTTCGATGGACGGTGCCGGGCGATAGGTCGTCTCGAACGCAAACGGATCATCGTGCCCTAACCAGCCACTCAGTACTGGTGACAGTTCATTGATCAGATCGGGTCGTACATAAATGAACGCAGGTGCACCTGGGCCTCCATTGAGGTATTTGTAGGTACAGCCGACAGCAAATTCACAATGGGACGCGGCAAGATCAATCGGGATTGCACCGGCACTGTGGGCCAGATCCCAGAGCATTACCGCACCCGCATTGTGGGCGCTCTGTGTAATTGACTGCATGTCGTGTATTCGTCCTGTGCGGTAATCCACCTGTGTAATCATGACAACCGCAACGTCATCAGTTATGGCGTTGTTGATCTCTTCCGGGGCCACAATGCGTAACTCATGCCCTTGAGCCATATGCTGAATAAGCCCTTCAGCCATATACAGGTCTGACGGGAAATTACCGCTGTCTGAGAGAATCACCTTGCGATCAGGGCGCATCGCCAGCGCTGACGCCAAAGCCTGAAACACCTTGATGGATAGTGTATCGCCCAGTGTGATGCTATCTTGCGGTGCACCAACGAGACGCCCAACCAGATTTCCAACGCGCATTGGCTGTGCCATCCACTCATCCAGATTCCAACCCTTGATAAGATGTTGGCCCCACTGGTCTAGAACCATCAATGACACGGCATTCTCTACACTTGAAGGCAGCGGCCCGAGGGAGTTTCCGTCAAGGTAGATCATGCCTTCGGGCAAGATAAAGCGATCTTTGACCGGTAGTGTTGTAAATTTTGTCGTCATAAGCGGCACAGTAAATCATCTGAACCATTTGCGCACGTTTAAGACTCCGTTCGTGGTTCAGCTCTGATCCATATTTTCATGACTTATCAACAGGTGAACAGCATGACCAGAAATCGCTGGGATGACGCATTTGAAAACATGGCTCATATTCCAGATTCGGCTGAACTGCCCGCCCTATGGGCAGAGCGTGCTGCACGGTATCGCCACGATTGCATAGAAGCAAAAAGAGAACTGGATACGGATACCGCTTACGGAGACCACCCTCGCGAGGTGTTTGATCTGGTATGGCCTGATGCAGCACCAAAAGGCCTGCTGGTGTTTGTCCACGGGGGTTACTGGATCAGGTTGGATAAATCTTATTGGACAGATTTGGCCGAAGGTGCACGTGCGAATGGATGGGTGGTGTGTTTACCCAGCTATACCCTAGCGCCTGAAGCACGTATCAGCGAAATCACGCTACAAGTGGGGAAGGCTATCGGCAAGGCGGCTGCGCTCATACCCGGGCCTGTAAGACTGGCAGGCCATTCAGCTGGGGGCCATCTGGTCAGTCGAATGCTGTGTAGTGACACCGCGCTGCCTGCTAATGTCATGGAGCGAATCGAACACACGGTGTCTATCAGTGGCCTGCACGACTTACGCCCGCTGTTAAACGTAGAGATGAACAACTTGCTGAAACTTGATCCTGCAGAGGCGGCTATAGAAAGCGCTGTGCTGCATACGCCTCTCGGTTATCCCAGTATCACGGCGTGGGTGGGTGGCGATGAACGGCCTGAGTTTATCCGTCAGTCGCATCTTCTCAATTTAATGTGGCAAAGTCTTGATGCCAGGATTACGTGTCATGTTGATCTACAACACAATCACTTTACTGTGATTGAGGGCATGAAGAATCCAGACAGCGCAATAACCCGCGAAATACTCAAACCCATTGCTGGCCTATCCGGATAAGTCGAACATCCCCTTGCACAACATCACGCAGCAACTCTGCTAGCTCATAATCGGTGTCAGGGTTGGAATTCCACCGGTTGCTTGACACCAATAATGGTATAACAACGTATCCCGATGGAGTTTCAGAGAGGCATCTATGCGCTCTACAGAATTTGTAACAAAGCACTTTTTCAGCTGGCTGTACAAAGTGATGTTTGCTGGCTTTCTAACTCTCTCCTGCCCCGCTGCTGCGATGGAGCTGGTCATGATCGAACAGGACGGCTGCCACTTCTGTGCGCTGTTTGATGCCGAAATAGCACCTGCCTACCCCAACACCGCTGAGGGGAAAAAAGCCCCTTTAAGACGAGTGGATCTACACAAAGACTGGCCAGAAGATCTGTCCAACATAAGGATAGAGCCGTTCACCCCCATTTTCGTATTGGTGCATGACAATCAGGAACTGGGACGTTTACACGGATATCCAGGCGATGAACATTTCTGGTTCCTATTGAATCAGATGTTCGAAGCTGCTGAGATTGATCGTTGAAACTTGTGTTTTAATTCTATGCACTCAAACCAGACGACATCAATACTGGTCTCCCATGCATCTGACGACGTTGTCCATCAGTGCGGAAGGCAAGAAAGGACTCAACACGGTTGAATCACTGCGTTTTCTGAAATTTGAACCGTTCAAATACACCGCTGACAATACTCACACCGACAATACTCAGCACGGTGCCCGCTATGACCTTCACAGTCAGTGGCTCGTCAAATAGAAACCAGGCCTCAATCGCCACAACCGGGGGTACCAGAAAGAACAAGGCAGACACTCTGCCCGCTTCCCCTACTCTAATGAGCCAGATCAGCAGAAACACAGCACCGATCGACAACACAAATACCAACCAGACTAATACAAGCGACAATGAGGGTGTCCAGTGAATATCATAGGACTCCCAGATCAGCGCCACAGGCAGCAAGAACAGCGCGCTGGCGACGTACTGCGCGATCATGTTGACGTGCAGATCCAGTTTTTGACAATATTTTTTCTGATATAAAGTTCCGAGTGTTATCCCGAATAGCGCCACGATACAGAAACCGATACCGGGCAAGGAGATATCTCCGTCACTCTGACTCCATTCGGCTGTTACCAGCGCTACGCCGGCAAAACCAAGCGCTATCCCGACAGTGGTAGACCACGTAATTTTCTCAGACAGCCAGAACGTTGCCAATAACACAGTCAGTACAGGCTGAACACCAACGATAAGTGAAGACAGACCTGCTCCTATGCCTTGGTTGACGCCGGCAAACACACCGCCTAAGTACACTGCCTGTAACAACACACCGGCGATACCGGCATGGCCAATCTGCTTCCAGTCAAGCTTCATGGTCTGAAGCTTTGGGAAAACCAAAGCAACAACCAGCAATACGGACGCTGCAAACGCAAAACGGATGGACAGGAAGCTTGCGGGTTCAGCGGTCTCCATACCAAAGCGAGCCATGATGAAGCCTGTGCTCCACAGCAAGACGAACAGAATGGGAATGGTCGATCTGAGAAGCGCTGGCATGCGCAAAGTCTACCGTAGAAATAACCGCAACTTGTTGCTCACATAGTTGATACCGTAGAGAAAACACACTCTCGATCGCCAGGAATAATACGTGAGAAATTTCCCACCCGAACGAATCGTCTGTCTCACTGAAGAGACGGTTGAAACACTCTATTTACTGGGCCAGCAAGATCGCATAGTCGGGGTTTCAGGCTTTGCCGTGCGCCCACCCGGAGTCAGGCGTGAAAAACCTAGAGTGTCAGCCTTCACATCAGCAGATATTCCCAAGATTCTCGCATTGAAGCCTGATCTGGTACTGACATTTTCGGATTTGCAGGCAGATATCGTTGCTGCCCTGCTAAGAGAGGGTATGACAGTGATCGGGTATAACCAGCGTGATCTTGCCGGTATCATGGCGATGATCAGGCAACTGGGCGCACTGGTCGGATGTGCCGAACAGGCAGACCAACTTGCAGCGAGTTATGAACAGCGTCTACAGAGTATTCGTCGCACAGTGGCCGATAAAACTCGCCCTCGCGTATACTTCGAAGAATGGGACGATCCTATGATATCGGGAATCCACTGGGTGTCAGAATTGATCGAGGTGGCCGGTGGCGATGATGTATTTCCTGCCCAGGCTATTGAGTCGAAAGCCAAAGACCGCATCGTTCAATCTACAGACGTCGTCGCCGCCATGCCCGATATTATCATCGCATCCTGGTGTGGCAAGAAGGTTCGCCCCGAGAAGATTGCAGCTCGACCTGGCTGGGACATTATTCCGGCAGTGGCAAGTGGCCGAATCGTGGAAATAAAATCACCACTGATTCTACAGCCTGGCCCGGCAGCCCTGACAGACGGTCTCGATGCTATTCTGGCTGCGCTAAAAACGCTTGACTAAGGACAAACGGCACTGCCTAAAGGTTGTCATCTCCGAGGGGGGCGGGGATCCATCCTGGCATTGACCTGGATTCTCAGCCTTCGCGGGAATGACGTAATTGACTCTATTGGCCTTAATGCGGTGACTTCCGATTAAGGCTGTGCTGTTTTAGGGCATCCTCTATCCTCTGCCTTGCTATATGAATTTAGCCACCAACGTCAGCACATCGTACTGAGCTACGACAGCCCTATCCTGATTGGTCACTGTACAGTCCCACCGTACTTCACCGTACTCATCCGTTTCACGTGGGTTTATTTCCTTGCACGTCAGCGATAATTGCAACGTATCTTCAGGGTATACAGGGCTCATGAATCGCAGGTTGTCCACGCCATAGTTTGCCAGCACAGGACCCGGTGCGGGATCCACAAACAAACCTGCGGCGAACGACACGATAAGATAGCCATGCGCCACTCGACCATCGAAGAATGGATTCGCCTTCGCAGCTTCTTCATGCATGTGTGCATAGAATGTGTCGCCGGTGAATTCGGCAAAGTGTTCAATATCGTCCAGCGTCACTGTGCGACTGGCCGTCACTACCGAGTCCCCGACCTCCAGAGTAGCCAAGGATTTACGGAACGGATGTTCATTATCTACCAGTACAGGGGCTCCAGGCATCCAGCGTCCGGTAATAGCCGTCAACAGTTCTGGCGTACCTTGTACCGCAGAACGCTGCATATAATGCTTGACAGCACGAATGCCGCCAAGCTCTTCGCCACCGCCTGCTCGCCCCGGTCCACCGTGCACCAGCATAGGTAATGGCGATCCATGGCCCGTGGACGATTTTGCACTGAGCCGATTACCCAGCATGATACGACCATGCCACGGGGCAAGCCCCGCCACTACGTCACGGGCAAAGTCATTACTGTCTGTAAATAGCGACGCCACGAGACTCCCGCCACCCAGAGCAGCAAGCTGTATGGCGTCATCAATGGACTCGTAAGGAATGATGGTACTAACGGGGCCGAAAGCCTCAACCGCATGAATCGCCACACAGCTTTTGGGCTGATCGCAATACAGAACGATGGGATTCATGAACGCACCGTTGGTTGCATCGCCTGATCGAATCTGCGGATTGTCAGGATCACCGAACACTATTTCAGCCTCTGCGCCAAGCTCTCTGACACGCTCTCGTACCTCCGTGCGCTGGTCCAGACTGGCCAGTGGGCCCATCCCGATATCGTCGTCAGTGGGGTTGCCCACTGTTGTTGTCGCCAATCGTTCCGACAGTGCGGCTGAGACAGCTTCGGCATGTTGTCGAGGTACAATAACTCGACGAATGGCTGTACATTTCTGACCCGCCTTGGTGGTCATCTCACGCGCTACTTCCCGTACAAACAGCATGAATTCTGGCGTGCCAGGTGTCGCATCGGGCCCTAAAACAGCCGCATTGAGACTGTCGGCTTCCATGGTGAAACGTGTTGAGTTTTCAATGATAGCGGGGTGTACCCGCAGCATTTGCCCGGTAGCAGCAGAGCCTGTGAACGTCACTACATCCTGAGCGGTAACATGATCCAGCAAGTCTGCCGTGGAACCTGATATGAGCTGCAATGCCCCCTCGGGCAAGATACCTGTCTCGATGATGTGACGTACCATCAGCTCCGTCAGATAGGCCGTCTGACTAGCTGGCTTTATGATGGCGGGCATACCCGCCAGTAGTGTCGGAGCCAGTTTCTCCAACATCCCCCAGCACGGGAAATTGAAGGCATTG
>ENA-ORXU01001750-ORXU01001750.1-marine-metagenome-genome-assembly--contig:-NODE-1750-length-16553-cov-8.008740_pt1 | contig 16553 bp, 13 predicted proteins | sample MGYA00237869_ERZ511484 | MGnify/ENA metagenome assembly ERZ511484
TGGCGCCGGCCCTCTTGAGCACCCTCCCGCATTGACGGTTTGGGCGGTCGCCGCCGCCGCCGCCGTGCTGGCCGACGACCCCCTTGCCCACGTCCTGGCCACCAGCCGGCCGCCACCGCTCGGCGGCCGCTCGCACGCGGCGCGGCGGCAAGCGCCCGTCCCCCCCTTGCTCGCCGCCCGCGGCGGCCGAGCGGCGCGGCGCGCGCCACCGCACCGTGCCCGCACCGACGCCGCGGGGCGGCCGCTGTGCCCTCGACGGCGACCGACTGAGTGCGCGGCCGATTTGGGATACCCCCCCGCCTCCCTCCCCCCTACACCCCTCCGCCTCCCTCACCGCCGTGGAGCACCGCCCTCGCGGCGCGTCAGTCCCCCTTCCCCACCCGATTCCCCCTCGCGTCGACCACAAACGTCCGCGCAATCGTCAGCTGGCGGTCCCCCATCGCCGCCCGCGCGGCGAGCTCAAACGCCCACGTGCACGCGGCCGCCACCGCCACCGCCCAGGCGGTCGGGCCGAGCGCCACCGGCGGCCGCCCCGGCGCGTAGACGGTTAGGCGCTGGCAAAAGCCCGCGTGCAACACCAGCTGCACGACGACCACGTGGTGCGTGTCGCGGTGCACGTTGGCGGCCACAAAGGCATCGACTTGGGCGTCGACGGCCGCCCGGGCGGCGGGCGTGAGGACGGCGCGGGCGGGGAGGAAGAGGCGGACGGGCGGCTCGCCGCGGCCGGGCAGCAGCACGTCAAAGTCGTCGCCCGCGTCGGCCGCAAGTGCCGAGACGCCCACGACCGGCTGGCGGCCCGTCCACGACGCCGTACATTTGGCCGGCGCGAGCGTGGAGCGGGGCTCCTCGTGGTAGCACGTCATGACCATGTGCAGCGCCGCGTCATGGGAGAGCGCGGCGCCAATGCGCACGACCGCATCGTCAGAGGATAGGCCATGGAGCGCGTACGCGCGCGTCGTGCACGTGCGCACGACGCGCATATAGGCCCAGGCGGCCATGCTGGCACCGTGCGCTATGCAGGCCGCAGACAGGACGATGGGCATCACGATACAGAGCCAGACCCACCACGGTGTCGCCTCACCGGCGCCCAGCACGGCATGGTCGAGGATGTCGAGCCACAGCCAGCCGCCGACGGTCATGGCAACCGTAACGCCGCAGGCGGTCACGCCGACGAGCGCTGAACAGCCAAAGAGGGTGCCGACGGGGCCGTGGACGACCGCGGGACGCTCCCGCCACGGCTGCCGCACGTCGTCAATTTCGGCGAGCGGCGGGCCCACGGTCGTGCGGGTGACCCAGCGGGGCTCCCCGCCAATGGGGTGCGTGACGGCCACACCGCCAGGGACGTCCATGACCGCGGAGGGGGCGGGGGCGGAAGGGAGGCGGGGGAGGGGGGAGTCGGAGACCGCGCCGGTGGCACACACGGAGGGGGCGGAGCGCCGTTGGCAACGGCGCGGGAAAAAGGGGGAGGTCCGCACTGACGCACGGGCAGAGGGCGGGCTGCTCGAGCGCAAAGAGGAGACGCACGTTTTTACCGCGCTGCACAGGTCAGTGACGAGGTCGGTCGCGAGGGTGGGAGGGGCTGACTCGCCACTGCGGGCCAGCGCTACGTGCCACAGCAGGGTCCGGATCTGTGCTCACACAGAAAAATACGTGTTTTCGCTGAGAACGTTCCCAGCAGATGCTTCAAGAACATATTCTGGCGGAAGCACCCCCTCTGGCGACCTGTTGTGGCCATCTCATGAGAGAGCTGCCTGAAGGGTGCAGGAGGGCACCTGGTGTGGTGGCCTTTCCACACCCCCTCCCCCTGGAGTCCAATTTCAGTGCCTCATGTGCACCGCCCGCAATGAGGGGAAGTGGCCGACGACCTCTGACAACAGCTCGGAGGCGCTCTGTAAAGCTGGGGTGCCCGAGCGCTTCCTCTGGCTGGCCCTGTCGACGCCCCCGGCTCCAGTTGCCCTCTCGCGGAGCTGTACCTGAACGACATCTTTAAGGCGTCGCCGACGGCCTCCAACAGTAGTGCGTGAGGCCCCACTTGTGGGCAGTCCCCCATTGCTCGTTGTCCCCATGGCTAGCACAAGCCCGAACACAAGAGAAAGCAATGCGGCTACGTTTTCGTTTATCCCTGCCGTGGAGGATAGCCTTGCTCTCGTCCGTACAGCACCCAAGAGTTGGTGCTGTCATGACAAATACTACTGCGCTCTCTCGCAGAACAGGCACTGGTGCAATCATGAAGCGCCAATGCCCTGCGGACGCCATGGCCCATGGGTAGATGCAAAACACGCGACTCGTCCAACGTCCAAGCTCCATGCGCGGCACAGGCAAATGGGGACACCACCGCGGCCGGCTGGCCGTCTGGCGCAACCCATATTGCCACGACACGAAAGAAGCTCACATGAACACTGGGCTCGCCCTCCTCGCCCACACGCGCCACGTGCACATCTTGAACGCCGGCATCACTCGCCACTAGCACCACCACAGTGTCCGTCGGCCGGATGGCAACCCCCCCCCTGACAGTGTGACGACGCCAACTGACATGGCACGTTTCCGCCACACGCCCCGCGACAAGGAGCTTCGCCGCGCTCGGCACATCAGCTTCCGGTTGTCGGTAATGTCCCGCCGTCCACTTGCTGTCAACAAGACTGCTCGCAAGCGGCACGGCAGAATCAAAAAGCTTCCGCAGCGAAGCATGCTGGAGCCAGTAGCGGGGCAAAGAGAACTTGGACGGCTCCATGGCCAAACGTGACACAATCTCATTGTCCACCATCTTGGTCATTGCGCGGCGCACGTCGTCGTGTCCATTGCCACTACGAATGGAGCGCTTGAGGGGCTGGTGCATGCTCTCAAATAGAAGCTCAAACGCGTCGCGCATTGAGCCGAGCAGCTGTACGGCATGCCACACCGCCTCACTCATGCGGTGGATGTTGGGAACGTCAAAAATTGCCGCCAGGGTGGCACAGTCCGGCCGCGCGCACGCTGCACGGATGGACCGCAGAAGAACAGCCGCCCGCCGGCGCAACTCCACCGCGGCGCCGTCCCTGTCCATACACGCGGCTTCTCCGTCGAGCTCGGCACGGGGGTACAGGTACGCGAGGCGCACCACGTCGTACAAGTCTTGCAATAAGTCCACAGCCACACCCAAAGGCGATGTACCAGTCACCGGTCCCGTCAGCAGTGCATCAGGGGTGGCTCGTCGACACGCGTGTGGTCCGACGATGCACACCGCCGCCCACTCCGAGATGCCTAGGCTGTTGACGTACGTCTTGTTGCTCGCGTTGTACACCTTAGTGCAAGGAAGCCCGGCATGGGCGAGGGCCTCACGTAGGGAGACCCCGAGGGTCGGTCGTAGGTCGGGCGTAAGGAGGGTGAAGATGGCCTGCAACAGGCGCTTGGTTAGGCCCATGAAGAAGAGGTGGTCGGGTGACGGCAGAACACTGCGGTGCCCGTCGAACATGCCGCTTGGCAGGCGGGCGCTGAGCTCGTGGAAAACACTTTGGTCGCTGTCCAGCCGGAGCCCGAGGCCAAACAGGCCAGCGTCAACGTGCCTCATGGCGCAAGACGGGGAGACCGCGGCAGCAGTGAGGCAGGCGACGCTAAGCAATAGAACGTGGCGGGACCACCGCGCGGGCAAACCCGCGTGCGCCGGAGCCGACCCACAGCCGTCCCACCACCAAGGTGAGGTTGAAGTTCGCCGGGTAGAAGAGGAAGAACGGGGTGGTGAGAACGCAACGCCGTGACGCACACGAGAACGTCCCCGCGCTCCACGTTTGGCAGCACAACAGTGCCGGTAAGGATGACAGCATAGACGACGGCGATAGGCACCGGGGGCCGACGCGAGGGGCAGTAACGGGAAAACCGTGCGCCCACAAACACGCTTCCCCAGGGACAACCGCAGGCCCCAAAATGGGGGCACTGGCGGCGCCGGGCTGCTCCGCACAAGACACGGCAGGCATATGGATGAACATCAGCGATGGGCTGCGGGACGCAATCAGCCTTGCTGAGATAGCTGACAGGACGGTGGGGGCGGGACGATGCATCTGGTCCAGGAGCAGTGATACAGGCGCGTGTGCTTCAGGGGAAAGCACAGGTGCCGTAGAGAGTGGTTCCTCGGACACCCGACGGGTTCCTTCGCAGTTGGCTACTCGCATCCCAGAATTATTTGGCGCCGCCACCTGGTCCGGCAAATCCGCGCGATGGGGTACAGAAAGACCCTTCGATGGAACGCATCTCTGCATTGTAACGAGTCTCTCGTACTTCATCCAGGCCACAGAATAAATCTTTTCGGCACCGAACCGACCCTTCCGTCGTGCAGAAGGGAGTTGTCTGTCGGCCTGCAGGCGGGTGTGCGGCCTCATCTTTTCCACGTGCAGCACGACTCGGTTCCGCCTGCAGCACATGGAGCCCTGTACCCTGTGCTGGCGACACACATCTCGTGGGGACGTTGGGGTGACGCAGGCGGGCTTTCGAGGGTATGTCTTTCTGGAGCTCATTGGCGCAGCCCGAAGGGCGGGGGGGGGGGGTGCTGGAGGCAGCACGCTGGCACTTCGCGTCCTCCAGGGAGGTTGAATCTCGTGGTTTGCAGGGCCGGGCGCTGCGCTGCCGTGACTGCTCGCAACTACGGGCCACGCCGGTGCGTCACAGCTGCAAGTGTTGTTGACGGCTCGGACTTTTGGGTCTTTCGTGCCCACTGGCATGTCTCGGTTCCGGCCAGCTCGGCGGGGACAGAAACGCGGTGCTGAGGTGAGCGACATTGTGGTTGTTTCACAAGCCCGCTCTTACTTTTGCTCCCAAACGTCTGATGACCATGGCCCTGGAGAACGTGACGCGCTTGTTGGTGGTCTTCATGGTGCCCGCCACCCCGCACAAGACGACAGGCAGAGTAATTGCACTCTCAGTTCTCATCGCCTTGACGACACCTCGCGCAATGGCGACCCGTGTGCCGTCAACCCTCCTCCTGCCCTCAACGCCCCGGACGATGCTCCTCCCGCGTTTCACCTACATCCTGATCTCCCGCCTAATGCCTTAAGCCCACAGGGAGACGGCGTCCACCCCCCTGAGAATGCTCCTCCGTCTTCGGAACGGCGCCTTGGCCTTCCATCTATCGCCGTCAACTCGCTCGGGGCGGCCCATCTTGGCCACCAGCCGCATTCCGGCGGTCCTGGCGGAGTAATCGATGCGCGTGTCGCTTCTCATCCTGCGGCCGACAATCTGGCTGACTATCCCGGTGGCCGCGCTGATGCTGTTGTCGACCCATTCACTGACGGCCGTCACGTCGCTTGTGACGCTGCTTCTGACGACCATGACTGTGACGATGGAGCCAGCGTGGCGTCCAACTACTTCGGCAAGGACCCCTACGATGGCGCATTTGATGTCGACGTCGGCGAGGACGATGTGCCGTACCCTGTCGAGCCCGTGCACACTGTGGGCAGTGCGCTGGGGGAGCTTCCGTTCCAGGATTTCACCGAGTTCTTCTGCTTCTACTACCTGCGCGGCCAAGCGGGAGTCACCCAGTTGCAGTTTGACATCATGCGTGCCTTCATCCAAGACGTCATTCCCGGGTCCAAGCCGCCGTCGCTGAGCTACATCCGGAAGCAGGTGCTCCCTCGTGTGCGACAAGCCTGGGGATTGCCGCTACGGACCGTTTCGTCGGGGCCAGCTGTGGAGGGCGGTCAACAGCAACCCCCGTTACTGCTCGTTTTTCCGAGCGACCACATTGCCCGCGACTTTGCGTTTAAAGAGACCTTTGAGCTTTTTACGGCAGCTGACCGGCGCACCGACGCCGATCGGGCTCTCCACCCCGAGTTTTGTGACTCTCGTCTATTCCAGGACCGGCAAGCATCAACTATGGCCGGCGGTACCGTGCGACGCTTTGTCCTGGGAGGAGAGGTGCTGACATGCGGGGATGCCGCTACGATTGAGTTCATGGGAGACGCGGAAGGGACACGCGCCGTCACAATCGGCGCGGGTTCGTTTGCGACCAGCGCGGCTGGCCTGCAACCAGGAGACGCAGTGCACGCCGGTGATTTCGTCGTTCCCTGCACGTCGGACGATGCTATGGTGGGGTCTCTTGTCGTGCGCCATTGGCGGAGAGCTGACAACTACGAGATTTGTTGGGTGGCCGTAGACGGCTGTGTTGTTGGCGTTGGCTGCGTCAAGCTCCTTCCTCGTGATGAAGCAGCAACAGGAGCTGCGTTCGACGACCCCCCAAGACGGCGGCGGCTATTGAGCGGCATCTCCATGGACGGCGAGCGATGGTACACTGCTTCGTTCGCATTGTACTCGGACGATTTTGACGGCCTCGGGGGGGTTTACATGAGCTATTTGTCGTGGCTGTTCAAGCACCGTACGAGTCGCCTTGGCGGCCGTGTGCTGTCCCTCACTGCTCGAGGCGTGTGCTCAGACGCGGTGTTGCGGGCAGTTATTGACGACTTTGTCGCAGGGGCCCACGACGGCTGGGTTGTCGAGGACCCTGACGGTGTCAAGGTGCGCGTGTATGCCGATGTCGCGTTCTACGTTGGCGACTATGAGCAGGTGTCGAAGTCGAGCCACCTCCGCGGCCACAACGCCCGGGCGCCGTGCAACTTGTGCGCGTACGCAAAGGCAAGGGGTGGCCAGGGAAGTGTGTACGCACAGGAGGGGACCTCCGAGCATATTGGTCTGGCGCGGACAACCGCTCGCACCGTTGCAGTAGTACAAGCTGCATTGGCAGCCGATGTACACGCGTGAGAATTGTAGTAATACACATTGATGTTGAGACACCCAAACGTGAATGCAATGACCTGTTTCTGTCCACATCGTCCTCTCCAATCGAAGGCTGTGTAGCACTGCAGCGTACGTCCGTGCTTGAGCATTCCTTTGCATCAGAACAAGAATGATGTACAGCATTCTATCACCCCAGTCTATCACACGTGGACGGCATGGTTTCAGTACTCTGTCGCAGCGCGCACCACCGTGCCGTCGCTATCAAAACTCAACGCCTGTGTCTACGTACGACACCGTCACCCACCATCATGTGCTCGTCATACATCATCCAGCGATCTGGGTCAACGGGAGCGGTACCTTGGTTCTTGCTTCGCTGGCGCATGCGCACACGTTGGCCAGTCCAATGCTTGTCTGGTGGTCGTCAGCCACTTGCATTTGAGGCGGGGGTGGTGACTCCCCTGCCTCCGGCGACTGGGAATCTTCCACCTGTTCAGGAATTAAAACTGACAAAGCTATTTGAATTCGAAGACCCGGTGGCCTGTGCTCGGGCATCATAACGCCCGCCCGCATGGTGACCATCCCGACGCCGCCCGCGCCGCGCGCTCGGTCTTTGCACTGGACAGCCGTGTGCCCCCGCCACACGGCAGCTTCTTTTGAAATCTCACGCCGCTACGGCCGCCACCTGTCTCCTCGTCGCTACACCGGTGTCCTCGTCGCTGCACTCGTGCCATTGTGCTCACTCTTTGTCGCGAACTGCACTAGTGGCTGTGGGCCACTATCCACATTGCCGACCCGCACCTCGTGACCTGCCCGCGTCTGCACCTTCTCATGGAAAACTGTGATTCAATGGCCACGACGTACGTTGCTTGAGCGTGACTTCGATGACATGCTTGCGACAATTTTTCGTTGCTCTTACAACTCTCTCTATTTTACGGCGCGCCCTCTGGGTCTCTCCAGCACCTGTGTTCTGACGCGTCCAGTACCTTGCTCATTGTCGATTGATGCTGTTGATATGGGAGGCACATGTTCCACTTGTTATCGTCCAGTCCTTCCTCAACACGCGATGATGGCTTGCTGCCTCCTCTTTCCGACTCTCCCGACGGCGATGACGCATCGCAAGTTCCATCGCAACGAAGGCACGGCGCATCAATGTTCTTTCAAGCGTCGGCCAATGGCACCCCTCCAGCGCCCGCGGAGGACCCAGCTGAGATACAGTCCTCCCGCCCTCTTCACGGTGCTGCCCAACACGCTCCTGTGCTACCAATTGGTAGCGCCAGACCGGCGGCAGGTGATGGACAACGTCCACCTCCTGCTGTTTCTGTCGAGTCTCTGGCGGTAGAGGTCCAGGGTATGCGGCGGCAGTTTAGGGAGATCCACCGTGTGGCTGAGTTGCTGTCTGGCGTTCCATCCGCGCTGGTTGAGCTCGCCCAGCAACTCTACGAGGCGGACGCGGCGTTTTCCCCTCGACGATGGCTCTACGCCGTGCTCGGGGTGCAGGAGTTTGCTCTTGGTCGCTCTCTCCAGTCCACGCTGCGCGGCAAGTTCCTTGACCGTCTCCAAGTGCGACCGGGTGCCACAAGTCGCGGCCATGATCAAGCTAGCGTCAAGGTGGAGCTGGAGTGTACCTACGGGGCGCTAGTGGACCTCGTGCGCTTCCGGCGGCTGTCGCTGTCCGAGTGCACTCTCCGGCAGTGTCGGGCATCTTGCGCCTCGCAGCTGTCGTCTCCCCGTGCTTTGCTCGACGCTCTTGACGTGCCGGCGCACATGGTTCCGGCTGTGCTTCTCCGCTGCTTCTCGCGGAAGAACGGCGACAAGATCACCCGGCTGCTCCTCGAGCACCACGTGGCGCCAGACGGCGCCGTATTCTACGTGCTCGGGCGCGACCAGGAAAGACGTACCGTGTCGGTTGCCGTTCGAGACTCCGAGGACTACGACATAGTGCGCAATCGACACCTGCATCCTCTGCGGCAGCGTACCGTTGCCAATGACGATGTGAGCAACATCCCCGCGCACGCTCCATGTCGATTGTCTTGGCATGGTAACATGACGAGTTCTCGTTTGGAAACCGACGCCGCAATGGTGTCGGGACGATTGAGTCTGGTTGTACCTTCTACTGTTATCGCCGGTGATGGCATTGAGCTGTCTAACTGGCTGCTATGAGCCATTGGTCGTGACGGGGGACTTTCACTTCGGTTAACGTTGCCTATATAGCCTGGAGGAAGGGTGGAGACCCGTTGTACGCCAGTTGCGTTTAAGGTGCACGGACCCTAGCAACAAACAAACACACTTATATAGTGCATAGTGCACCCATCTCGCTAGCTGCATGTCCCCTGGCGTTGGTGGCAATGAGCCATCTATCCTATTGCTTCATTTCACTCACCGTTTCCAGTGTCACGTGCCGCTTCGTGTGTCGAGGACCGATGATAGCGACAAGCTGGCATCTGTCCCCGGGGACCTCAATCATATTCAGCATCTCTCCGCATCTTCAACCAGGCAGCAGACAGAGCTCTGAGGCACTTCAGAAAAGCAGCCTGGTGATCAGCAACAAGAGAGATCATCGCGAAGTGACATGTAGAGCGGGCCCTGGGCAGCCGAAGATGCAATGGTCAGGCGGCACGCGACATTGGACCCCTTGAGAGCCTCTGGATTAGCCAGGCTTCGATATAGGTGCATTGCTGTGTGGACGACACGCAAAGCGTCTACTGCTTCCCCAGTGGGTACTTGTAAAATGAAGTTAAAGATCGCGCCTGGTCACCGACGAGCCGGCGCCGGATCCTTGGTGTCACCGGGAGCCCCCTGGTTCTCATGGAGGACCATGTTCGATCAGGCATCCTCCACACGCCGCTCGGCCGGCCTCGTGATCGTTCGTGATGTGGTTTGCCAGTCACACGTTCCGGTCCCGCTCCCCACCCTGCGAATGCGGCTACTGCTCTCCGTTGTCACACAGGCATAGGCCAATGAGTGACCTATTGTGTCGTGGCTTTCAGCCTTCTGGCTATGGGGCCTGGAACGGCGGCCAACTGTTTCTATCTTGCGAGTGGCCCTTTTTCCGCCTGCCGCGATCTTAGGTCTCCGGCCCGCACTGTCTTCACAAGGCGCCTCTCACATGTGCCCCGGTGGCGCGCTTGTGCAACGGTGTCTCTCTCTCGTTCTCAGCCAGCAGCTGATGTCATACGCTGTGCCGAGGGAGCAAGACGATGAGGTTCGGAGCTAGGCACGTGGCCTGCGTCTTTTTACCTGCGGGGAAGCGTGGGGGTACACTGTCGCCTCGGGCGTTGCTGATGCAGCCATGTGACGGACCGTAGTATGCAGCACAGATAGACATCCCGGACGGAGATTGGCCGAAGCGGAGCCACCAACAGTGGTATCTGCGTGACTGTCTACGGACTCTTTCGTTGCCCTTTGGGGTGGGAGCGGTGAACGGCGCGAGAGGCCCCCCATTCAACTGCGTGCTACTCACGACAGCTTGAGTAAGCGCCACGTCCCGTAGAATTGGCCACAGTACCCGCTCTCGCGTGTCGGCTGCGTGACAGCACGCGGTGCTGCTGTGTGGCACGGTCTCTGTAGGTCGTTGGCGACGGGCGGGGCAAGGTGAAGAGCTCGATGCGTGGAGCGGCTACTGACGAGCAACACCACATTTGACACCTGGTGTCTTTGCTCATTTTGGCCGTGGACGTCTCGACTGCACATCACACTGCTTTCAATCCATCACCACGAGTCTCCTAGCCTGAGCATTGCCACCACGGCCACCACGAGGACTGCAGACCTTCGGCGGCCATCTCTGGCACGCATTTGACAATGCAGCCCCTACCCCCATCCTCACCTGTAACCAAGAAGCGACGGACGCGCGGAAGTGGGACACCAGCCGTGCCCGCGGCTGCCGCGGTGGTCGCCTCGGCCGGAGCGCGCGTCCGGGCCGGGGCGGGGACGGGAGTGGCCACCGCGGCAGTGGCAACGGTGCCGTCGGGAGTGCCAGGTGGAGCACGGGCGGGATCTGGGTCCAGGGTGAGGTCCACGTCAGGGGCCGGAGCGTCGTCAAGTGACGGGGCGTTGCACTCCTCCACCTCCGCGGGGGCGGCATCGGCAGCTCGTACCAAGGCGATTGCTGCCGCTGCAGCCTCCTCCAAGCGTCGTGCTGTCGCTGCTACCGGGGAGGCAGCAACGGAGGACGGCGCCAATCGTCGTGTTGGCGCCTCTTCTGCGGCGGCATCGGCGGCAGCCGATTTCGGTGCCGTTGACTCCCCATCTGCTGCTCCCGTTCGGCCGGCCTCCGCTGCTGCTCCCCCATTTACCTCGACGGATACCACGGCGACGCCTACCACGCGGAGCCCTCGGACTCTCGGCGCACCAGTCGCGGAAGGCGTTGTTGGAACAGCAGCTGCTGCGGCCCCGGCGGCAGCGGCTGCAGTGGCGACTGCGGCGGCGGCTGCGGCAAGCTCCTCCACCGCCTCGGCTCCACGCTTTACTGCTACCGAGCGCCTGGCACTGCGCCGCGCTGCTGAGCTTCGCGCCGTTAGGCCCGTCGATCAAGGTCGCGCACCCCGGCTTGGTACTGATGGCAATGCGCCGGTGCAGGACGGCCGAGGGGGACGCGCCTCCTCTGCGGCTGCTTCACACATGTCGCTCGTTCAGCAGACGGTAAACGCCGCTGTTGGGACGGTTGGGGAGGCCTGGCGAACTATCGTACGCGAGGAGATTTCCAAGGAGGTCGTGAAGTTGGCGGACCCCAATGGGCCACTGCTGCTGTCGTTCAAGAAGAGCATGGAGGACGCCCATGCTGCTCACGCGGCACGGGCCGCCCCCTCGGAGCGTCCGTGGTCGGAAAGAGAGAAGAAAGTCATCCGCCCCGAGGTGGAGTCGGTCTTCGACTCCTCATTCGTCAGGCCTATTGCGGCAGTGGCCATTGCCGCTATGGTTATGAAGTTGTTCTCAATGGCGGAAGCGCGCGGCGATGTGCTCACTCCGTTCTTCCCTCCGGTCAAGAAGGCGTCGGGGGAGCGGTCGTTCGCCATCAAGTACTTCAACGAGCTGCTCGAGTCCGTGTTTAAACGGGCCATGACGCTGCTCAGGGCGCGCACGATGCCCCCGAGCGTCATTCAAGGCTTGACGGGAGCATCCACCTCCAAGAACAAAGTCACCGTCAACATCCTAGCCGTCCTGCGTGTCATTGTGAACGACGGGCGCTGCCAGGCGCGGGCGTTCTGGTGGCGTACCGTCGGTTACTTCATCTTCCACCCGTCACCGCTTGTGTCCATTATATTGGTCAAACCCTCTGCGCCGCGACCCGGGCTGGAGTCTGCTGACGGCTCTCCCTACTTCGCCTTTAAGAGCGCACACCTGGCGTCCCCGTCGGGCAGGATTTCGGTCCCTCAACACGTTCCCATGTCCATTCACGTATTGACATCCGACGCGCTCGCCAAGTCGTCTTCACGCTCCGCCCCACCCGCCCCTGCTCAGGGCACGACTGGCGCATTAACTTTGGCGAATGCGGCGGCTGCTGGTACATCATCAACACTCGGTACGGGTGCTGGCTCAACGGCGGTCTCGGCAGTGGCTGTGCCTGGAGAAGTGCAAGTCCAGGCCACAGGATGCTTCTTCCGCGTCGCGAGCGCGCTGTTACACGCCCTCTCAGGCCGTGACTGTTACAAGTTTCCTTCCTCTGTCATCTTTGCCGTGGCTGTTTGCTTGCGCAAGATGGTCCTGGAGCCCCGTGCTCATTGGACGACGGACGACGGGATAGCTGCACTCGGAAGCGACGAGCGCAACCTCCCGGGGCGGTGGTACCTGCTCATGCCCACCATGACGAAGCGTGCGGTGGAGGATGTTTTACTGCAGACGCTGAAGGTGGAGCAACAAGATACCGTCGACCACTCCGCGACTGCTGCTCTGAGCGCGGCGATGGCTGTCCTCGCCGAGCAGCAAGACGCCGAGCTCGAGGAGGAGGATCCTTTCGACCAAATCCCACTCCACCTTCCTGAAGAGCCTCCTCAAGAACATGCTGCAGACAACGTACAAGACGGGCTCTAGAGTGGTTGCATTCTGTGCGTTTGAAGTTTGTTTTTGTGAGCCCCGACGTGTTGGCGCAGTGAGGTCACTAGGTGTAAGGGGATGTATGCACGAGATGTACTAAATGGGTCGTGTGCCAGAGTGCCTTGCAGCAGCGGCGTGTGACGGCGATTGCCGGCGACTATCGGGTGCCACCTCACCCGCTGCGTGTCGTATGGTACGAGCATATCGGTATAGAGGGAACAGTGCAGCATTTCACGATTCCTCGGCAAGGGAGCAAACCGTGATCAGTCCGTCCACTGCGCAGTGTCACGGGCCTACCCGTCTCGTTCTCGAAGTGACCTGATGTCAGAGTCTTGAGTGATTTAAGTAGGGGTAGGGTCGGCAGCGGAGGGGACTTGTGACAACTCTTCGACAAACATGAGATCAGAGCAGTTGGTTCCACAACTTGACTGCCCGCAGTACACACGGCGGATGCGCACACATGATGGATGCATCCAGCCGTGGTCGGGTTGGTGGCGGGCACTTGCTATATAGATCCAGTTGCGAACGTGTTCTGAGTTGCTGTGACCCCGCGCTGGAACGGGCAATTCTGGACCCTCTCGCCGCGTTTTGTGCCGATTCGTCGTAGCATCTTCAAGTCTTTCGACCTGCACATCTTGTGGGACACCCCCCCCCCCACGTACCCTGACTCATCGACTCCAGGAAGAATCCGTCGAGGAGTGAATCAGTAGCACCAGAGTCTCATGGCGCATGCCTTGGGTGACACCCTTAGCTTTTCCGCTTTACATTTGCATCCTGACGGCGCCGCTGACAGTGCTGCCGCATCCCCCCCCCCGGTTTCTGCGCGGTGGTGAAGGCTATGTAATTTTGTGGAAGGCGGCTGAGCTGGCCACACATCACGGCTGAGGGTGGAAGAGGAGTAATGGCGCGAGCGGGAGAAGGGGTGGCGGAGGGTAGAGAGAAGCGGGGGGGGGGGCAGGGCGCCTGGATTCCAAATGAAGTCGACTGTGCCTCCTATGCCAGCGTTGCTTCTAAGCCGGAGAGAGATGCACTCATACAGCACGTCTGAAAATGTTCTCTATGTCATTGTGCCTGGCGTGGCATGGCCTGGCATGAGCCCTGTCGACTCAGCTCAGTTGTTGGGCGCGCACTTTTACATTCTAACAGCACGCACGAGCGAAAAGAAGGTGCACTCTCATGGCCACGTGCTGCATTTTGCATGAGGGACGAACTGAAAGGCGGCGCCGCGCCGTGAAGGGGGACTTGGCGCACTATTGTCCTACCACCCGAGCGTGAGCGTGCGCTCTACAACCCTCCTTTAGACGGAGAGGGAGGACCTACTGAGACCCGAACGCTGTGACGCAAACCTACCATGTTGTCATGGGCCTGCCAGTGTGCGTGTGCGACCACTTACCTGAGATGCGTCTACGAGCAATACCCTGAGGTGCGTCGGAGAGTACTTACCTATTGGGTGTGCGAGCGAATAGCTGGCGTACTTGTTCGCATCGCACCATGGCTTACCTGGCCCAAGACGGTGGGACGACTACCGGTCAACAGGGGCGGTGGGTGATGCCGGTGGGGAGAGTGACGGGCAGCTGGGCGGGTGTGGTAGGGTGGGCGGTCTTGCGGCTGTGGGTCGGGTGTGCTGCGTCGTGGGTTGGTGCCATCGGACGGGTCATTGCTTGGACGGCGCGACACGACTAAATAGGCTCTCGCTGCCCACGCCCCCTGTTCATTCTGGGTCACCACCCAGGATCCGCCCGCCGAGCCCTCCCCGCCCCCGCCTGCGGCTGGTGGTCCTCAGATGCTTCCATCTCCCTCTGATCCCCAGCACCCCACCCCAACTGCGGGGCGGCGCCGCGCTCACCGGTGCCTGCCCTGTTGCGGCCTCGCCCGTGCCACCCACGCGGACGCGCGACCTGGCGCGCTGCTCCTTGCTGAATTATTGTGCTCCCGCCGACCTCCTCAGGTGGCGTGCTGTTCCCCATTGCCCCCACCCGCTGGCTGTCCGTGGCCCCCCAGCCCTGTTCTGTGCAAGCCTGCCGCCGACGCTGCATCCCCTTCGGACGCCGGCGCCGACCCACCGCTCCTCGCTGCCTTCTAGTGGTCCGCTCCGCGTCCGTGTCACCCACCTCAACTGTAGCGGCTACGCACCGCTTCTGGGTGTCTTCCCTGCTGTGGGTGGGCCCCTGCCGCCCACGCTGCGTCACGCGGCGGCGCACCGCTCCCGGCTAGTGGGCTGTGGTCCCGCCTTTCCCCTCTGGCTCCGACGTGCGCTGCGACGGCGGCACGCAGAACCATATCTCCCCTACCCGCTGGCTGCTTGTGCCCTTCCTGCCTAGGGATGTGCAGCCCCCTGCCCGGGCTGCGTCCCACTCAGACGTCGGCGCCTACGCGCCGCTCCCCACTATCTTCTCGTAGTCCGCCCCCTCATTGTGCAACCCACCTCAACTGTAGCGACGACGCACCGCTTCTGGGTGTCTGCCCTGCTTTAGGTGGGCCCCTGCCGCCGACACTGTGTCAAGTGGCGGCGCACCGCTCCCGGGTGGTGGCCTGTGGTCCCGCCTCCCCCCTTTGGCTCCGACGCGGGCTGTGACGGCGACATGCCGAACCCTATCTCCCCTATCCGCTGGCATTAAGTGCCCCCCCTGCTGTGCGCTGTGGAGCTCCCCGCCGGGGCTGCGTCCCACTTGGACGACGGCGCCGACGCGCCGCACCCCATTGCCTTCTCGTGGTGCCCCCCACCCCCGTGCAACCCACCCCACCTGCGGCGTCGGCGCGTTGGTGTCGGCGCGTTGCTCGCCCCATGCTGCCCGTGATCCCGCCCCCTCCCCCTGCCTCCAATGCGGACTGCGCCAGCGGCGCGTCGCTGCCTAGCTTCCGTCCCTGCCCGCTTGACATGCCTCTGGCGACGGGGGTGCCGACGCGCCGCTCCCCACTGCCTTCTCGTGGTCCCCCCCCTTCCCGTGCAACCCACCACACCTGTGGCGTCGGGGCGTTGCTCGCCGCATGCTGCCCGTGGTCCCGCCCCCTCCCCCTGCCTTCCATGCGGACTGCGCCAGCGGCGAGTTGCTGCCTAGCTTCCGTCCCTGCCCGCTTGATATGCCGCTGGCGACGGCGGCGAGGCGCTCCCCGCTGCCTGCGCGTGAGCTCATCCCGTCGCTGCCCCCCATGCGACGCGCGGCGGGGGCGCGTGTGGGGGTTGCACTTGAAAGTATAAAGTCTGAGGAATCCTTGTCTCCATCTTCTTGGTTAACCCATACCGCCGGCTGCTCAGCAATTCATCACCTCGCCCGTCATCTCTCCGCAGCCCTTTCTGTCTCTGCCGAGCCCGACCACTCCTTCGTCACTCTGCTCTGCCCGCCGCCCCCCCTCTACCGCCCGCCCCCACCCCGCCTCCTCTGCAAAAATGGCTCCGTCATTCCTCGACACGACGCCGTCTGCGTCGACCATGTCGTCAGGGGCGGCCTTCCGGTGGTCCCGGGAAGCGTGCCGCGTTGGCAACAACCGCGGCGGACCGGCGACGGAGACCTCCTACCCGAGTACGCCACGGGTTGGCTCGACGCCGTCGCCGCCGCATGAGGCGCCGCCTCCGCCGCCGCCGCCGCCGCCGCCGCCGCCGTCGCCGACGCCGTCGTCGCCGTCGCCGTCGCCGCCGCCGCCACCGGCCCGAAAGGGGCTACTCCTACCGTCCCGGAGCCGCCGAGCTGCGTACTCATCAGCACGTGCACGCACTCAAGGGCGGGGGGCGCGCGCATCGGCGGCTCCCTCCGCTTCGCCGCCGTCGCGCACGCCACCACCCGAAGCGTCTGCTCCGCGCCCGCCTCCTCCCCCGCCCCCTCCGT
>ENA-ORXU01001751-ORXU01001751.1-marine-metagenome-genome-assembly--contig:-NODE-1751-length-16552-cov-7.022944_pt1 | contig 16552 bp, 13 predicted proteins | sample MGYA00237869_ERZ511484 | MGnify/ENA metagenome assembly ERZ511484
CCACGCCCACCCTCGATCGCGTGCTCTCCCACGTGGACGAGCACATCGACGACGCCACCGGACGCCTGTTCGATCTGCTGCGCATCGAGAGCATCTCTACCGATCCGGCCTACGCCGACGCCTGTCGCCAGGCAGCCGACGTGCTGGTGGCCGACCTGGAAACCATCGGCTTCACCGCCAGCCGCCGCGACACCACCGGCCACCCGATGGTGGTTGCGCACTCGGTTCCGGAAGGCTCTGACGCATCGACCATCACGCCCCACGTCCTGTTCTACGGCCACTACGACGTGCAACCCGTCGACCCCCTGAACCTGTGGCACCGCCCCCCGTTTGAGCCCGCCATCGACGAAACTCCGGACGGCCCGGTCATCCGCGCCCGAGGGGCTGCCGATGACAAGGGTCAGCTGATGACGTTCGTGGAAGCCTGCCGGGCGTGGAAGGCGGTCACCGGTTCGCTGCCCACGCAGGTCAGCCTGTTCTTCGAGGGCGAGGAGGAATCCGGCTCGCCGTCGCTGATCCCGTTCATGAAAGAGAACGCGGACGAGCTGCGCGCCGACATCGCGCTGGTCTGCGACACCGGCATGTGGGACACGAACACGCCGGTCATCAGCACGCGGCTGCGCGGCATGGTCGGTGAGCAGATCACCGTCACCGGCCCGTCCCTGGACCTGCACTCGGGCATGTACGGGGGGCCTGCGATGAACCCGATCCGCGTGCTGACCCGCATCTTGGCCGATCTGCACGACGATCAGGGCCGCGTCACGCTGGACGGCTTCTACGAGGGGGTCGAGGAGATTCCGGCGGACGTGCTGGAGCAATGGGCCGGGCTGGGCATGGACGAGACCGAGTGGCTGAACGCGGTCGGGCTGTCACGGCCTGCCGGCGAAAAGGGGCGCACGGTGCTCGAACAGGTCTGGGCGCGGCCCACCGCCGAGGTCAACGGCATCACCGGCGGCTACACCGGTGCCGGCTTCAAGACGGTGCTGCCGTCCGAGGCCAGCGCCAAGCTCAGCTTCCGGCTGGTCGGCACCCAGGACCCGGACAAGGTTCGCGACGCCTGGCGCAGCCATGTCGAGGCGCGTCTGCCGCCGGACTGCACGGCCAGCTACGTGGAGAAGGACGGATCCCCAGCCACCGTCATGGCCACCGACCGGGCCGAGTACGAGATCGCGCGCCAGGCGCTGTCGGCGGAGTGGCCGAACGAGGCGGTATTCGCAGGCTCCGGCGGCTCCATCCCGGTGGTCGGCCACATCAAGCGCCTGCTGCAGATGGACAGCCTGCTGATCGGTTTCGGCCTGGACGACGATGCCATCCATTCGCCCAACGAAAAGTACTCGATGCGCAGCTTCCACAAGGGCATCCGCAGCTGGGTACGCGTGCTCGGTGCGCTGGGCGAGCAGCACGGCGCGCAATGAGTTCCCTGCCGGACGCCTCGCTGCCGTTCTCGCCGGCCGCGGAGCGCAATCGCGAGCCGATCGCGCAGGCGCTGCAGGTCTTCCTGCCGCATGGCGCCCGCGTGCTCGAATTCGGCGCAGGTTCGGGTCAGCACGCCTGCCACATCGGCAGCGCCCGGCCGGACGTGTCCTGGCACGCGACCGATCGCAAGCAGGTCCTGGCCGGCCTGCGCGCCCGCATCGGCAGCGCCGGGCTGGCCAATCTGGCGCCGCCGAGCGAGCTCGACCTGCTCGACCCGTCCACGCAGAACGCCATCGAGGCCGACAGCGTCGATCTTTGCTTCGCCGCCAACGTGCTGCACATCGCGCCGGCCGATGCGGTGGCCGCCCTGTTCGGCATCGCCGCCCATGCGCTGGGCGATGACGGCGTACTATGCCTGTACGGACCCGTGGTGCTGGACGGTCGCTACACCAGCGAGGGCAACCGGGCGTTCGATGCGGCCCTTCGTTTGCAAGACGCCTCGCAGGGCCTGCGCGACATCACCGATCTGGACGGGTGGGCTCGCGCCACCGGCTTCACACCGGCCACGCTGGTCGCGCTGCCGGCCAACAACCACCTCATCGTCTACCAGCGAGCGACGGCCGACCGGTCCGCTCGACCATCGAAAGGAACCTGAACATCAACGAAGACGAACTCAAGGCGCTGCCGGACACCAAGGCGGACGCGAAGGAGCAAGGCGTCGAGCTCTACTACACGGGCGAACCCTGCGGCAACGGCCACGACTGCGAACGCAACGTCAAGACCGGCTGCGTCGAGTGCACGAAGAACCGCGAGAAGCGCAACGCCGGCGGCAAGCAGGCCGCCCCGAAGAACGACTACCAGAACTTCAAGAAGAAGAACCAGGCCACCAACACCGCGTTCCAGAAGTACTCGAAGAACTACCAGCGCGGCAAGTGACCGGGCACGCGGTGAGCCGGCACACCCGTGCCGCTCACCCGCACCGCGCCAGCGCATCGCGCACGGCACCCACGTAGGATCCGCCGAACTTGATCGCGTGCACCACCAGCGGTGCCAGCTGGTGCAGCGGCACGCGTTCGCGCCAGCCCGCCTGCAGCGGCGTCGCCTCGTGGTACGCCCCGAACACCGCCGCATCGAAGCCGCCGAACAGCCGCATCATCGCCAGATCGAACTCGCGGTGCCCGCCGTGCGCGGCCGGATCGATCAGCCAGCTGTGCCCGTTCGTGTCGACCACCCGGTTGCCGGCCCACAGATCGCCGTGCAGGCGGGCCGGCGGCTCGTGCGCGGCACCGACACCGCTCAACGTGCCGGCCACCCGCTCCAGTTCCGCGATGGACGCTGACGGCAAGGCGCCGCGTTCGTGCGCCCTCTTCGCCAGCGGCAGCAGGCGACGCTCGGCGTAGAACGTCGGCCAGTCGTCGCACGGATCGTTCGGCACCGCCTGGCTGCCGGTGGTGCGTCCGTCCTCGCGCCCGAAGCAGGCCGCACCGCTGCCGTGCAGCGCCGCCATCGCCCGCCCGAAGTCCGCCTCGTCACCGGCACGCCCCCGACCCACCTGGACGTACTCGAGCGCCAGCCACGGCGGATCGTCGCTGACCCCCAGCACCCGCGGCACGCGCACCCGCCCGGGCTCCACCAACCAGGCGAGCCCGGCCGCCTCGGTGCTGAAGAAGGCGGGCGGCGGGTCGGCGTGGGTCTTGACGAACACGTGCTGCCCGTCGGACAGCGTCGCGCGGTAGGCCGATGCGAAGTCGCCGCCGGACAATCGCTGCAGGTCCGTGATGGTGACGCCGAGCACGCGCTCGGCATCGCTCACCCGGAGATCGGAATGGTTGCTGTTCTTCATGGGTGGATGGTAGCGCTGGCGCCACACTGAACCGATCGCGGCGATGCATCTGCATCAGTGGTCCTCCAGCTTGATATCGTCGGGTCCAGAGCCCCTCGGAGCTTTCACGACAAGGCGCATCGGCGAAGGCGTGCCGGGGCCCGTCCAGACGATGCAACGACGGCGTGCAAGCTCCGAGGGGCTCCCTGCGGGCGCGCCTGTGCGCCGCGGTGCCCGCGTTGTCTCCTCTCGGAGTGCCCCGGTACACCTTCGCCAAGACGCCTTGCCACCACGGCGGACCGACTCGCTGGACCCGACACGATCAAGCTGGAGGACCACAAGGATCAGCGTCCTTGTTCGAGAGACCGGTCGACAAGGATCTGATCGGGACGCCGTCGAAAAAGGCAGGAGAGCGGTCATCACGACTATCGAAATGACCAGTGGCTCGGTCTTCGATGCCATCGCGTCCGATCCGGCAGCAGCGAAGGTCGACATCCCCTGACCATTCGGACACCTCGTCACGCTTCATGGGCATCATGGTCGTCTCCCTTCACGAAGGACCCGACCGCACGCCATGCACCTGCACCTGATCCGCCACGGCCAGACCGACTGGAACGCCACACGCCGCATCCAGGGCCAGGCCGAGTCTCACCTCGACACCACCGGCGAGGCGCAGGCCACGGCCCTGGGGGAGGAACTGGCCGACATCCCGTTCCGCAGTGCTTACATCAGCTCGGCGCAGCGCACGCGCGAGACCGCCGAGCGCGTGCTCGCCGGCCGGGACCTGCCGAGGCACTTTCGCGATGACCTGCGCGAGATGCGGCTCGGGCGGTGGGAGACCCACATGTGGCCGGACATCGAGAAGGACGAGCCAGGGCAAGTCGGCCTGTACCGCGCGTTCGACGATCGCTTCCGGATCGAGGGTGCCGAGCGCCTGTCCGGGATGCAGCAGCGCGGCATCGACGCGATCGCCGACATCGTCTCGATCGAGCACCGGGATGGCGCCGGCCAGGATGATCACGTCGCCATCGTCTCGCACGGCTTCCTGCTGCGTGCCATCCTGGCCGACGTGCTGGCGCGCCCGCTGACCGATTTCGAGGGCACCACCGCCCTGCCGAACTGCGCGCACAGCATCGTCGATGTCGACGCATCCGGTGCGTCGAGCGCGGTGACCATCGCCTCGAAGCCACCCGAGCGCAGCATCTGGGCGCCGCTGTTCGCCTGAGCCACCGGGCCTCGCTGCTACCATCGTGCGACGCCCGCCAGTCAGACCGATCGCCGGGCGCAAGCCGTTCCGCGGCGGCTCGCACAGAAGGCAAGGCGGGTCGGACGAGGCCTGAGACCTTCGCACCCTTGTCAGGAACGCCCGCCATGCGCTGGACCGATCGCCCGACCACCGGCACCGCTGCCGGTGCATCCGCCGACGCCGCATCGGCCAGCGCTTCCCCGCAAATGGCGCGCCCGCTGGCGGGTCTTCGCGTGCTGGAGCTGGCGCGCATCCTGGCAGGCCCCTGGATCGGCCAGACGCTGGCCGACCTGGGCGCCGAGGTGATCAAGGTGGAGAGCCCGGCCGGGGACGACACGCGCGGCTGGGGCCCACCCTGGATAGCGCGCTCGGCCGGTGAGGCTGATGCCGCCTATTTCCATGCCTGCAACCGCGGCAAGCGCTCGATCATCGCGGACCTCCGCGATGCAAACGAACGCGCCGCGGTCGTGGCGCTGGCAAGCGAAGCCGACGTGCTGATCGAGAACTTCCGGGTCGGTGGCCTGGTGCGCTTCGGGCTGGATGCGCCGACGCTGCGCGCGGCCAACCCGCGACTGGTGTACTGCTCGGTCACAGGCTTCGGCCAGGATGGCCCGTACGCGGCGCGCGCCGGCTACGACTTCATGATCCAGGGCATGGCCGGCATCATGAGCCTGACCGGCGAGCCCGATGGCGAGCCGCAGAAGATGGGCGTGGCCTTCGCCGACATCTTCACCGGACTGTACGGCACCATCGGCATACAGGCGGCGCTGGCCGAGCGCGAGCGCACCGGCCAAGGAACACACCTGGACCTGTCGCTGTTCGACTGCATGAGCGGCGTGCTGGCCAACCAGGCGATGAACTACCTGGCCAGCGGCACCACGCCCTCGCGGCTGGGCAACCGGCACCCGAACATCGTGCCGTACCGCACCGCCGCCACGCGGGACGGTCACCTGATCATCGCGGTCGGCAACGATGCGCAGTTCGTGCGGCTGTGCGCGGTGCTGGACCGACCGGCCCTGCCGCTGGACGAACGCTTCACCACCAACGCGGCGCGGGTGGCCAACCGCGACGCGCTCGAACCGCTGCTGGACGAGGCGATCGCCTCGCGCGGGCGCGACGAGCTGTTGTCGGCGCTGGAGGCGGCCACCGTGCCGGCCGGTCCCATCAACCGGCTGGACGACGTGTTCGCCGATCCGCAGTTCCAACACCGCGGCCTGCGCATCGAGCGCGACGGGGTCGCCGGCCTGCGCACGCCGATCCTGTTCGATGGCCGGCCGGCCGTGGCGCCGACCGGTGCGCCGGCACTGGGGGCCGACGGACGAGCCGACGGACGGGCCGACGGGCGGGCCGACGATCGATCGGACGAGCCGGGCTGAGAACGATCCCGACTCACGCCGCCGGGCAGCCTGCCCGACGCGGTATCAGCCGTCCTGCTTTTCCTCGTCCATCGCCCGCCAGGCGTTCAGCGCGCGGCCGGCGTACATCAGTGCCGGCCCGCCGCCCATCTCGATGGCGACCTGCAGCATCTCCAGCAACTGCTTCTCTTCGGCGCCGGCGCGCCGGGCCGCATCGACGTGGTACAGCACGCAATCGTCGCACCGCTGCACGCAGGAGATCGCCACCGCGGCCAGTTCCTTGTGGGCGGTGGACAGCGCACCGTCGGCCATGGCGGCCTTGGACATCGCGCTGAAGCCCTTGAACACCTCGGGACTGGATTTCGCCAGCGCGCCCAGGCGCTCCTTGCCGTCCAGCAGGTCCTGATGAATGTCGTTCATGTCGTGCTCCGGAAAAAAAGGTCCGGGAACCCTAGCCGAGCGCGCGGACCGCACGGCGGACCGTGAAATCTCGTCTCAAACGAACGATTCGGGACCCGCACGCTGAGCCGATCGGTGCGCCGACCCGTAAGGGCCTGTGAAGAAATAAAGGGTGCATCCTGCCGGCCCTGTGCGTTCGTCCCGCAAGGCGCTGTGAACGTGGGTAGCAGGGCTACCCTCGCGGTGATCAACGTCGCGGCACGAACGCACAGGGCCGGCCCGCAGGGTCGCTTCGCAGGCCCTGAGGCGCTAACCCGTACCGAGCACGATCTGCTTCCACACCGCGGTCTCGTCGATCGACACCCATTCGCGGCGCAGCCCCCACGGTCCGAACTCGGCGTGGCTGATGCCCATGATGTGCACCATCGCATCGCTCGGCTCGCCGAACGCACCGAAACCGGTGTGCTTGCCGGTCAGCGACCAGCGCACCGCGGCGCGGGGGGCGAACCCCGGATCGTCACGCCCGATCACGTGATGGATGACGAACTCGGCGAACGGGAACGCCGAGCGCAGGTTCATCCAGAATTCGTCCGCGGCATCGGTGCCGTGCGCGGTGATGCCGCCGGGCAGCTCCAGCTGGCAGGCCCGGTCGTAGCGCTCGGGAATCACCGAGAAGCCTGCCGACATGATGCGCTGCAGGATGTCCGCATAGTCGGCTCCCGGCTGATCGCCGTTGCCGCGACCGGTGTACGGGCCCACGATGTCGATCGCCGGCGTGAACGGCGGCACCACCTGGCCGCCAGCTTGCTCGCGCTCGATCATGTCGGCTGCGTAGCGCCGCGGCTCGATGCCCAGCTGGCGCACCACGGCGCCCTGATCGCGAACGATCCACTCGTCATCGATCACCCCGCCCCTGGCGGCGCAGTCGGCGATGATGCGGTACTGCAAGCGCGTGCCGGTGGGCCGGCCGTAGACGCCGTGATTGGCGTGGGTGGCGGTCGAGAGCAGCCGGTGCGAGGACAGGAAACGCCCGTCGCCGGCATCGCACCAGATGACGTCCTGGCCCAGCAGTTGCCGGTCGGGAAACTCGGCCAGCGTCATCATCGTGGCCGCGATCACGTTCTCGTTGCCGACCACGATCGAGCCCGGCCCGCGCACCACGATGTCATCGCTGTAGTAGCGGTGCAGCGTATCGATCTTCCGGTCTTCCCAGATCTGCCGGGTGATGTCCAGGACGTAGTCCGGAAAGTCGGACCAGCGCGGATCGAAGCCCTCGACGCTCATCGGAACGCAGCCTTCGGGGGTGCGTCTTCCGAACGATAAGCCGGGAGAGTCCGCAAGGGCGGCGTATCGTCGTGGGCCGGGTCATGCGCCGGGTCATGCGCTGGATCGTATGCTGGGCCGTGTGCGGATTCGGGCGCTGGGTCGGGCATGTGGGGCGGTCCTGCAAGGGTGCGTCGTCGGGTTCGCCCTTGAGGATAGCTTGCTTGTCGGAACCCGGGTCGTGAGCGGGTCGGCTGCTTGCCCGCCCGGGAACCGTACCGAGCACTGCGACACGTTGTGCCGTGCCGCCGGGTGGGGTCGCGCCCTCAGGCCCCCAGCCGACCGTGCAGTCCGCACTCCCTGAACGCGACGCCCTTGGTCGGATCGAACACCTCCGGCCCGGTGGGCAGGTCGTGCTCCTCGGCGTACAGCCGGATGTCGTTCGGCGTCCAGCCGAGCATCGGCGAGACCTTCATGATGCCGCGGGGCGCGCCCGTGTCCAGCCGCTCGAACGTCTCGACCTGGCGACGGTGCGCGCTCTGGTAGCGGCGAATGGAGGACAGCCAGACATCGACCCCCAGGTGCGCGAGCGCCTCGCGGAACGGCACCAGCTTCACCTCGTCGGTGAACGCGGCGTGGTCCGGCTCGTCGAGCGCGGGGGGCAGGCGTATCAGGTGGGCGTGCGGCCGGAAGATCTTCAGGTTCAGGCGCAGTCGCTCGGTGAGTTCGGCAACGAAGCGCAGGGTGGCCTGCGTGTCGTAGCCGGTCTCCACGCGGATCACCGGAATGTCCGGCAAGCGCTGCGTGACCAGGTGCAGGAACACCGCGGATTCCGGTCCGAACTTGGCGCTGAGCGCCGGACGTCTGGCGGTGGCCAGCGCCAGGTCGAGTGCCAGCGTGGTCTCGCCCCGATGCACCCGGTAGTTCAACCGATCACTGCTCGATATCGACTTGTTCATGCCTGACTCACCGATGCCCCGTTCACGCAGTCTGTCGAACGCGGGCGCGAACCGGTAAGACGTTTTCGGCATGTACTCATGCCATTCGGGGCCGGTCCGGATTGACACGTCCGCATGGCGGTTCCAGACTCCCCGGCCCCGTTCCAGGCCTTGCACACGTGTCCACAGAGCTGCCCGACGACCCCTTCGACAGCCGATCGCGACGCGAACTGCTCGATGGCCTGCGGGCGCTGGCGGCCGCCGACCTCGACGTCCTGCCCGAAGCGCTGGGACGCATCGCCGCGCCGACGCTTGCGTTCCGCGGCTCGCACCCGATCAACGAGCACAGCGGCGTGCAGGACATCGTGCGCGAGGTGCTCGCCCCGCTCAAGCGGGCCCTGCCCGATCTGGAGCGCCGCGACGACCTGTTCATGGCCGGGCGCTTCGAGGGCCGGGACTACGTGGCCGCCATGGGTCACTACTGCGGCACGTTCGAGAACGCCTGGCTGGGCATACCGCCCACCGGCCACCCGCTGTTCCTGCGCTACGGCGAGGTGCACCGCATCGAACGGGGGCGCATCGTGCAGAGCTCCTGCCTGTGGGACGTGCTGGACGTGATGCACCAGGCCGGTTTCCAGCCGATCGCCGCCAGCCTCGGGCTGGAGGCGCGCTGGCCCGCACCGCTGACCGCCGACGGGGTCCGGCTATCGCCCAGCGCGGCGGCGACCGGCCGGGAAAGCCTGGCGCAGACGATGGGCATGCACGCCGCGTTGGGCGGCCACGACGATCGGGCCGACCTGTCGCGCGAATCCTTGCTGTCGATGCCGCAGAAGGAGTACTGGCACCCGAAGATGATGTGGTACGGCCCGAGCGGCATCGGCACCACGCGCGGTCTGGCAGGTTTCGTGGATCGGCACCAGCTGCCGTTCCGGATCGCGTTCCCCGGGCGCAAGGGCGGTGGACAGTGGGACGACATCGCCGAGAAGAAGGCATCGATGGGCGGTGGCCACTACGCACGCTTCGGCGATGGCCCCTACTCCATGAGCGCCGGCTGGCCGAGCGTCTACGCCCGGCACGAAGGCGGCGGCTTTCTCGGCCTGTCGCCCAGCGGGCGGGAGGTCGCCATGCGGGTGATGGACTTCTACCTGCACGACGAGGGGCTGATCCGCGAGAACTGGGTGCCGCTGGACATCATCGACGTGCTGCGCCAACTGGGCGTCGACGTGTTCGATCGCATGCAGCCGGCATTCGCGCGCGGAACGTGAACGTCTTCCGGTTGCGCGCAAGCCTGCTCGACCAACGGATGGATCAGCAGTGGCCGATCATCAGGCAGCGGACTGCGAAGGATTTTTCACACCCTTGCGCATCACGCTACCAGGCGAAAGTGTGCGTCGATGACATCCCAAGGCGCCGCCACTCTACTTTCATGATCTCTCTGTATTGATCCGACCTTTCCCAACTCGAAACTGTCCACGTGGACATTCTGGTAGTCCCTGCCCAAAACCTTGGATAGGGACCTGACGCTCATCGGTCCTTCTCGTCTGAGTACCTTCAAGAGATCGAGACGCTTGGGTGTGAGAACGGCAGCCAGCATGGCGAAGTCCTCGACGTTCAGGTGGACTTCCGAGCGTGGGTCGTCACTGCCTTCCGCGTTATTCCAGGCGTTGATGAAACGCTCGTATCCTCGGCCAGCTTCCTCCACACCGACACTGATCTTGTTCTCCTTCGATCCGCTGCCCTGCGGACAAACCCTTCGACCAGAGTTCGGCGGAGCGTCCGGCAGGTAGCGAAGGTTCGCCAAGCGGGACGGGCAGGCCCCGGTGGAGGTGTTCACCGAACCGTGGCCGGAGCCGATCAGCCCGTGGTACCGGCCTCTGCCGGTTCGGCGGGGTTCCCGACCGCGACCGCGTAGACGACGCCCTGCTCCTCCGGTTCGAGTCCGAGCAGCGCGTTCAGGCGGGCGTCCCGAAAGCCGCCCATGCACAGCGTGCCGAGACCTATCTCGCCCGCGGCGAGGCAGAGGTTCTGCGCCACGTGTCCCGCTTCGAGCAAGATGTAGCGATACCCTCGCGGGCCGTACTTCGACTGCATGCGGGCGAACGAGGCCGACAGGCAGACGATGGCGTTAGCGCGCTCGATGAAGGGCCAGGTGTAGAACGCGTCGGAAGCGCCGGCACTCCAGTCACCGGCCCGGAGCCGCTCCAGAGCGTCGCCGCGCGCATCGAAGTGGTAGATCCCGTCGGGCAGCTTGTCGACGCGTCGCAGCATCGGGTAGAGCTCGAGCGGATACAGTCCGCCCGCGGACGGCACGCGCCGGCGCAGGAAGTGACCCCCGCCGCCGGGCAGTCCGGCAGCCCCGACGATTCCGTAGCTCGCTTGCAGCAGCGTGGCGAGTGCGTCGCGGGACAGCGGCGTGTCGGCGAAGGCGCGGGTCGACTGCCGGCCTGCGGCGAGAGTCGCGACGATCCCGTCCGGCGGCACGGGCAGGGGTTCCCGCTCGGCGTCCGGGTACGACGTGAACTCCTGGTGGTATGGGCTTCCGCGGTAGGCCCGTTCGTCCAGCCAGGGTTCGGAGTTCGCGTGAAACAGTCGCGAGAGAGACGTCGGATCGTCGACGGGAATCATGGCGCGTGGCGGACCCGGATCAGGCGAGGGGATGAGGGCAGGGATTGAGCGAGGCTTCGTCGGTGTCCCGCTCGCGCAGTCCCCAGCGTCGAGGCGCCTCGAACAATCGCCTGCCGCCCAGCCGCGCCTGTCCGTGCCCGAAATGGATCGGCTGCAGGCCCGTGGCGAAGCAGCGCACGACCCGCACCCCGCTCGGGCGGATGTCCTGCGCGGTGATGTCGACCCGGGCGACGCGGCAGCCGCTCGCCGTCAGGCCAGCGACCAGGCGCTCGAGCTCGGCCCGCCTGGCCGAGAGCTCATCGGCGGCATCCCCGGGGGGCGTGGCCTGCCCGGCGTTCGCGGCGTCCGGCTCGATGTCGTCGAGCGTGACCGGCTCGCTGTCGTCGTCGAGGAAGTCGAACTCCCGGCGATGCGCCGCGAGTCCGTGGAACAGCGGGTGGTCTTCGAGCTCGATCACGTCCTCGTGTCGTCGCAGCCGCTCGCCCGGGTTTTGCTCGCGAAACCGGACGGCTTCGCTCGGGCGCGCCTGACAAAGCTCGAAGACCGCCTTGTCGACGGCGGCGAGAGGTCGCTCGGCGCAGCCCATGCCAACGACGTGCACCGGCTCGATTCCGTCTGGGTTGACCGCGACCGCCAGCACCACCGTCGCCGCCTGATCCGTGGCGACACGGTAGAGCCGCACCGAGACGCCGTGGCGGCGGTAGTGGCGGATGATCGCCGCGGCGTGACAACCGTGTTCGGGAGCGACGATACGCGCCGCGGGCAGGCGGTTCAGCCACGTGATCATCAGGGCGTCGCGCTCGATCAGCTCGTGCAGTGCGCCGAGCGTTGCGTGCTCGAGATCGGCACCGGCGGCCAGGCCGTTGGAGGTGACGGCGGCGACGTGATCCTCCGCTCTCGGCAGCGGCCAGCTGAGGTAGACAAGTCCTGCCGGCACGTCAACCGGATCGCCGGAAGGCAGCTCTTCGCCCTCGATCCACGAGGTCGGTGTCTCGGGCGACCACACGCGGTACGGCAGGTGGCCCTCGGCGTACTGCACCGGTGAGTGCAGCACGCAATCGCTCGGCAGGATGGCCGTGTCCGACGGCGGGCCGACACGCACTCGCGAGGGGTCCCAGTGATAGGCGGAGTACCGCTCGAGCGCCTCGCCCATGGCGGACAGTCGCGACTGCGCCTCGGTGCTACCCTTGCCCGCATTCAGTCGCTCGGCGCGCGGCGCGTTGCGAAAGTCGAAGTGCGCGAGGTCCGCGGTGCTGAGCCACGGTGGCGTCGGCTCTTCCGGTCCGCGGGCTTGCGCCTCGACGCGCGTGATCAGCCCGCAGCGCGGGCTGACGAAGAGCTCGGTGAGGCGTCGGGCCGCGCGCTCGGACACCGGATCGGCAGCGCCTGCGCTCATGCGGCCCCCTCCGGCGACGATCGACCGCAGACCGGGCAGCCCGGCTTTTTCAGGACCGTGTGACGGGTCTGGCCGAGCGTGCGCAGATCACTCACTAGAAGCTTGCCGTCGAGGGAAGGCGGGGCGCTGCCGCCGAGGATATTCAGCGTCTCGGCCACGAGCAGTCCGGCCAGCAGATCCGCTCCACACACCAGGTTCTCGCGGCGGGCACCGAGGTCGCGCTGCAGGCGATCGAGCCGTCGCTCGAGTGCGAATCGCGATTCGGGGTTCGCCGCACAGGCGACTTCGCGCATTCGGTAGCACAGGTAGCAGGGACCCTCTCCGTCGGGGCCGAAACCCGGTCCGGCGACGATCTCGGGCCCTTCGAGGGCGCCGGCCAGCCAGCGAACCGACGCGGCGCGGCAGGCGCGGGCGAGCTTCAGCGCAAGGTTCAGGTCACCGGATTCGAGGCAGCAAAGCACGAGATCGGCGTCGGCGACGAGCGGCGCGAAGGCGTCGGCGTCGGCCGGTCGTTCGGTGACCGCCCGGCCGTCGATGTCCGGCACGACCTCCCGCACGCGTTCGAGCATGACCTCGGCTCGCGAACGTCCGATGTCGTGCGTGCCGAACATTGAAGAGAAATAGGTGTCGACCGGCCCGACCTCCGACGCGTCGATGCACACCAGCCGTCCCACGCCCGCCACGCCGAGCGCTCGCGCGACGGCGCCACCCGCACCGCCCGCGCCGACGAGGACCACGTGCGCGTCCCGAAGCCGCCTCGCGGTCGTGTCCGACGAATCGCCGAATTCGTCGAAATAGCCCTGTTGCGCCTCGAGCCGAGCGGCCGTCGATGCGCCGCCTTCGACGACGATACCGTGTGCGGACAACGTCTCGAGCGCGGCCGCCAGATCGGCCGGGTCGAACAGGTGCGCCACCCGAGCGCCGATGTCGTCGATGTGGGTCTGCCCGTCCAGCAGCGGCAGCACCTCGTGCGCGAACTCCCGGAAAGAATGCCCCTTGAGCGTCAGCGAGCGTCGCCGGGACACGATGCGCAGGCGCTCGTCACCGACCGAGTCAGGCGGCTCGCCCCAGCTCAGGAAGCAACGGGGTAGACGGGGATGATCGAGGGAGGGCATAAGGTGACGGACTCTCCGGATGGGTGATCTTGCATTGGCCGCCGCGTGCGGAACACCGCGAGACTCAGAACGCGCTCGTTGTTCCGGGTGACGAGCCGCCGCTCGTCAAGGGCCGCGAGTCGCGCCTCGACACGCGCTTCGCTCTCGCCGAGTTCGCGGGCAAGTCCGGCGCGGGTCGCGATCGTGTCACAGCGTTCGTAGAGCCGGGCGTCCGGGCCTTCGAGCACATGTTCCGTCGGCGTCCCGTCGCGCGTGTCGAAGATGGAGACGCACTCGTCGTTCACGTCGGCATCCAGCCGCGGAGCGTCCGCGTCGGGCGCCGCGTGCGCGCAAGTCCACGCGCGCGCGGCGCTCTGCAGTGCAGTGAGATAGTCGTCGGGACGGCGGCCGTCGGCGTAGTCGAAGTCGAAGAAGTATGCAAGGCGCTCGAGCGTGCGGCGGCCGAAAGGGAACACGTGAAAGTAGGCGCGAGCCGGACGTACGCGATGAAAGCCTGCCGCTTCCGCACGGGCGTGAAAGGGACTGAAGCGATCGAGCCTGACCACGCTGCAGGAGCAGGGCGGGTCGAGATGAGTCAGTCGCGGCAGGAGCTCGGCCATGCGGTCGTACTCGGCCGCGTCTTCGCCCGGAAAGCCTCCGAGGATGTTCCACGAGACCTCGATGCCGAGCTCGCGGCACCAGCGCATCAGCTGGATGTTCTGCAAGCCCGTGCAACCCTTGTCCATCAACGTGAGAACCGCATCCGAGAAGCTCTCGATGCCCGGTTGGATCTGAGTCACGCCCCCGGCCCGCATCGCGGTCAGCTGATCGCGACGAAGGTTCGCCTTGACCTCGTAGAAGAGGTCGAGATCGAGTCCCCTCTCGGCCAGTCGCGGGAAGAGCGTGCGCACATACCTCATGTCAAGAATGTTGTCGACACAGCCGATATGGCGCGCCTCGTAGCGGTCGAGCAGCGTGACGATCTCCTCGAACGCGCGTTCCGGGCTCTTCGAGCGAAAAGCCATCGTGTCGCCGTTCAGGCCGCAGAAGGTGCAGTGATGCTTCGCGCCCCACCAGCAGCCGCGCGAGGTCTCGAAGACGAGGTGCCGATCGAACTGCCCGTCGAAGCTGCACCTTTCCAGGCGCTCGAAATACCCCTCGAAGGTCGGCAACGGCAGCGCGTCCATCTCCTCGACGGGCGACGACTCCGCCGGCGTGGTTGACTCGCCCTGCACTAGGACGCCCGGAATACGGATGTCCGTGCGCTGACCGCTGCACAGACGCCCGAGCAGCGCCGGGAAGCTCAGGTCGGCCTCGCCCGAGCAGACGAAGTCGATGAACGGAAAGCTTTCGAGGATCTGCAGCCCCATCGGCCCCTCGCAATTCGCACCGCCGAAGACGATCAGCGGCGGCCGCGGGGCCCGCGCGAGTCGCCGGGCGACACCGAGGCAGGCACAGCTCTGGTGGAACACCGTCGAGAAGCCGACCACCGTCGGTGCGCGCTCGAGGATCTCCCGCGCGCAGCGATCGAGATAGTCCGGCACCTGTCGGACGGCGGCGCGCAGCGCTTCGGCGAAGGCTGGATCGACACCGGCCGACGGCGAAGCGATGTCGGCGAAGTAGTCGTCGAGCGGCGGCAAATCGGGCCCGAAGAGATCCTCGGCGAAGAGTCGCTCCCCGAGCAGCAGATCGGGCGGGAAGCCCGAGGCGATGCTCTGGTAGCGACCGAGCCCGACGTGCTCGGCGAAGTCGAGGTTGAAGTAGATCGACGTTGCCGAAAACCCCGCCGCGTGGGTCTCGGCCTCCAGCAGGCTCACCCCCATCGAGGGGCGGCCGGCATCCGCGAAAGGCATGATCGCGAACAGTACATCGAGTTCGCGCTGACGTTCCGCCGACGGGTCGGGCGCGAGAACGGCGGCGGGCGAGGCCATGGGAGGCTCAGCCGCCGAGTCCGCCGAACCCGCCGTTGCCGAAGCCGCCGCCGGGGGCGCCACCGGCGCACTCGTTGATGCACTGCTGGATGCACTGCTGAACAGTACAAGCCTGGATCGAGCATGGGTTGATCACGGAGCACTGGTTGATGACCGTGCACTGACGGATTATCGTGCACGGATTGACGATCGAGCACTGCCGAATCACGCAGAAGTCCGGCACTGGCGTAAGCCCGACCGGCGAGGAAGCACTTGCCTCGGCCGCACGCGTCGCGCCACCGCCGAGCATCGCCGAGACCTTGTTGAACGCCTTCATCTCTTCTTCGGTCACTTGCATGCCCGAGAGCTTGTCCTCGAGCTCGGCAACCCGCATCTCGAGCGTCCTTTCCTTCTCCGACTTGCCGTCTGTCGTCTTGTCGTCAGCCATGGGAACGTCACCTCGTCGCTTGAGCCGTGAACGTCGAGTGTCGTCCAGTCGGAAGCGTCCGGGCAATTAATCAAACGTCGAGTGACAAATTCCTGTCGCACGGGGGGGGCGCGGCTTCGACCGTCGGCCGGCAAGCCTGCGCCGGCAGAAGACAGCCTCCCCTGGCCAGCGCCACTTCGCGCTGGTCCGACTCGGCCTCGTGGCGCTACTCCCGGGCGACCCCGCGGCGGTATCGACTTCCGAATCGACGCGCTACGCCCGGGCTTGCAATATCGCCGCGGATTCGCCGGACGCGCGAGAAATACCAAAACGTTTCACCACGGCAGTTGGTGGTGTCACGCCGGGTGTCGACGGGGTTTGCTCGACGTTCAGTAGGCACGACCCGGCATACTGTGAGCGCGTTACGTTCACCCGTCCGACGAGATCGACGGTGAGCGAAGCAGGTTGCACGAAGATCTTGGCTACTAAGAAGATCTTGGCTACTAAAATGGGTCTTCCGGAATTCGTGTGGGTCGGCTCAGCCTGCAGCCGTTTCGGGGTAGAGATCCAGCCCGCCGAGATGAAAGTAGATCGCGCTCTTGAATCGGTCCTTGTTTCCGAAGCCGCGTGAGCGAACCTTCACCATCTTGATACGGCTGTT
>ENA-ORXU01001753-ORXU01001753.1-marine-metagenome-genome-assembly--contig:-NODE-1753-length-16542-cov-4.350440_pt1 | contig 16542 bp, 13 predicted proteins | sample MGYA00237869_ERZ511484 | MGnify/ENA metagenome assembly ERZ511484
GAAGAAAGCGGCTTTTGGATTCAGCGACCATGTCCACGTCGTAGCCAATCACTTAGAAGGCCAATTGGATCCGGCACGTTATGTATACGAACTTTCTAAGCGCCTGCCATCAGCCATGGTTGAAATATTATCAGGTGTGGAAGTCACTAGTTTTGAATCGGACGTTAAGGGTGTCCTAATCCGAACAAATGCAGGCAACATGAGAGCCGGCCAAATCGTTTTGGCGACAAATGGACTTACGAGTCAATTACAATCGCACAGCCCATTGATCAAGCCGGCAAGAAATATGATTCTAGTAAGTGAACCTGATATGACCAAGCTCGACGGTGTATTTCATGCGGACCGTGGATACATATATTTTCGCAATATTGGTAGCCGTTTGCTAATTGGTGGTGGACGTCATATTAACCTTGAAGCAGAAGAAACATTCGAATTTGGAATCAATGATGATATTCGAACGTATTTAAAGAATTATGTTCATGATATTATATCTCCTAAAAAGGAAATTAAATTTGAAATGGAATGGTCTGGTATCATGGGCATTCCCAAAAATAAAACGCCGTTGATTAAAAAAATCCAAAAAAACATTTTTGTAGCCGCTGGATTTGGAGGCATGGGTGTAGCACTCGGTATGCAGGGAGGACATGAATGTGCTGAACTTATATTTAATAGAAATTGATTTTGAATAAAAAATTACATTACATATTTATTCTTTTTTGTTGGCTATCCTCATGGCAGGGCCTGCATGCGCAAATAGAGGAAGTGGAAACTGATACTACGGAGCCGACGCAGATTATAGTTATTAATTCAGATTTTACGAAAGGTTTTAATAAAAATGAACGGAGCGAGTTGAGCGGAAACGTGATTTTGAGACAAGACTCGACTGTTATTTATGCCGATCGTGTAAATCTGTTAAGTGCCACCAATGCGGCTAAGGCATTTGGGAATGTCATCATTCAGCGATCTGACACGACGAATGCCTATTGCGACGAGCTCGACTATGACGGGAATCGACAATACGCCACCATGATTGGTGATGTGGTATTGGAAAATGGGGTGCAGAAATTATTTTCGGATCGACTAGAATACGATATGAAAAACAATGTGGCTTATTATAAAAAGAACTCGGTCATGACAGACGGAGAGCGGTTGATCAGTTCAAAAGCTGGTCAATATTATCTAGACTCGTCACTTGTTATTTTTCATGATAGCGTCGTTGTGAAAGGACCGGATTATACGATGCGAACCGATTCGCTACATTTTAATACGGTAACTCGTACGGCATATTTTATGGCACCCATTCGCATGAAGCAGCGCGACAACGATATATATGCCGAAACCGGATATTATAATTTGATTGATAATTTTGCAGAACTTCGCGAGAATGCGCAATTTTCATCACCGCGACAAGATGCGACAGCGGATACCATATTATTTTATGGTCAATCACAAGACTTTACGCTCATTGGAAATACATGGGTCAAGGAGGCCGATCGGGTAGTCACGGCCAATCGGATTGAATATAAAAAGTCAACAGACAAAGCTATTTTAATTGGTAATGTAGATTATAAAGATGCTGAACAACGGGCCACGGGAGAGCGTATGGAATATACGTTGAGTACTGGCGCTTTCAAAACAGAAGGGCGGGCTGAAATCGTACAAGGAAGCCAAATCATGAAGGCGGACAATATGCGAGAACGTGAGTCTGACAATACGGTAATTGCATCTGGAAATGTCGTGTGGATCGACACGGCTCAACAAGTGAGTCTGTATAGTTCTGAGGCTATCATTGATCGGGAAAATGAGCGCGTTAAAGCTTTTGGAGATGAATTATTATTTATTACGCAAATGGAAGGTGACAGTTTATTTATGACAGCGGATACATTGTTAAGTGGGACAGTCGTAGATTCGAACGATCAAAGCATCAGACAAATATTTGCTTATTTTAATGTAGTCGGTTATAAAAATAATTTGCAATTTAAAGCAGACTCAATGACGTATAGTGAACAAGATTCACTATTTCGTATTTTTGGACAGCCCGTGATATGGAGTGATACGTCGAGGTTTTATGGAGATACGATAAATGTGCAATTGAATAATCAAAATATTGATCGCATATACTTAATAGATAATGCTTTTATCGTGAATAAGAATTATGAAAATTTATTTAATCAAGTGAAAGGCCGACGAATTACAGCTAGGTTTTTGGAACAACAGCTCGAGTCAGCCGTTGTCAGAGGCAATGCCGAGTCTGTCTATTATGCAGTGGACGAGAGTGGTGGCTTTATCGGTGTCAATAAAATCATCTGTAGCGAAATGAAACTGTATTTTGGGAATAATCAAGTTTCGGAGATCCGATTCTACCAAAAACCGACTAGTGTTTTTCATCCGATGAATGAGATAAATCATGACGAGTTAAAATTAGAAGGTTTTTCATTTGAATCTAAATATCGGAGTAATTCACCCTTAGACATATATCGTGTACATCAACTCATGAAAAGTAATCGCGGAGAATCGAATTAATGTTGGCTTTATGAAAATGAAATTAGCTTTTATCTTTTATTTATTATTCATCACTTTCATGGTTGAGGCACAATCTGCGCTTGATACAAATGAACTTAATAATTCTTATAACGATCAAGCTGTCGAAGCTGTTGATCAGAATAAATCCGGTCAAGCCGTACAATATTTTGAACGAGCTCTGCGGTCATCCGGAAAACAAAGAAAAATAGCGGCACAGAATCTGGATAAATTGAGAAAAGATCTAGACTTGCCGGAGCATACTATTTTACATTTTGGATGGGGGATGGGAATTGGTAAAATAAGCGATTTTATGATATCAAACGGATGGCTGATTATCTCATTTATGAGTTTAATGGCCATCATCTTATTCTATTTTCAATTGAAACGATGGTCGTGGACGTATGTCATCGCATTTTTGTCATTATCCGTGGTAACATTTATGCTGTCGTACTTTCAGAATGAGTATCGACAGGCGGAGCAACTTATCGTGATCATGGAAGCCACGGCTTTGCGCGAAAAACCCTATGGTACCAGTGAGCAGAAGCAAATTTTATTTGAAGGACAAATGGCTACGGTCGAACAGCTTTACGAAGGATTTTATCGCGTACAAACTGATACATACGAATCAGGATGGATCGACCAGGCTGACGCTCGACGAATATGGGAAGATTGATTGATCTCTCTTCGGGAGATGCGTGTGAATGCTTGGTGAGTAATAAAATTTAAAAACGGACATACTAATAGTAATTCGAGACGTTACGCTCAAACTAAAAGACTTCTTCGATCTGCGATGAAAATTGACTTACTCTTCCTCCTGGTGGCCATTTGTGGCCTTTGAAGCTGCTGGGGCAACTGACTCCATTGCTTCACCTACGATATTAACGTAAGTTCGATTCTGTCTTCTTTTCTTGAATTCGACGGTACCATCAGTGAGTGCAAAGAGCGTGTGGTCACGCCCGATACCAACATTCAAACCTGGATGAAACTTCGTTCCGCGTTGGCGAACGATGATATTGCCAGCCTTGGCTGCTTGACCACCAAACAGCTTGACACCGAGAAACTTAGGATTACTATCGCGTCCGTTATCGGAACTACCTACACCTTTCTTATGAGCCATGATTCAGTGATTTAAAGTGAAATTGAATTAATCTTGATTTTAGTAAAAGATTGTCTGTGGCCGTTGGATTTTTGATATCCTTTACGTCGTTTTTTCTTGAAAACGATGACCTTGTCACCTTTTACATGATCGACTACTTCTGCGGTAATCAATCCTCCGGACAAAGTTGGTGTGCCTACTGACACGCCTGAATCTCCGCCCGAGAGCAATACTTGGTCAAATTTGACCTCGTCGCCCTTATCTGCTGCCAGCCGGTGGACGAAGATCTCCTGACCCTCCTCTACTTTAAATTGTTGACCGGCGATGGAAACTATAGCGTACATACGTCTAGTTTTTTAAGTCGTTAAAAATGGAGGGCAAAGGTAAGCTTTTGTTTTGATATGCGGTAGGGCTTGTAGGAATCTAATAATTACGAAATTGCAAGGAATCATGACGCTATAAGTTAACTTCTCGAAATAATTCAACGAAACCGGATAAAACCCTCTCCATCATATGATTATCTCTCACTTCCAACTTTCGAACCATAATCATCCTCCTAAAAATTCGTTAGCTTTGAAAGATGTCAAGAGCAATCCAAATATTGCCTCAATATACTTACGCTGACTATGTGAATTGGGAAGGGCAATGGGAAATTATTCATGGTATACCGTATGCCAAGAGTCCTGCCCCTCGACCACTACACCAGTTAGTTGCTAGCAATATAAGTCGAGTATTGGGTCTTGCTTTATCAGGAAATGAATGTTCCTGCCAAGTCTACCTACCCATAGACTACAAAATTGCCGAGGACATCATAGTTCAACCCGACTTGCTGATAGCTTGTGACCCGATAGAAAAAAAATACCTTGATTTCGCTCCAGCGCTTGTGGTTGAAATCCTTTCTGATAGCACCAGACTCAAAGATCGTCACTTGAAATTCAGTCTCTATGAAAAGGCTGCTATTTCATATTATATCATTGTCGATGCAGACGACCAAACCGTAGAAATTTATCAATTAAATGAAAATGCTACTTACAAATTGATCGATAGTACACACAAACTTCAACTTTCGACAGTTTGTACAATTCAATTGGATGTTGAGAAATTTTGGAATTAATCGATATTTGTTTCTTGCGCGTAATGCATTCCATTCCATTTCTAAAGTCCAATTAAAACAAATCACATTCTATTTTCATGCCGATACAGCCCTGTATTTTCGTATGTAATACTACATCCAATCTGCAATTGTGTTATGTGCAATCAATGCTTAAACTTGAGATGTAGTTCATGGAATGTACTTCAGAACAATGCTTATCTTTAGGATCAAACAAAACTTGGGTACCATAGCTGAGCGAAATGACCAATTGTGACGCCAGTTTTGATCGGATTTACTTGTCGAGGGGTCGAGGTCAGGGATCACGTGTCTTTCGCATATATTCGGCCAGTGGATGTCTGTGAATTTCTTGTACTTGTCAAAGATTACGGATTAATATGCGACTCGAGATTGCAAAGCAGGAATTTCAACATCTGGCCACATCTTTTTTATGAATTGACTAAATATGAAAATCAAGCCATTTTCTTCATTGCGCAGCCTGACTAGAATGGAATGGATGCTATGCGGTTTGTTTTTCCTGACTCATGCTATTGCATATTTTTTCATCCTAGAGGAGGCTCCTTTTTTTGGTGACGAGCGGCACTATGATCGAAACGCGGAACTGTTACTGCGATATATAGATGGGCCATCTGCTTTTCGGCAATCGATTTCTTATCATTTAGTAGGTGCTGGTTATTTTATGCCTTTTTATTCGGTACTGATTGTCCCGTTTAAGTGGTTGGAGCTGTCAGATGGAATGATTCGTGGGGTGAATTTATTTATCAATATTGGATTGTCATTGTGGATGGTGGTGTTGATCCGGCGAATGTTTGATCGATTGATTGCAAATATTTTCCTCGCCTTAATGGCAATGCTGCCAATATTAGTATTGTTTGATTTGACCATTTTTCCAGAAGCAACGGCAGGTAAATTGGTATTATTGACATTGTTATTATTTTATCAATTTTCTTCAACAGAATGGAGTAATCGACGTTGCTTCTACTTCACGATTTGCGCCAGTTTACTTATTTTATTCCGACAAAGTGCGGTATTTATTTTTTTGCCGATGACCCTATATTATTTGTTTTTTAATTGGATGCCGGACAGAGGTTGGAAATCGATTGTGCGACTAATAAAATTTTGTTTACCCAGTACGATCATAGTAGCGTCGGCCATAGTGTTTTGGTCGGGTATGCTCAGCGATAAGTTTGGACCTGGATATATTACCACGACTTCTACTGATCTTTCTTTTATGGTGCTTTGGGGTGAGGGGTTTGATAAACTAGGCAATCAGGCATATCCGAGCATTTGGCGTCGATTGCATGAGCACTACTTCCATAAAAGTCAGCGAGAAAAAACCACCTTTAAGGAAGCGGTGAGTGAGGATAAAAAGCGCGTTTTAAATAATTTAACATGGAACAAATATCTGACTGGATTAAAAAGAAATATAAGCACGTTTTTGTCTTTTAAAGGAGGTAAAATTGGATATATCATTCGCAGAGCGAAAGGAAATCGCTACAAGCCAATGATCGATAGATTGCAATATTGGAATTGGTTTGTCTGTGTGTTTTGCGTGTTGACGATTGGATTGGTGACTGTATTCCCGTCGGTCATTCAAGCAAATTATCAACGTTGCCTAGGGCTCATTTTATTTGCGATGCCTTTTTTGATGATCCATATTTTCGTAGCGAGGGCCAATTCAAGACATGGTCTATTACTTTGGTGGACGTTGGTCTTTTTGGCAGCTATTGTATCGGCCCAATTTGTGAAGTACTTGAAAAATAAAAATAACATACGTAAGTCTACGGATCCGGGAATTCAATTGGGTCGAATATGGATCATGATTTTTATGTTAATATTACTGGCCGTGACCGTTTTTGTTTGACCGATAATTGATACTGCCAACTGAAGAATTCACTAACTTTCTAAAAAATCTTTCATGAATCAGCATATTTCCAAAATCGCCCTCGTCGTCAAGGAATACGATGAAGCTATCGAATTCTACACGCAGAAACTCAACTTTCGACTCGTAGAGGATACCCGACTAAGCGAAAATAAACGCTGGGTTGTTATTATGCCTCCCGGTGACGCTGGTTTCGGTTTGTTATTAGCAAAGGCCGCAAATGAAAGACAAACGAGTCGGATCGGTGACCAAACGGGAGGCCGTGTGTTTCTATTTTTATTTACGGATAACTTTTGGCGTGATTATAACAACATGGTAGCGCAAGAAATTCGATTTGTTCGAGCGCCGGTCGATGAACCTCACGGTACAGTCGCTGTATTCGAAGATCTATATGGAAATCTCTGGGACTTGATCCAGCCATCGGAGAAAAACTCCATGTATCAGCGATAACTTGATCCAAAGAAAATCACCTAGATTCTGGTGCGCCAAGCATTATGTAAGTCCGATATCATTCAAGATATTTTTTTCATTGATTGATGAGTGAAGAAGAGCAATGGAAAAAGATGAAGAATTATATCGGAGAAATTTAGTTCTTGACGCACTTATTAAAGCAGTTTGCGAAGTATAACCGTTTTTCGCATACGTTCGCCATCACGCTCGATTAATAAACTTATTTTTTTTCCGGAATTCCTTCTGAGAATGCGTGATATTTTTGATAGGCTGTAGAAATTTGTTGGGATCATGCCGACTCTTAGTATATTGTCACCACGTTGTATATCGACTTCAGAAGCAGGAGAGTCGTCAATGACGTGTAATACCTGAAATTGATTCAAATAAGGACCAGACGCGACCAATGTCATCCCGCTTTTATCATACTCAAACTTTTGTTTGAATTTCTTCTCAGGTTTCATATAAATCATGGAGGACGGATAGTCGATAATAATTGTAAATCGGCTTAATATTTGATTACCGATAATGCCATTGCGCTTGACTAGTTTTTTGTGTCGATGATCGGTATGCATATCTTGAAATCCGACGATGACATTTGTCATGGAAAACGTACTCAAATTAAATTGGGAGATCCGCCCTACATATCCGGTGATTTCGCCTCCGATACCAATTCCCAAGTTCGTCTGAATATAATTATCCGGCAAATTAATTTGTTCATGCGTATTGCTGTGCAGCATCAGACCGATGCCGGCACCCGTGTCAAGGAGGAGAGTGAGTTCCGCGCTATCGATATGATTCATTTTTGAACTCGCAGAAACGTAAGGTTTATTCCGCTTTAAATCAACAGGAAAAGGCTGATACCTTTTACCAGGTTTTGGCATTTGGTTTTTTCGATAAAGCGTGATGATTCCGCGCCGGTAGTCGATTTTAACAACGTGATGTCGAAAAAATTGTGCCCCTAATATTCCATCGATATTCAGACCAACCAACTCATCCATCGTCATGTAATCTTCATCCATGACAAGGAAATCCATACGCACGGCATCAATAGGAGGCACACGCACATCCATATTGCGAACGATATGAGCAGTGACATAATTTTGAAGGTCGGAACCGAAAATCTTTATTTGTTTTTCATAATCAACACCTAGCAAATCAGTAAAGGTTTTTTTGAACAACAATGTGTGTTCTGCACCTGTATCAAAAATAAAATTTAACGGGAAGGCTCCATTGATATGGACCTTGACAATTATAAAATTAGATTCGTATCGAAAAGGAATTTCTATCGAATTGGCGTCGCCGACGAGGTCGAATAATTGCGCCTCACCTATTTTTGGAAAGATGAAGCACAACAAGGTCAGGTAAATAACGGACCATTTTATTTTTGCGAACTTCAGGCGCATAAATTAAAGATACGCTATTTTAAATATAAAAGTAAGGGGGTGCCAGATGACACCCCCTTTTTGTAGATCGTAATGTATTTTAGACTATTTACTTCTTAGTCACATATACATCAACACGTCGATTTTCTAACCGACCCTCTTCTGTATCGTTTTTCGCAATTGGCTTCGTTTGGCCATATCCTTCTGACATCACTCGCGCTCCAGCGATTCCGTTTTTCATCAGATAGTTTTTCACAGACAAAGAACGCTGCTTTGATAATTGCATGTTATTTGAAGCGTCACCAGTATTATCCGTGTGTCCTTCTATGCGAACATTCATCGTTTTATAAGCCTTCATGACAGCAACTAGATTGTCTAATTGCGTCGTGCTTTCTGCAGTTAACTCTGCAGATCCGGTACGGAAATTGACATTGTCAAATGTGAATCGCTTTTCATCGTCGCTGTCATCATTAGACATGTAATCACTCATTTTTGCGATCATGGAGTTTGCTTCATACTTGATCTCTTCACCGTTAGGAAGTTTTACAGATTCAAAAGCGCTAGCCACTGCGTCACCGGTTGCTTCCGCAGCATCAGTGATTGCTTTGCCCGTCTTATTAGCCATTTCTTCTGTTTTGTCCATGGCATCCGAAGCTGCGTCAGTGATATCGTCACCTGAGCATCCACGCAATAAGTAGAATAGTCCCGCTACTCCAAGTAAAAGAAGCAACCAAGGCCAGATTTTTCCAAATCCGCTTCTGCCTGATTCAACTACTTGTCCAGCTGCTGCTGTAGTGCGGGCGGCTCCTTCACGTGCGCCATCACCGACAGCATTCGCAACGCGACCTACACTATCTCCCCAACCACTCATGCCCATAGCGCCGAGCAGCCCGGCAGGTGCTTCTTTCGCAACATGCTCTTTCTGAGAGGTGATCATTTTCAAAAGTCCACCGACTCCAAGGTTTTCAGATTTGACCTTCTTTCCGATAAAAGACATCAGCAATGGAGCAGCAATCTTAATCAGACCGCCCATTTTCGTTTTATCCAACCCTGTGACACGCGTCAAAAGGTCGATTACAGCGTTCGACCGATTGCCCATTAAAAAGTTGAGGATGGTACCTCCCATACCCATGAGACCGCTCGTTTTTTCTGGTGAACCGAAAAGTCCTCCTAAATTATTCAACATGCTGCCATCCAGATTGTTAGTATTTAGAAAGTCGAGCACATTGCGTGCTGAAGATTCATCATTAACCTTACCTACGAGTCCGCCAAGGATGGCAGGAAGCGCCTGACCCATGGCCGAAGCCGTTTCAGTTTTTGAGGTTCCAAGGTAACCACTGGCTAAATCAGCGAGTTGATCGCCGGCCATGTCTTTGAAAGCGTTTAATAAATTCATGTTTTTTCGTTTTGAGATGATGAAATACAATTAGTTTCCATTTTATTATACGATGGATATTCTAATTGGTCACAAATATACGATCTCTCTATGTATCATTCCTTGATTTATAGCGCCAATACAATGCGATCAAAAGCGAAGAAATCATATCCCAAATACCCCACCAAGCAGCTACGAGCATCATGCCGCCCAATCCTTCGAAAAAATTGAAGATGAGGATGAGACCAAGACCTGAGTTTTGAATGCCCGTTTCCATCGATATAGCTTTTCGGTCAGCCACAGGTAGCTTCCATGCCCGTGCCCATTGATAGCCCATGATGAGCGCCAACCCATTGTGAATCAAAACCAGCCAAAATACTAGACTGAGGTGCGATTTAAGCTGAGGAATATTTTCATAGAGTGCAACTAAAATGAATGCTGTAAAAATCAACAAGGAAATAGTGTTAATCGGTTTGCGAATTTTGGCCGCCAACCTGGGAAAATATTGCCTTATCGCCATTCCGCAGATCAACGGGATGAGTATCAATTGAGCAATAGTTTTAAGCATGGAAATCGGGTTCAATTCGATGCCTGCCATCAACGGTTCCGTTCCAGGGATCATGGATGTCCAAAAACTAAATGTGACCGGTGTCACGATGATGGCGATCAATGTCACAAATGAGGTTAGTGAAATGGATAGCGCCGTGTTTCCCCGACCTAAATGCACGGCAAAGTTTGATATGTTGCCTCCTGGACAACTCGCCACCATGACTAGCCCCATGGCGACACTTGGTGGCATATCCCATAAGCGGGTGATCAAAAATGTGAGAATAGGTAGCAGGATCAATTGCGACGTTAATCCTATAATCGCCGGCTTAGGGTTTTTAACGAGACGTAAGAAGTCATCTTTGGTTAGATCCAGCGATATACCAAACATGATAAACGCCAGGCAGACGTTCAATAAGAACAATTGATCTTGTTCGAAATTGATTTTTAGTTGGTCTATATCGTGCATCTTAAATTATCTTTGTCCATCTACGTTCATGCCGATTTTGAATCGAGTAATGAATGTAGGGATTCCAGCGGAATTTAACTAAATTCAATTGACGCTAAAAGTATTTATTTACAATCCGATAAAATTAATGTCACGAATTACACTATTCATTTTATTTCTACTGATCAATGGTCATGCTGTGTTTTCTCAAGCTAATATGCGCTTAGGTTTCGGTAGTTGTAATAATAGCAATGCAAATCAAGCCTATTGGCAGGTCATCGACGCAGAAAAATTATATTCATGGATATGGTTAGGGGACATTGTCTATGCTGACTCCAAAAAGTCTAAAAAGATTAGAAAAAAATATAATGATTTAAAATCCAATGAATATTATAAGACTTTTGATCAGCATAATTTGATTTATGGAATTTGGGATGATCACGATTATGGAGCAAATGATGGTGGGGTTGACTTTAAAGCGAAGCGAAAAAGCAGGGACATTTTATTTGATTTTCTAGAACTTCCTGATGATCATGATGCTTGGTCAAGGCCGGCTGCTTATCAGACACATGAATTAAGACAAGGCGAATTAACGGTTCAACTTATTTTGTTGGATGTCCGCTATTACCGGGATAAACTAAAATCTGATATTAATTCTGCCTCGCGCTATAAAGCTGATGAAAAGGCCAAGATGCTAGGAGAAGAGCAATGGCAGTGGTTGGCAATTTCTTTAAAAGAGTCAGAGGCCGACTTGATCATTATCGGCAGCGGGACGCAGGTCATTCCACTAGAGCAAGTCTATGAAAAATGGGCTGACTACCCGACAGAACGACTTAGATTAATTAATTTGATAAAACAACATACCAATAAAAAAATCTTATTATTCAGCGGAGATCGCCATATGGCCGAGGTGTCAGCAATTGATTTGGAGGATAACTATACATTATTTGAAATAACGTCTTCGGGCCTGACGCATTCATGGACAAGGCCAGGGGAGGAAACAAACTCACATCGTATCGGACGCATGTATCCGCAAAAGAATTACGGAACCCTCGAGATTTTTAAAAATGGCACAGAAATTAATGTCACTGGAAATATACATGCCATCGATGGAACAATACTAAAAGAATATCCTATCTTCCCTCAATGAGCATCTTCACCACCGCCAATGCAATTTTTGATGAAATAAACCAACCGGATCAATTATCAACCGGCCGTTACAGAATTCTATATCGCTATTTAACGGATGTTTTGAGCCAGGGTAATCGCTTGCACTTGTATTCGTTATTTGCAAAAATTTCATATATCGACAGTCAATTCAATTTGACAGATACTGAGTTGCGCGCTATGCATGTCGCTAGAAAATCTATAGAGAATGGCAAAGAACATTTAACACCAAAAGATATAGCCGCGTATAATTTCAGCTTGCACACCATGTTGTACAAAATATTAAATGTTGAGCAAGTCGAGTGGCTTGATGCAGCCGCGAAATGGGCTGAAGTGGATAATCAAGCATATGAAGAAATAGATCGTAAAGAGCTAATCAGAGCTGCCATAGTCGAGGTTGACCACGATCAATATAAAGTCAAAGTCATTGATGATGATTCGGGAAATAAATTCACCGCACTATTTAATATTTCTGAAACAAACGAACAATTTAATATCTCCATTAAACATTTAGATAAGCGGATTCAGTTACCAGTGATTGCTCATTTTATGGACAATCGATTTGTATCGTCAGATTCGTTTATACCATCAACTATTGTTATAGATCCGGATTACCTGATTGATGTTACAGCCATTGCTGAAAGTTTTACTTCGACAACAGAATTACCGCTCATTTATTTGATGCGGCAGTTGACACCAAAGTCATCGTCTCATCACCTGCTTCTTGGAAACATTGCAAATATGATGCTTGATCGTTTCATGCTTGGTCAATCAATCACACATGAAAAATTAATGACGGAAGTTTTTCAAATGTTTGCATTGGAATTTACTTTACTATCGGACGAAGACGTAAAAAAAGTTTCGAGTGAATCCAAACAACTATTAAACCATTTATTCGAAGACGTCGCGATATTAAAAAATGAAAATCAATCGGCTGTTGCATATATCGAACCGACATTTATCAGCGGACGATATGGCATACAAGGGAGGTTAGACGCATTATTCTTAGATACTGACTATAATGCAGGTAAAATTGTCGAATTAAAATCCGGAAAGCCATATCGGGAAAACGAATACGGACTTAATCGTAATCATTACGTGCAAACCATATTGTATGATCTGGCTGTCAAAAATGCATTTGGTGATAATTTCCAATCGACTAATTATATATTGTATTGTAAGCTACCAAGTAATCGACTGAGACGCGCACCCACTATTAAGCATGTACAATCCGAGGCATTAAAAGTGCGTAATGATATCGTGGCGATTGTACACCACATGATGCATTGTGAGGTGGATGAATCACTGCTATTCAAATTTAATCACCCTTTGTTTGATCAAGTCGGAGGATTTATTCGTAGAGATGCAAAAGGCCTGTACGCAACGGTAGCTAGTCTGTCGGATATTGAAAAAGCACATTTATGCGTCTATTCGGCACTCATTGTCAATGATAATTACGTGGCAAAAGTCGGTGGAGAAATTCGTAAAAAAAGAATGGGATTCTCTGCCTTGTGGCAAGCGGCTCCTGAAGAAAAAGAAGAGCAATTTAATATCTATCGTAACCTAAAAATTGAGAAAGCACTTGATAACGGTGTATATCAATTTGCTGTGTCGGAAAAAAATACGTTGACGAATTTTAGAAGAGGAGATATCGTCGTTTTATATCCTACTAGTCGTGAAGACCATCCGACCTTTGGCCAACTATTAAAAGGTTCGATTATTTCTATTTCTTCAACACAAGTGGCAATTAGACTTCGTAACCCTTTAATACGAGCTGAAGTATTTGAGTCTATCACAGCCTGGAATGCAGAACATGATCATATCGAATCCTCAACTAGAAATGCGTTACGTTCACTTTTTGGTTTTTATCGTTTATCAAAAACCCGTCGAAACATATTATTAGGGATTGATCAGCCTAGATCGACAGAGTTTAGCTTGTCTGACAACATTCGGTTTGGCTTGACGACTTCACAGCGAGGTATTTTAGAAAATATGATTTCAGCTAAAGACTATTTTTTGCTTTGGGGCCCTCCAGGAACGGGTAAAACGTCGATCATGTTAGCTGCCTATGTTCGCTTTATTATGGAGCAGACAAATGATTCATTACTGCTCGTTGCGTACACTAACCGCGCTGTCGATGAAATATGTGCTGTTTTAAATAAATATTATCCGGATGACTATATACGTATAGGTTCACGGTTTTCAGTTGATGCGAGTCTTCAAGATAAATTATTGCAAAAACGATTAATCGAAACTAAAACGCGTAAAGCCGTAAAAAAACTTATTCAATCTTGTCGATTAATTACAGGCACAGTATCGAGTATTTCCGGGAAAGACGAATTATTTACAGTCAAGCAATTTCATCGGATGGTAGTCGATGAGGCCTCACAAATATTGGAGCCACAATTACTTGGTTTGATGGCCAAAGTGGATTGTACAGTTTTAATCGGCGACCATAAGCAATTACCTGCCGTGGTGGCTTCGTCAAGTGAGCAAACTACTATTAATCAAGACGCATTGAAGTCAATAGGTTTTAGTGATGCGTCCATGTCTTTATTCGAGCGTCTCATGAGGAGAAGTAAGATGAAAGGGTGGTCAAGGCATATAGGTCGGCTGCATCATCAAGGTCGTATGCACAAGGATATTTGTACGTTCGTTTCGTCGACATTTTATGAAAATAAATTAGAAATTGTCAAACACAATGATTTATTATATCAGAGGTTGACGCGTCCTATGTCAGAATTTTATCTAAGTGACTATCCGCAATTTCAGCAAACTATTATTAATAGAAGAATTAATTTTATTGATTACGAATTAGAAGAAGTGAGTCCGTATGATTTAATTAAAATGAATGAGGTCGAAGCTGATATCGTATCGCAAATTGTAGCAACTACGTTAAAAGTTTTGCCAGAAAAAGCTTCAGTAGGAATTATCTGTCCTTTTCGTGCTCAAATTGCTATTATTAAGCAAAAGCTGGACGAACAAATGGAAGTTTGGCCCGAGTCGGTGACGATTGATACAGTTGAGCGATATCAAGGTGGCGCGCGCGATATTATTATCCTATCCACTTGTGCTGTCAATGAAAGAAGCCTTCATGCCATACAATCATCCGACGTAGATGGCGTAGATCGAAAACTAAATGTGGCATTGTCGCGTGCGCGCGAACAAATCATAGTTGTCGGCTCAGCGCAAGTGCTCAATCATGATCCAACTTATCGGTCCCTGATTGATTATGCGAGTGCATTGCGGTAATGTATCTTTGTCGCCTTATAAACAAAGACTAAACATGAAATTATCACTTTTTAATATCGGTTTTGCACTTTTCATTGGACTGTTTTGCTTGCAATCTTGTACGATGGAGACGGCTGTGCATTTTAATGAGGACGAGTCTGGTAGTCAGATTTTATCTGTCAATATGGGCGACTTAATGGACATGGCATCATCCTTTGGTGGCGGTCAATCAAATGAAATGGAAGATGTAATGAGTCGATTCAACGCACCAGAATTTGCCGATAGTTTAAGAATGGCCGAAGATTCCCTCACAAAACTGTTTGCGGGAACTGGGGCAGATAATTTTACTTTGGCATTTGGTGAAGATGGAGGAATAAGCATGGGTTTTGATTTCGCAGATATTGAAACATTTGACAGGATTGCAAAACGGTCTGCTGAAATGGAGAATGATTTGCCAGGTGCTGCCAATGGTTTAGGCGGTATGTCAAGTATGCTTTCAGGTATGATTGGCGGAAAATTCATGAAGAAAGGTAAATGGCTTACCATACCTTTTTCTCAAGATCAATCCTTGGATGATTTGATGGGAAACATGCCAGATAATGGTGAAATGAGTGGGCAAGAAATGAACGATATGATGGGGATGATGGAAGGATTTATGGGAGAAAGTATCATGTTTAAATATATCTACACCTTCGATAAGTCGATCAAGAAAATCAAAGGTGATGTGCCATATACACTTGATGGAAATCAACTCACTGTCGAGTATTCGCTTTCCGATATGATCAAATGGTCGGAGGACGATACAGATACAGACCTGAAAATCAAATTAAAATAACGGAGAGAATTTTTCTTTCTCTATAATCTTATTTGAATAAACCATAGGTTCTGAACTGTGCGAGAAGCATAGCACGATCTTATTCATCTTCGTCAAAATACTGATGCCTATATTTTATCTTTTTCAAAATCATTAAAGACAGTGGCTGATTTAATTTCATCTGAAAATTTCATTAGAAGTCATCAGTTCTAATTGGTGAACAAAAACATGTGATTGGTTTTAAATCAAAAAATGATTTTAGTTTGTATTTATTAATGGATAAAATTGTGCCTGTTTCTAGGAGAAGAAGGATATTAGTTATGGAATGGTATTCAAGGTTTTGACCTTAAATAATAACTGCCGAATTGCCAAGAGAAAAATATCGACTGATGGCGAGGATATCTATTTGAGAGCTTGCTTCAACTAAGTGATGAAAAAGTAAAAGATGTTTCCTCAGGCTGCAAACGTTAACTCAATAGTGTATCGATTGGTTTCTCAAATCCTGATGGCAGTGACA
>ENA-ORXU01001759-ORXU01001759.1-marine-metagenome-genome-assembly--contig:-NODE-1759-length-16504-cov-5.129299_pt1 | contig 16504 bp, 22 predicted proteins | sample MGYA00237869_ERZ511484 | MGnify/ENA metagenome assembly ERZ511484
ATCTTCAACGGCAGGGCCAGTCCAAACGGGCCCGTTTGGAGGCGCGCCACTCCAAACAAACCTGTTTGGATGCGCCCTTAACCGTTTGGCCATCCCCTGGTTCCATTTTGAGTCAACCTACGCCAATGGAAAGCGTGACCCGTGGCATACAAACAGTGATATGGCGATGGGCCATCCACTGAGATTCTTTGTCGGGCATTCGTGGATGGTCTGTCGGCCACAAAAGAGGTCCACCCATAGTGAGCATCCAGGGGAGCCCAAGATTGAGACGTGACCTTCTTTGTTTTGGATCGACGTTTGCACAGCCAGTGACCGGGCCAAACGTTGGGCACTCGTGACGTTTGGCTTTGGCTTTTGGCTCCATTGGTGGAGACGCTGTAATGCCAGCATCGAGATGCACGGTCGTGAAGATAAGTGGAAGAGGGAAAATCGCTGCTTATGGGGGCTCGATCTTGCCGTGTGGTCCGCAATTGTCGACGACAAGGACACAGGTTAGCCCAGTTCTTGCCCGGACGGCCGGTACAAAGATGGTATCAGATATTTCTCGTACACGTCACCATCCATTCAGAATGACGGTGGAGATATGTAGGCAAAAGGGCACGGGGCTCGTGGGGATCTAAAGCACTAGGGAACCGCCGCATTTCCAATGACTGCTACTGGGATCTGGTGAGAACCCGTAGCGTTGACTGCAAGCACCACGGTCACGCCATCCTTGTTTTTAATGGCCTAGCTGCCCCTAGCCCGTCGTCTGCTGCCCGCCGCAGCGTGGGCACGGTTTGGGAGACACCCACAGTAGAGACCGGTCTCGTTTCTATCATCAATCTGCTGCTGAACGAACGCATCGAGTTGAACTCGGTTGTCCTCCATCCAGTGTCGCGATGCCTACACGTCAGGCGCTGCCGACCCGCCGGTACCCCAGAGGGAGAAATTCACGAGGTTGCACCGTCTCGCTCACCGGCATACAAAGCCCTCGGGCGCTGAGAATCCCATGACTTCGAGGCTGGCCGCCATCATCTCCGCTCGCTTGCGCAACACCGCCATCGTCAGGAGCAGGGATTGTGCTCCCAGCACGGCTCGCAGGCTTTTCCACTGCCGTACTTTAAGTTCGACGTCCGAAAAAGTAGATCGTAGGAGCCGGCTAGTAGTCCCGAGATTTTCCGTAGAAGGCGTGCGGAGGGTCTCACGTTGACGCCACGCATTTTGAATGGATGATTCCGAGAAAGACTTTGGAAATGCTTCTTTGATATCGGCCCACGTCAAATACACTCCCAAATCCTTTTTCTCAACTATCTAGAGCTTTTTATTGATAGTTAACGATTGATGCGGCTTGCGCGTCGTACCAGGGCCGCCCCTCGTTGCTTGCGGAGGAGGGCGAGTCACGACCGGCCATAAGATTTTGTTTGAAGACACGGCTGCGGCGGATGCCGCGGATGCGGCAATGTCGATGGCGTGTCGTGTCTCCCGCGACGGGGTCGGGCAGACTTCCTGCACCACCGCTTGAGCTGCTGCCTTGCCCGTAGCGCTGACAGCTGGTTCACGCTGGTGGCTGACGCCAACTTGATCAGCCGTCGGGCAGGCATGCAGGGCCCTGATGGCGGTTGAGAGTGGTAGGAGTGCAGTCATGGGTGGGGGTGGGAGTGGCGACGGTGGGGCAAGACCTCGGGACACCATAGCGCCTGGGGAGAAGGACGCGAGCAGTCGACCAGAGGTCCTGTGGCAGTGACGGTGCTGGATACGGGGACGAGGACGGTGCATTGCGGTGGCCCGCTGTGACCAGGCAACGACGGCAAACTACTCGTTAAGAATATGTAGACCGAGTCTACTGCAAAACATATCTAATCAAGAGCGATCGTGGGACGTCATTGGGGTCGATCACATGGAACTGCTATCGAGTTGTGCTCACTTCTAAAGCAGGGTACCTTATAAGCGGGACACATACGTATGCGCAATGAATGTACACACGGTTCTCGGCAGACAAATCTGTCGTGTTGCAGACCTCCAAGAAAGGCCGTTCCAGAGTGGTTACAGTCATTTGACGGCGTAGGTAGAGAACTGGAAGGGCTAGGAACTATGTGAGCTCCTTCCACAGGTTCCTCAGGCAGCTCTGCGCACTGGAAACGAAGATTAGGATCTGAAGAAATCTGAACAAATGTATTAGTCTCAAGAGAAATCACAGATCTGGCACTGAACCCTCTCTATTCCCTGTTCAGGCCCAAGCATGCGGACCGAAATTTTCGAGAAACCTCACTGTGGGTTGCCATGGCTCGGCGTGACTTCTGTAAGACGAGTTTATTGGCTTGAAAGATTTCTGGCGGCAGCTCTCAGCCAATGCTGTGATCGTGGCTTGTCGAACAGCAAGTTCGACTTCTTTTTCACGCTGTGTCGTCGGCTCTGCCTCCCTTTTCTCTGCAACCGCCATTTTTTTTGGAGGTGAGCAATGGATTAGTGTCCAGAACGATTGTTGGGCGCGACATCTACTCAATACATGCAGGATTGCCGTAGAAAGCGACGATTCTCGCGTCGAAGGGATATTTTGGGATCGTCGTATCGAAGCATGGTGTCTATTCTTCTTGTATGTGCGTGATGTGGCTTCGGACCAGCCGGTGCGGAAGCATGGTTCTTCGCGCGCAGCGTCCGATCTTAAAAACGGAGCGCCGGTGCGGTCTGTGGCAGCTTGGACACATGTTCCGACACACTTTGGGCACCGGCGACGATGATCCAGTGAGCGCGCCATCCCGCTCTTGTGCTCGGGCGGCGCGACCTTGGCCAATCTGAAAGGCTGCATCACTTTCATCTGTGGTTGAGGGGCCACTACCTCAATCTATGCACTTTTCTAGTCTTAGTTAACTCTGTTTCCGACTTTCGAGGCCGCATCGTCAAGACCCGCGGCCGCCCGCGTGATGAACGACGCTGACGCGGCCGCCCAGCCCATCTCGTCAGAGCCCCGGTGACCTAGAAAGGCCGCTGGGACCGTGCCTGCCACTTAGCCCACCCCGCCAAGCACTATGCGTTTTTGACTTGCGGCCGCCACCGCAGCGACCGTCGACCCAGCTTCTCAGAGAGCAGCCGTACCCTCGATCGGCGGCCGGGCCCGTTTCGCCGCCAAGCCCGCTCCGCCAAGACCTGTGCTCTTCCGACTGGCGGTCACCGCCTCAACGGCCGCCGAGCTTGCTTCGTAGAAGCCTGCGTCACTCTGATTGGCCGCCGGCAACAAAGCAAGCGCATCCCCTATCCAATTCAGGCCGTCACCGTCCGGTCCGAGAAGCCCCTTTCGTCAAGGCGCACCTGGCTCCACCTGGCAGCTACTTCCGGCACGGCCGCCAATCCCACTCGGTCAAACTTTGCTCTCCGCAACCCGGCGGCCGTCGCCCATGCGGCCGCTGTGTCCCCAGAGCGCGCCGCTCTATGATTCATTTGCATTGATATGTCATATTCTTGGCCCGTTCTGCCCGCCCAGGCTCTTGAAGCGATCATCGCCACCGGGTGCCGCGCAGAAAGTATAACAGCTGCAAGAACGTACCCGCACAGCGCTGAACGGGAACCAGACAGCGCAATGGCCGCTGCCGAAGCATTTTTAGGACTTCCTGGAGAAGGGCAATTGGTGGAAAGTGCGGCAGACGAGACGGCAGCATATGACACAGGGTCGCCAGCCGCCTTCTTGGCCGCGGCCGGCAAGGACGCCAATTGGGCTGCGCCCGACGCCACCACCACTGCCGCGGAACGACGCGCTGACGGACATGTCGAGGCCCTCCCACGCCGCGGCATCGCAGGCCACGGATACAACCTCGTCCAGGTCGTGCGGGGGTGGCGCGAGGGCGGCCGGGGCACGGCGGCAGGGGAGAGGGGGGGGGTAGCGCGGTGGGCGCAGCTCGACTTCGCGCGTTGCGCGCAAAGGCGTGGTGCGCGTGCGTCGTGGAGGGAGGCGGTTGTCACCGGCAGATCATTACGGGGTGCAAGGTGCTGTGACCTGATCGGCTGTGTCTCTTGACACCACGGATATCGCGATGGGTTTGGCGCTCCCTGGAATACGTTAACCAGTTTGGCACAGCCCAAAAGATACACAATTACGTTCAAGTTGATCATCAAATATTACGAGCAAGCAAATGCGTAACAAGGCGGCGTACCTGTATAGCTAGGTTCATCTTTAGCGCGGTCATCTCATGTTCACACTAGCCTTTGTTGGCGACTTATTCGCAAGACACGTTGTGTCGTTGTCGCATTGATGCTCTGCCGCCAAAATGGCTGGTTGCGGATGGCCTCGTACCAGCGCATAGAAGCAGACCGTGGCACATCGAAGCGACACTCAAACGTCTCTTCTTCGTACACAGGCGGCAGCTGATCCACGTCAAAATGATCCCGCGTGATGCTGCGCATACCGTGGTCGATTTCACGTGGCCCCTTGGCTCACAGCCTGGCCACGGACCCGAGACAAGGCAGTCTGCGCGCTCGCTGCGCCAGACTCTTGCGATGCCGGCACATTAGGAGCATACATCGCGATCCAAGGATAGCCGCGAGCAGCTCGTACGCGGAGCCCTTTCACATCCCACAGCTGTCATCTTTCGACTACCCAGACCCGTCATCGGTGGACGCATTCGTCTCCAAACACAAGTGCAGCCGACCACAGGAGACCTTGAGGTGTCGCAAAAGCGCCCGCAAGCACGGCAGTATGAAGAGCTTGTAACGACCTGGTCGGTCCGTCGTACGGTCGAGGACTGCCTCTTGTAAAACCTGGAACGCTGACAAGTTAGTATCCGAAATTCGGAAATTCCCATGGAAAGCCTACTTATCTCGCCAGCGATCGAGTGTAGAGAGCATTTGGGGTCGACTGGGCGCCTTAGTCCAAGGGTTACTGCGAGAAGCAGCTGGTACTGGTTGCCCGGTCACTAGTCGGGGCTCACTCGAAGCGGTGTGGCGATGATTAGCCAGTCTTTGAATCCATTTTGCCTCAAAGACTGGAAGCCATTCGTGCCCACCTTTAGTGGCACAAAAACGCCGTCGAGTAGACCTCGATCGCATAGGAAGCTCCTTTTGTTTCCATGGAAGTGGTCATGGATGCCGTTTGTGCCATCGTCTGCGGCCTGGCGGACGGTCGCCGTATTCTCGAGTATTGATTTTCCAATGATGGGGTCGCCGAGCAGGTAGGCTTGCCAGAATGTGAGCGAAAGGTAGGCAGTCTGCTTCGGTGGTCTGTCGTCGGCTCCATGACGCGGCGCGCCGCAGGAATCGCACGCTATCTGCAGTGCGCGCTTGGCCGTATACGCCTCACACCCGTTTCGACGGCAGTAGAACTTACGAGTTCCCAGTTGACACTGGCCTTGCTGAATTGCTGCAGAATATAGGGTGTCCAGTACCTGGCGACTGAGGTTCTCAGCTGAGTAGATCCGCAACGATCGCTTGCGCTGAATTGTGTTGCACGGTAAAGGCATCCAACGCCACATCGGCTCTGTGATCCTTACACTCGCCGACAAGGAGGTGAAGTGTATTCCTGGACACGGCTGGTTGGTGGATCAGTAAATGGGGTGACGCACTTTCATGTTCTGCCACGGGCTCGACGAGAAACTCGGGCGGTGGAACCTCATCCGAAATGTCTGCCTCGTCGCCTTCGTCAGTACCATAAGATGCGGCGCTTGCATCCGGCGGCTCTTCCGCGGGGCATCGGTAGCCGCCGCGGGCAGGCCGTGCAGTCCCAGCGCCGGCGCTCTCCCGACAGGCCGTATCCAGCCGGGCTTGCTCCTCCAAGGGCCCCCCACCTCCGTTGTACGGGTGCATATTTACTGGCCCTCCGCCACTACTACCCTAAACGCTGTGGTGACGCTGTTCTTGCGAGTTGTGCAAGTAGAACATTGACCTGGACACGCGTGAAAGGGCACTACGTCCGCCAGTTTTGAACACGTAGCAGTCGCAAAAATGGCCCTCGCACGGCCTGGTGTCGCCATGGTGCTGCTAGTAGGGAAAACTTGGGGGGGGGCGGGGGGGGGGGTGGGCGGCGCGAGAAAAACAACTCATTGGCGGTGGCGAAACGTGCCCCCGGCGGCGGGCTGGTGCGAATGACTGAGAGCAGTTGCTATCGAGAAGTCAGCAGGAGGTGCTTCTGTACACAGTTTGGGGGAGCCACTGCCCAAGAAAATCGCAGTAGGACCCTTCAGCATGTATGAGGGTACTGGAAGTCTTGATTGCTTTCCATATCTTTCCATTGCGTCAACACTTCGTCGCCCACAAGTCGCAGAGTCACCCTTCAGCTTACACTCCAGATTCGTGCGGTATTTTGCTGTGACAACCCATCCACCCCTGTCATGTTGCCGCCCAGCCCCCCCCTCAAACGATTCCCACACGCCATTTCCCGAACGCAGAAACAGCCCTCTCAGAGACGACTGGGAAAGGGGGGGGACACCGCACTGGCAAGCTCGTCAGAATCGAGCGGGGTGCCGCCGCGGGGCGGCCCGCAACACTGGTGGGCATGCCGAAATCGGGCGGGTTGCCGCTGACAATTAACACGGGCACATGTGAGTGGATCAATTCGGGAGTTTTGCAACCCGCTCTACACGGCGCCCCAAGATGCAGAGTGAATCGCTCCGTGGAAGCCGATTTGGCCCGGGATCCCATGTCTCCTGGGATTTTGGACCAGAAAACTGGGGATATTCCGGCTGTCTTTCTTGTAGAGCAAGCGGCCGTCCTCAGGACCTGGTCTAAAGAATCTGGGCGCAAAGGCAGTCGCTTTGCGGGCCATACTGTTTCCAATTGCCACACTCAGCTAGAACAGTGGCTAGAGCTGGCTGCTCGTCGGCATGGCCTCGGTTATTGCAGCGTACCAGCGACCACTGGCTTCCGCTCAGCGCGAGCGATCCGTCCTGAATCGGCGCCTATGCACAAAACCTGGGACTGCGCGTCAACAAAGCTCGGCGCGGACCGCCGGAGAGGCGTGCTTGCGGGCGCGTTGGGCTACAAACACTGAATGCGTAACGTTGAGAGGCCATGGCATCTGAAAGGAGCTGGTCTTTGGCCGCACTTCCTCGCATGTGGTGTACGTTTCGTGCAAGAGTGCAGGAGAGCCGCTGCCATTTGCTTTAGTGCTGACTGAGGTTCCTTGGATCAACCCTGCGGGCGCAGTACAGCGTGAGCCAGAAGCGGCGCGTACACACCGTCTTAGCCACATACAGTAGCAGTCGCCACGCACTACCCGCCACTTTGTCCTCGCCACTAGCCAGCCGATAGAGCTCTGCGAGAACACACGGTGGGACCCAGCAATACCCACGGGCGCTGCTCGTTAATTTGGTGGCTATCACCAGCCACCCGCCGGTTCCTCTCCATCCGTTGTACCTGATGACACTACCGGCGGCTTCAACCAATCACGGTTTCTAGGTCGCTGAGTCACCGTCACCTGCACCGAGGCACCGCCCTACAAGAAAACGTGCCCGGTATATCCTGGGTTTCAGGTATCGAAAATCCCGGGTTGACGAAGGAAAAAGCTGCTCCCAAACAGACGTTCGGCACGATCAACATACTGGATTTCCCTGGATAGGTGTACATGCAGAATGCTCCACAGGCCTTCACGTAAGCCATGAAAACCCTGGGTCGTTCGTACGATGATTAGCTCACAGGCCGCCACGTCGCAACAATGATTGGCTGAGAGTTGCTCTCTTCGGTATGTACTGTCGCAGTAAACTCGTATCTGCAAGGCAAAATGTGCTCATAATCTCATTGACTAATGTGCTGGAAAGTAGAGTTCATCAGACGTGTGTTCACACCCCCACGGTGGGAAGTGAGTTCCAATATTTCTATTGGCTGGGAAGTGGTCATTTTCCCGGGTACCCTTTCTTGATGGAATGCCTTGTAACACCCATTCCCAGAATTCGAAGTACGTTCTGAATGGAAATGTCTATGGTGTGGGTTGATGCAAGTAGTGTTTCTTCGTTAAATGCCATGTTTTGGTCAAGTCTCATCGTGTCATGTTTGCAGAGCTGCTCGTGGTCGTGGCGGGCTGTAGCGGGCATGCATGTGGCTCTACAGGATGGACAGGAACTCTCGCGACCAAAATTGTTTTGTAGCTTGGATTTCGCGCGACTGACTGGTTTGACGCCACAGAGCTCAACCAAGAGTTGATCAGTTTCCAATTATACATTGCAATGAGGTGGGTGGGGTTGGCGTCGGTGCGGTGCGGTGGAACACGCAGTCCCCGGATCTTGATCCGCTCAATCAAAGCAGCCCAAAAAGGGTTAAGGGGAAGCTCAATGGGGTCTGGCGTTGCGAGTATGCCGCGGCTGGGGGGGGGCATGCTGCTTATGCGTACGGACCAAGAGGGCCAGATCGGCCGGCGGCACACCAAGCACTGAAGGCGTGGTGGGAAGCACAGAAGTGGCGGCAAAACCTCGAAGACGCTACGGTCTGCTCTTGGCGCAGTCCACACGCGTACGAGCCATTTCGGCTGACAATGACAAGAACACCACCGAAGACTTTAGCGCAAGAGAAACGCGGGTTAAGAATGAAACAGTCGAAGGACGATAAGTGGTGTTAGGATTTGGTTGCGCAATTGGCATCACGACTGTCGTAGACTTGGATGCTTCAGATGCAGTTAAAATACGCAGCTTTCCAGGATCCGCTCAGATGAGCCACGTGGACTTCCCAGGATACAACTGTACATCACGCAATGTGTAATGCTGACCTCAAAAAAATGGCGGTTGCAGAGCGGTTGCAATCATTCAACAGCGTACGTTGACCAATGGAAAGGCTAGGAACCATGTGAGTTTCTCACACAGTCGTCTCATGCAGCTCTGTGCACTAAAAACGCACATCAGGATCTCAAGAAATCTGAAGAAATGTGTTGATGTCATGACAAGTCACAGGTCTGGCCCGGAACCCTCTCCATGCCCTCTTCAGGCCCAAGCAATCGGCCAAGAAATCTCACGAAATCTCGTTGTGGGTTGCAATGGCTCTGTGACTCCTGCAAGACACGTTGATTGGCTTGCAAAATTACTGACGGTAACTCCCAGCCACTAGTTTGATCGTGGCTTGTCGAACAGCCAATCCGACTTCATTTCTATGCTGTGTCGTCGGCTCTGCCTCCCTTTTCTGCACAACCGCCAGTTTTTGGAGGTTAGCAATACCATTTTGACTCGGTAGGAATATGAATCAGATGCCGGGTACTCATGGGCCGACAGTCGGCTGGCCCCGTGCGAGCCGGCGCTGACACTCGCCCTTTGTGATGATGCAAGCGGTAAGGGCGCCGGCACACGCGCCGGCGGCTTTTGGCGCGGCGGGGGGGGCGGCAGCAACTCGGATGTGGCCGACTCGGGTGCAGCCGCGAGCGGCGCCGCCCGACTTTGCTCCATCAGTTGCACAGTAAAGTGGGCCGCTTTGTTTGCTGTCCTCGATAGCAGCCCATTGCGAATTTAACGCCTCCCAACCTTGGCCGGTCGATAAGGAGAGGGTAAATACACCGGCGGAGGGGGCGTTCGACTGGCCGCGCCGCTGGAAGTCGCCAAAGCAGCATCGTGTGAAGTTCCGTTGACCACGCGCGAAGGAGCCCCCATAAGGACAGGTCACCCAGCATCTCAATGCGGTAATGGCTGCACCTGTCTTGGTTCCGACTGGCGTGCCGTTCCTTGACGGCCAATTCATCGGCATCCGCCGGAGGCGGGGGCGGCAGCGGCCGCTAGCGACAATGTATCGGTCGCCGCCAGGCGAGGCCGCGTGGGGGGTGGGGGCAGCGCCCTTGCTGCAACGGCGGTGGGGGCGGGATCGCTCGACGGGCTTTCCAAGGTTGGTGGGACCACGGGGCGACCCCTTCCGGACCTCCTCGGTTGACGGCGCGGTGGGGCTTTCGGCGGAGGCGGTCCCTCGCGTCCTGCAGCTGCCGACGCTGCCGATGAGCTTGTAGTAGCCTACAAAGCAGCGGCCGGATCCACTTATGGAAAAAATAAGAGAAGTCACACGGGATGCGCAAAATCAATACAAGTAGACGCACGACAGAAAATTGTTCAATCTGCAGCGCCACTCATCGTCAACGAATGTATGTGACCGAACAGTGTTGGAAATTCCGTCGTGAGAAAAAGTCGGCGCAGGCAGAAAACCTGACGGGAGAAAGCGAATGCAGGAGTACATCACGCGTGGCATTCGCAGTTCAGTGAGGTGCGTGTTGTGGGGGAAACAGTGAAAGATAGAATACAAAAGAAACTATGCCTTCAGTTGCTGTCTCCGTACGACACGAGAAAAGGATGAAAAGGAGCAAAAGATGAACAAGGCTTCAATATGGACAATATTCTACACGAGAAAAGGATGAAAAGGAGCGAAAGATAAACAAGGCTTCAATATTGTCTATATTGAAGCCTTGTTTATCTTTTGCTCCTTTTCATCCTTTTCTCGTGTCTGTTGCACCGCCGCGTGCCCGCTCTTACTCACTGGCAACAGTTCCGCTCGTACCTCACCGTCCCATGATCAAACTAGCGTGCCGCTGCGGAGCCCCAATCATTTGGTGGCGAGATCATGCGGACGGGGTTGAGCGCGGCTGGTTCCTCTCACCAACACGACCACTCGTTGACGGATGAACAATAGCAAATCACGGATAGATTTCGATCAAGCAATCGATATAACATTATTTATGACACCCGAATGAAGTCTGTTTTGACGTTCCTATAAACAGAAGACCCCATACTCGTCCGCGGGAAACACTCTGGCCACCTCTAAGAATGTAAAGAATAAATCGGAAAATGCATTGGATCGGCTTTTGACTGCTTGTAGAAGTTCTCATGCATTACTTCAAACATACAGAAGAATTCAGTACATCCATGCTATCAATGTCCGCCCTTGGGGTCGCGGGCCAGCCGGCCGCGCGTGCCAATCAGCGACAGCCCCAGCCGTAGTTTGCACAGTACCCTCGTGGCGCGGACCTGGGCCGCTCCACGTGCCCGTGCGGCCGTTGACTGCGAGGGCGGTTCCTCGTTCTCCCTACTCCAAGCGCCGCGTCCGGACCGCATTGCACACCTTGCGACATGAATGACGGACCAGGACGGTTCTCTCTCAGCGATGGGTTGATATTCAAGGGCGACTGATGAATACATCACGGATGCGCAGTCCGTCTACAACTCGCTTTTCTGCTACGTCGGCTGTGCAAGATGGCGACAACAAATACCTCGTTGGCCGGCAGCGCAGTCATCCTGCCAGGCGCTCTTCATTTCCTTTGACATACTAAGTTTGATTGCATTGCATCATACACAATGTCACGAAGCAATCAAATACAACATCATTATGTTGTGGCCCCCATCCGTGCTACAAGTTAAAGATTTCGCTCTTCGTGGAAAATCTACAAGTGTGCCTCATGCAAAGGGCCGCCTGCTCGCGGACAACACTGGAAAACCTGTAAACCCATGCTGCGGAGCATGCACTGGCAGAGCAACGAGGTCTCCCTCACGCAGGTACAAGTAGTAGGGCATAACGGCTGTCATGTTGACGTTCTCTTTCGCTCCTCCAGGTTGGTGCCAGACTGCTACCGCCTGCCCTCGTACTGAAGCAAACATTGGAAGAATTCCCTTTTGTTCCTTTACTCCAATTGGCCGACAAGAGCACTCAAAAGACGTATTCTCATACTTGGCCGAATGTGTAGTGGCCCCCCTTCCTTCCACCGCTGCTGCGATCAAAGTCAAAACCATGTGTGTGCACGGTACGTGGGCCTGCCGCGCGGCCGCAAGCCACGCCGAAATTCTATCTCATCCTATTAGTCTTGTAAAAAGCTACTCTGGTTTCCGCGCATGTGGACCAATCAACCCCAAAGTTTGTACATGGTATCAGAGGGTGGCCATTGGGTCATCAAGAGAAAAAACGGAGCACGAAGCGCAGCTAATCTCACTCTTTGGTGCCTACTTCCGCAATCATATCGATCAGAGACAGCCAATCCGCCCGAATCTCGACAGCACCCGATTTATCACTGACTAAATCTGGAAGAAAGCAAAGACGAGGAGGCAATATTTTCAGCCTCGTGGGCCTGATTTCAAGATCTCGGGATGCCGCACGGATGAAGAGCGGGGACGCTAAGAGCTGACGACAAGAATAGATGTCCCGGAGGAGAAGTAGCCGTGAAGCGCACGCCAAATCATTCACTAGCAGCGGCCCGCGATTGATGTGCAGCGCAAGTGCGACAACTGAATGACAAGGCAATCAGTCGATAAAAATATGGAGATCACACACCCCACCGCTACCCGCATGTCCGATCAAGCCAGACTCACTCCTTCTCCTCCTCCTTCCCTTCGTGAAAACCATTACCACACTCCTTCTCAGCATCGCCAATCTCAATCTCCTGCGCCTCCAAGATCCCCACCACCTCCGCCTTCATAGCGGCCACCAGCATAAAATCATTCTCCATGCCTATGGCGTGGTCCTCATACCGCCCCCAAGCCTCGATCGAGCTCTTGGCGAACTCGATATTCAAGAGCTCCTGCTGGCGCGGCGTCGTCCACGTCGCGTTTGCCTTTCGCTGGGCGACCCTGACGGTGGCCCACAATTGGGTTCAATTCGGGGTGGGCCACAGGGGAGAGAATGACAGACACGTCAAATCTTGCCGCCAAATTTTGCACCAGGTAGCGCGGCGTCGGTCGGTGCTTTACCGCCAGCTCACGCAGCTTGCGGAGGGTTTGTGGCTGCCGTCAGGTAGCAGACCAGTCCTCAGGCACAGCTTCATGCTACCCAAACCACGCCACGACGTCGGCCTTTCGCATCTTTGCCAAGGCTGGTTGTGATTCCGCAGTCAGCTTCATGGGGTAAAGCACTCGGTCCAGGACGAGTACGCCTGATTGAACCTTGTCTAGCACCTCGTCCTCAAGCCACTTCAGCCAGATTTCCGAGTGTACTTCGACATGCGAATCGCGCGTCTTTTCTTTCCCAGGAGCACGTAACTAGCATCTTCGACCAGCCCGAAGCTGCGGGATCCCACGTTGGCGACGCTGATACGCGCCACTTTGCCCGTCGGCACGTTGAGGCGCGCGCGCAAGGACCTGTCGGTCCACGTGCGGCTGGGCGTCATATTCTTGTTTACCCAAATTTATTACGTGTAGTAGATGGTGCGCCCCGCTGCACGGTACTCGCGCAATTTCTTGATAAATATCTCCCGCGGCGCGATGATTATTGTCTTCTCGCGTGCCACATCGTAATTATATGGCACGATGGTAAATTTGAACCCCATGTCCGTCGTGGCCGGCAGAAGGGTAGCTCTTGACCACGTGGACAGGATGGGATGTCCACTCTAGCCAGCTACCACGCTGGCGACCTTGAGAAATTCCATAGTACTGTCGAATATGGGTACAGATTTCTCTTCACAATGGTTGTACACGGCCTCCCGCACGCGGGTCATCTGGGTCGCGGGGATGCGTCGCTTGGTCGCACGGCGCTCGCGTGTACCCGACGGTGGTCGAGCCGCCGCGCACCCCTCCTCGGCGATACGCATCACAGCGCGCGCCGACAACCCCGCCGCGCGCGCCGTGCGCTCCACATGAGCCGTTCTGTGCGTTTCTCTTTCGTGCTCGGCCTCGAAGTACCCCTCATGTGACGCACAATTTCTACCACCTCAACCGGAATGCGGCGCGTCGCGCGCAGAATGGTACGGGGTGATTAAGCGGCCGTATCTGTCAAGTCATTGCGACCCGCTGCGCGTGCGGATGGGTGCAGGGTTTGCTGTCCCACAACGGCAACCGCGGGAGGTGAGCGGGATGCCAAACGGCAGCAGTGGGGGTGAGGTGGGGGGCAGGTGTGCGACGGCGCTTGAGCCACGCAGAGCGCCCTTCGAGGACAGTCCTGGCTTTCATTTGGGCGTACCCGTGCACGGGCGCTCATTGGCTGCTGACGAAGCGCGCGCGCGCAAGCCGCGCAGTGGGCCCACAACCGTCGTCAAAAGCACGTCTGTTTTTGCCTGTTTCGAGCCTCTCGAAGGCCCGCGTTCCTGTTTGATGAAACAGAATTCCTGTGCAAAGAACAGATCGACCCCCCTTGGCAGGCTCTCAGAGGCCATCCCATGCGAGGTCCTTGCATATTTGTGTTTGCGAGAACAGGAATCGTTCCTCGCTCCACACATTCCGCCTGCTAGCAGGGCCATAGATGCTTCTCCGTCTCTCTTTCTTTCTGGAAGGGTGAAGTGTATACGTCTCATGCTGTGTCTCTCTTTTTTCGAGTGGAGATGCATCTATCCCGGCGAACAGATGCTTTTGGCGCCCTTTCTGGAAAAAACAAGCCTTGACAGAGCCCCAGGGCGGTTCGCAGATTATCTGTTCGTCCCAAAACACCCAAAAGCAGACGTGCTCTTGACGACGGTTTTGGGCCCGCTCCGCCGATTGTCTGCCGAGTGTCGTGGAATCGGATCAAATAAGGCGCGCCAGAGACCGCACTTTTGGGTGAGCAAATGCTAAAGAAGCCTCCACCTATCACGGGACCGCTGCAAGAAACTTTTAGGCTTCTTCTCAACATATTCTCTACGGACATCTACCCTCGGCCAATGAGATTAGAGCGCTGCGCAAAATAGTGCAATCGAATGCACGAGGTATGTGAACATGCGACAAATGTGAGAAACTATGCTACTACCTTGTACGGCTCGCGCAGTGCCGGACGGCCTCAAAACGAAGCGTCTGCGCCGTATCTTTCCGATGAAAGTGTGTCGTTGAAAAGCTTCCTACAGAAAAAGGCGTACGTTTTCTTGCAGGAATAACCTTTGGGGGGTCGTCATCCTTCGTGTGAAGACTGCTTGTCATTTGCGGTCGTAGCGTCGGAGTTCTGGTCTCTCCCAAGAAATTTCTGTTCTCATAGGACGAATAGAGTGACAGACTCTAGACATGCCTGCCTCAAGCGGCCCTGGTGGATTTCCAGACTTTCAATTGCGTGGCACGACCCACTAATGCCCTCTACTGGCTGGTACAAAGGCTGTCGGCTGAGTTCAGGTACTCTCCACTTTCCCCCCTTCACAACGCTCAATTTTCGAGCCAAAACGTACTTCAGGCCGTTGGTCGTGCGACAGGCACGCACACGACCACCCGACATTGTTAACCCCACTTCCGATTCGCCTGATCAGGACGGTCAAACGAGATGGGATTTCAGAGGCAGAGTGAATGGCTAGCTTTTCGGCCGCCTACAGCCTAAACGGATACAGTGCGTTCTCGTTCCAAGAGATAGCTGTTTCAGCTCAATATGAGCAACAAGTGGCCTACAAGGACTGGAATGGAAGACTCGCGACCCATATTCTCTTGCAAACGATTATCTTATAACGACAGCGCACTGTCGCGGTCGGCTGGATACTTTTTGTTATTCCCCGGGCAACATTGAGCAGGGAACACGATGCTATGCCGAACGCACGGGCTACTCACGGCTATCACAGAAGGCCCCCAGATAAAATCGATATCCATAAATGAACGGCTACAGGGTCACGTTCCAGTCTCTACCATCCTATAGCGTTATTGAGCAGGAGTATTGTCATTCTAGGTGAGCATTCAAGGGCGGGGGTGTCTGTCAAGCGGCTTCACACGAAGGGGCGGGAGGGGTGGATGAAAAGGAGGCAGCACGACGATGGAAGTCCTCGTACGAGGCATTCTTGCAATATTTCTGTCTTTCCCATGTTGGCCGATACCTTCGATGTCGAGAGGGGTGATCAACTGTTGGAAGCTGTTTCTCAGCCATCCATTCAGCCGGATAAGTCGTTCGACCAATGGGCAGTTGACCGAGACCCTAACATGTACTGGACCACACCAGCCAAACTTGGGAAGACAGGAGCAGTCTGACCTATTGTCAATCAATACCACCCTTCCAATTTCCACTTCCACGATCAGCGGCCACGAAGGCTTCTGAGACCACCGCAGGATTCGGGGCGCTTCAATTCATTTTGTGTCATGTAGCCGGACTTTCAAATCTAAACGGGCCACCTGGAATAGGCGTGTGGCCATGTAGGCTCCAGTGCAGCACGAGGTGTTGTATCGATCGGATGAATGTGTACTGAATCGCCTGGGCCTTGGGACAGGGTACTATCCAACATGCGCATAGGTGCTCCCTTTGTAATTGTTTTCGACCTGGTGCACGTTGCGGGAGTACTTGCGGTACAGAGGGGTGGCCGCCGAGTGACCTCGTACGGCTCAAGCGGTCGTCGCCATACGGTGAGCCCGACATTGTGAGAAGCGTCACTCTGCAACGTATCTTTGCATGTGTTTTGGCAGCATGGCCGTACGTTGGGCGTTTGTGACGTTCAAGCATGTGAAGGAAGGGTGCTTTCTTCGTTCAGATGGCTTTAAACGGGGGGTCTGTGCTTCAGAAGAGCTGAAAACGAGGAAGCGTGCTGCATATGACCGCATCGAGTGAGGAATTGAGGGCGCAATTGGTGGAACATTCCCCTGAGATGCTCCAGACAGTTTTTTTGTTCCTTAAAATTTTGAACGCGCAGGAGAGGGCCAAGATTGGGGACAGCCGAGACGCGTGGAATGTGGTGTGACCGTGGCGCGCAGTGACTGAAGCGGGCAGTCGCAAGTGGCGTGACGCAGCTGCCCGCGTG
>ENA-ORXU01001760-ORXU01001760.1-marine-metagenome-genome-assembly--contig:-NODE-1760-length-16494-cov-3.486630_pt1 | contig 16494 bp, 14 predicted proteins | sample MGYA00237869_ERZ511484 | MGnify/ENA metagenome assembly ERZ511484
CGGCATCCGAGGCACCCTGCACGTTGTTCTGGCCGCGCAGCGGGTGCAGTCCGGTACCGGGCCGCCCGACATGGCCGCACATCAGCGCCAGCGCGATCAGGCAGCGCGAGTTGTCGGTGCCGTGGACATGCTGGCTGACGCCCATCCCCCAGAAGATCATCCCCGCCCGCGCACCCGCGAAGTCGCGCGCCACGGCGCGGATCGTGTCCGCGTCGATTCCGGTGATGCCCTCCATCCTTTCGGGGGCGAAGCCGGTCAGATGCGCCTTCTCGGCCTCCCAGTTCTCGGTGAATCCGGCGATGTACCGCGCGTCGAACAGCCCTTCCTCGACGATCACATGCGCGATCGCGTTGAGCAGCGCGACATCGGCGCCGGGGCGGAACTGCAGCATGTGGCTGGCATGGCGGCGGAGCGCCTGACCGCGCGGGTCCATCACGATCAGCTTGCCGCCGCGCTTTGCGAACTGCTTGAAGTAGGTGGCGGCGACGGGATGGTTCTCGACCGGGTTGGCGCCGATGACGATGGCGACGTCGGCATTCTCGATCTCGTTGAAGGTCGCGGTGACGGCGCCCGAGCCGACATTCTCCATCAGCGCCGCGACGCTGCTGGCGTGGCACAGCCGGGTGCAATGGTCGACGTTGTTGTGGCCGAAGCCCTGGCGGATCAGCTTCTGGAACAGATACGCCTCCTCGTTGGTGCACTTGGCCGAGCCGAAGCCCGCGACCTGCGTGCCGCGCCCGCGGAGGCCCGCGGCGGCCGCGTCCAGCGCCTCGTCCCACGTCGCCTCGCGGAAATGGCCGAGCGGGTTCGCGGGGTCGACATCCAGGTCCTTGGGCGGTGCGTCCTCGCGGCGGATCAGCGGCCTGGTCAATCGGTGCGGATGGTGGATGTAGTCGAAGCCGAAGCGCCCCTTGACGCAGAGGCGCCCTTCGTTCGCCGGCCCGTCGATGCCGTCCACATGGCTGATCCGGCCGTCCTTCGACTTGATCGACACCTGACAGCCGACGCCGCAGAACGGGCAGATGGATTTGGTTTCGGCGTCGAAATCGCGGCTGTCGCCATGCTGGTCCGCATCCATCAGGGCGGACGGCATCAGCGCGCCGGTCGGGCAGGCCTGCACGCATTCGCCGCAGGCGACGCAGGTGCTGTCGCCCATCGGGTCGGCGAAATCGAAGACCGGATAGGCATCCGCGCCGCGTCCGGCCATGCCGATCACATCGTTGACCTGCACTTCGCGGCATGCCCGCACGCAGAGCCCGCACTGGATGCAGGCATCGAGATTGACCGACATCGCGACATGGCTGTCATCCAGCAGCGGAATGCGATCGGCGGGTTTGGGCGGCAGCCGCGCATCGGCGCGCGGGGTCGCGCCGCCTGCGGGGGCCTCCGCCTCCAGCGCCTGCCCCGTGCCGTAGCTGCCGGGGGCGGGCTCGGCCGAGCCGTCTGGTGCGGGGGCTGCGCGGGTCAGCGCCGCCATCTCGCCGAAATGGCTGCTCGCGTCGCGCGGCGTCTCGGGCATGTCGGCAGCCAACATGTCGAGGACCATGGCGCGGGCCTTGCGTTCGCGCGCGCCCCCGGTGGTCACGGCCATGCCCTCGGCCGGCTGGCGGATGCAGGACGCGGCCAGCACGCGCTCGCCTTCGATGGCGACCATGCACGCCCGGCAATTGCCGTCCGGACGGTAGCCCTTCGCCGGCTTGTGGCACAGATGCGGGATCGTCGTGCCCTCGCGGCGTGCCACCTCCCAGATGGTCTCGCCCGGCAAGGCCGAGACCTCGCGCCCGTCGAGGGTGAAGGTGACCTGATCGACCATGTCCTTCACCTCAGACCTCCTCGCCGAAATGCTGCATCGTCAGGCGGATCGGGTTCGGCGCGGCCTGTCCCAGCCCGCAGATGCTGGCATCGGCCATCACCTCGGCCAGATCGGTCAGCAACTCGCGGTCCCAGCTCTCGGCCTGCATCAGCTGCACGGCCTTCTCGCAGCCCGACCGGCAGGGGGTGCATTGCCCGCAGCTCTCGCGCTCGAAGAAGCGCAGCATGTTGATCGCGGCGGCGCGTGCGCTGTCGTGATCCGACAGCACCACCACCGCCGCCGATCCGATGAAGGACCCATGCGGCTGCAACGTATCGAAATCGAGCGGCACGTCGTCCAGATGCGCCGGCAGCAGCCCAGAGGACGGGCCACCGGGCTGATACGCCTTGAATTCGTGCCCCTCCTCCATGCCGCCCGCCGCCGCGATCACGTCGGTGATGGTGCTGCCCGCCGGCAGGACGTGGACGCCCGGCCGTGCCACCCGTCCCGACACCGAGTAGCTGCGCAGCCCCTTTCGGCCGTTGCGGCGATGCGCGTTCAGCACCTGCGGCCCCTCGCGCACGACGCGGGTGATCCAGTGCAGCGTCTCGACGTTGTGCACCAGCGTCGGGCGCCCGAACAGGCCGGCCTGCGCGACATAGGGCGGGCGATGCCGGGGGATGCCGCGCTTGCCCTCGATGCTTTCGATCATGGCGCTTTCCTCGCCGCAGATATAGGCACCGGCACCCCGGCGTAGGTCGATATATCCGGGCGCGACGATTCCGGCGGATTCCAGTGCCGCGATCTCGGTGGCGAGGATATGGAGGATGGCAGGGTACTCGTCGCGCATGTAGAGGAAGACGGTTTCCGCTTCTACCGCCCATGCGGCGATGAGCATCCCTTCGAGGAAAGTATGCGGCTCGCGTTCGAGGAACCAGCGGTCCTTGAACGTCCCCGGCTCACCCTCGTCCCCGTTGACGGCCATGTAGCGCGGGCCCGCCTCGGCGCGCACGAAGGACCATTTCCTGCCGGAGGGAAAACCAGCCCCGCCCATGCCGCGCAAGCCCGAGGCGAGCAGCTCGTCCTGCACCTGATCGGGCGTCTTGGCCCCCTCGCGCAGGGAGTTCAGCGTCGTGTAGCCACCACCGGCGGAATAGGCATCGAAGGCCTGATAATCGGGGATATGGGCATGGGTATCATCTGCCGCGATAGCCGCCTCGACCTTCTCGGGCGTGGCGAAATCGATGTGATTATGCCCGATCTCCAGCACCGGCGCAGTATCGCAGCGCCCCATGCAGGGCGCGCGCAGCACACGAACCTTCGCGGGGTCGAGACCGTCTTCCAGTGCCGATTTCAGTGCCTGCGCTCCGGCCAGCTCGCAGGACAGGGAATCGCAGACGCGGATGGTCAGGTCAGGGGGCGGGGCCTCTCCCTCCTTCACCACGTCGAAATGAGCATAGAAAGTCGCAACCTCGTAGACCTCGGCCTGCGCCAGCTTCATCAGATCGGCCAATGCGGCCAGATGGGCAGCCGAGAGATGCCCATGAGTGTCCTGAATACGGTGCATGTATTCGATCAGCAGATCACGGCGCAGGGGGCCGGTTCCGAGTAACGTGCGAATATCGCGCACTGCGTGAGGGTCGACCTGCCGTCCCTTCGGCGTCTTTCGGCCCTTGCCGCGACCGGATTTCCAGACGCCTTGCGTATCGTCGAGCGGGGCCATAGCGCATTCCTGATCGGGGTCCACTCCTGGTACTCAAGGGTGAAATTCCGAGAGCGTTCAAATCGGATTTGCCAATGGCGGATGTTGCAGTGTTTATCGTCGGCTGTGGCGTGTCCCGCCGATTATAATTCAGGACCGATCTCTCTTCGATCGCGAAAAAGAGAGGCATTGGCGCGAGCAGTCCCATTATGGTACTGCTCGATTGGCGACGGTCGAAAGACTGGAGAATTCGCGATGCGTATCGATGGCGGCACGAAAGCGAGCGCGGGGCAGCAATCCGAGTCGCGCTTCGAACAGGTTATGTCACGCGAGCTGGCACGGTCCTCCTCCGGGAAGACCCCGACCGAGACGAACACCCGTATCAATCTGGCCGCGACCTCGAAGAAGAAGGCACCGGGGTCGGAGCGCGTGGGTGTCAGCTTCAAGGATTCCCAGGCCGGCAAGGTTCTGAAGGGAATGCAGGATTCGACTCGCAATGCCTTCACCAAGACGATGACCCAGACCATCCAGACCGCGAAGACCGCCATCGCCACGCTCGGGAAGACCGTCGACAGCATGATGTCGAAGGCCGAGACGTTCAAGGACGGGGCCATGACCAAGGCGTTCGGGAAGGACGGCGCGACGGGCAAGGCGATGGGCGATGCCTCCGGCAGGGCCGGGGCGGGCCTGGAGGCAGGCACCGCAAAGCAACCGGGCGAATCCACTTCCGCCCGCTCTCCGACCATGGCGACCGGGCCGAAGAACGGTCCCGCATCGGCACCCGCCACGCTTTCGACCGGCACGGGATCGCAATCCGCGACACCGACCGCCCTGCGCACGGACGGGCCGGTCGTCACGACGGGCGGCGAGCGGGCGGCGGCTCCTGCGCTCGGCGAGGCGGGCGCGCCGACGACCACGACGACCGGCACGGCGATCACGGAGGGCGTCGGAACGCAGGAAGGTCGCGCGGCGCTCGCCCTACAGGAAGCGCCGACCACGCAGGAAGCGTTCCTCCTTCTCAGCCCCGGCCTTCAGGGCGTGGCCCGACGGGCGAAAGAGAACGGCAGCGCCCTGAGCATGGTCTACATGCTCGCTCCGAACCCCCACGGGGCCGAGTTCGTCTCGATCACCACGGATGACAGGGGCTTCATCACAGGCCCGGAGATCGACATCGCCCTGATCGACGGCGCGGTCGATACCATGGGCAACTGGGTCGCGCTGGCGGGCGAGGGAACGCTGGGCGGAAAGTCGATCACGCTCGAACCCGATGCCGATGGCTGTGTCTTCGTTACCGACGGCGTGGATGGCGTGCCCCGCAGCGTCACCGCATGGGTCGCGGGTGGCGATACGATCCGGGCCGACGTGCTGTCGGTGCGAAAGATCGAGTGACCCCGCTCATCCCTTTATCAGCCCTTCCAGCACGTGCGCCAGTGCGGTCAGCGAGGGCGGCACGGGCTCGCGCTCTGCCGTGACCAGCCCGATACGGTGACGTGCCGTCGGCTCCACGAGGTCGAGCCGCACGGTCTCCGGAGCCAGTGGCAGGCTGTCGGCCAGCTTGACCGGCGCAATGGTCGCCGCTGCGCCGCTCGCCACCTGCGAGAAGGCGGCGGTAAAGGCATTCGTCTCCATCACCGGCCTCGGCACCGCCCCGACATCGGCAAAGACCGCGTCGATGATGCGCCGGTTGTTCATGTCACGGGTCAGCAGGCAGAGCGGCAGCGCGGCGGCCTCCGCCCAGGTCACGGTGCCTTTCCTGCGCGGTGCGAAGTCCGGAGGCGACAGCAGCACGTAGGTCTCGTCATAGAGCGGCTGTATCCGAAAGCCGGGATCGGCCTCGCCGTCGATGTAAGTGATGCCCGCATCGAGGCTGAAATCATCCAGACCTCGCCGGATCGCGGTGGAGGATGCCGAAATGATCTCCAGCGTCAGGTCGGGATGGCGCGCGCGCAGGGCAGCGGGCACCTGTGCGATGAAGGACAGAGCGGTCGGCACGGCCCCGATGGCCAGCCTGCCGGTCAGATTACCCTTCAGGGCCGCCACCTCCTGACGCAATCCTTCGGCATCGGCAAGCATCTTGCGCGACCATCGCAACACGACCTCTCCTTCCCGCGTCAGGCCGAGGAAGCGGTTGCCGCGCTTGACGAGCGGTACGCCGAAATCCTTTTCCATATTGCGGATGCGGCCTGAAAAGGCAGGCTGCGAGATTCCGCAATCCGCCGCTGCACGGGCGAAATGCTCATGCTGGGCCAATGCCACGAGAAGCTGCATGTCGCGCAGGTCGAACATCGCGGCTCAGGTGCTTTCGAGGCGGGAGCAGAAGACGAGGCGATTGCCGCTCGGGTCTTTCACGGAGACTTCGCGCCAGCCCCATTCCTGATCCTGGATGCCGGGGCGGGCATTGGGATGCCCACGCCCGGTGATGGCCGCGTGATAGACGTCGATATCCTCCATCTCGATCCGCAGGCAGGAACCGGGAGTGGCATCGCCATGATGCTCCGAGAGATGAAGGTCGCATCCGCCTAGCTGCACACCCATGTAGAGCGGAGCGGCAGGGTCGAAACGATGCTCGAAGGTCACGTCGAAGCCGAGGAACCGCAGATAGAAGTCGCGGGTCGCCGCTTCGTCGAAGCTGCGCAGGACAGGAACGATGGCCGTGACGGTCGGGGCGCTCATGGATCGTCCTTCCGGCGGTTCGACCAGTCGAGGAATTTCTCCGCTGTGCTGAAATCCGGGCGACGGCGGGCGATGATAGCGCGGGCGATGCGTTCGCGCATTCCGGCACGGGGAGGGGGAGCCGCGTGCCAGCGTTCACCGTCCCACAGGCCATCCGTCAGGACGGCATAGCCGCCGATATACTGCCACCGCTCGCTGACCGGGCGTGTCTGCACCCATGCCAGAAAAGCGGCCTCGTCGGAGAAATGATAATCGTCTTTCGCCATGCAATCCTCCCGCGACCGACTCTACGGGATTCAGGGAGCGATGGCGAGAGGCGGTGTCAGAGGCGGGGCTTGGTCGATGCCGTCGCGGCATCGCCGGTATTGGGCGTGCCCTTCGGTTCGATCAGCAGGACTTTGGCCTCGCGGTCGGCGCGGGGGCGATGGCGGATGCCCTTCGGCACGACGAACAATTCTCCCGCCTTCAGGGTGTGGCTGTCGATGCCGGTCGCCGTTTCGATATCGATGATGATTTCCCCCTCGATGACGAGGAAGAAATCATCCGTTTCGGGATGGTCGTGGAACGGGAATTCCCCTTCGAACTTCACCACCATCACGTCGTTGTCGTTGTAATCCGCCACCACATGCGGATCCCATCGGGTCGTTATCTTCGCGAGCTTTTCCGCGAGGATGACGGGCTGCATCAGATCGCGAGATACTGGTGGCGCAGGGCCTCGTCGTTCAGGACGGTCTGGGCGTCACCATCGAAGACGACTTCACCGCTGTCGAGGATCACCGCGCGATCGGCCAGCTTGAGGGCCGCGACGGCATTCTGCTCCACGATGATGGTGGTGATGCCCGCTTCCTTGATCTCGCGTACGATGCGCTCGATTTCCTGCACGATGACGGGGGCGAGGCCCTCGTACGGCTCATCCAGCAGCAGCAATTTCACGTTCCGGGCCAGTGCTCGGGCGACGGCGAGCATCTGCTGTTCGCCCCCGGACATGGTGGTCGCTTCCTGCTTGCGCCGTTCGGCCAGTCGCGGAAACCGCTCGTAGAGCAGTTCGATGGGCCAACCGATCGGTTCGGCGATCTGGGCCAGTTCGAGGTTTTCCTGAACCGTCAGGCCCTGGATGATGCGCCGGTCTTCCGGCACCAGACCGATTCCTGCGCCGGCGGCCTCGTGGGACTTCATATCGTGCAGCGCCTGACCGTCGAGCCAGACCTGGCCCCGCCGCAACTCGGGCGAATCGACCCGCGCTATGGCGCGCAGGGTCGAGGTCTTGCCCGCCCCGTTGCGGCCCAGCAGGGCCAGCACCTCGCCCCGGTTCACCTCGAGGCTGACGCCCTGCACGATGTAGCTTTCGCCGTAATAGGCATGGATATCCTCGGCGGCAAAAAAGCGTTTCGTGCCGCTGATATGCGCGTTGTCGGTCGCGGTCGCAGGGCGGTTTTCGATGGATGTGTCGGTCATTCCGCTTCCGTTCCGAGATAGGCTTCTTTCACCTTGGGATCACCTTTAATGAGTTCGGGCGTGTTCTCGGCGATCACGGTACCCTGCGCCAGAACCGAGATGTAACTGGCCAGCGAGAAGACGACGTGCATGTCGTGCTCGATGATGACCTTGGTCAGACCGCGCGTTTCGCCGAGGCGCTTGAGCAGGTCGATGGTCGCGTTGGTATCGGCGCGCGCCATTCCTGCCGTCGGTTCGTCCAGCAGCAACAGCTTGGGATCCTGCGACAGGCACATGGCCATTTCCAGCCGTCGCTTGTCGCCGCGCGACATCGTATCGGCGATCTCGTGGCGCTTCTCGTAGAGGCCGATTTCCTGAAGGATTTCCTCGGCATGTTCCTGTATGTCGCTCTCCCGGTCCGCCCGGTTCCACCAGTTGACCTTGAACGACCCGTCGCGGCTCGCGAAGGTCGGGATCATCACGTTCTCCAGCAGCGACAGGTCGCCGAAGATTTCCGGCGTCTGGAACACGCGGCTGACACCGATCTGATTGATCTGGTGCGGCTTGATGCCGAGCAGGGATTTCCCGTCGAACATCACCGTGCCGGTATCGGGGATCAGCCGCCCGACGAAGCAGTTGAGCAGCGTCGATTTGCCGGCCCCGTTGGGACCGATGATCGCGTGGACGGTGCCTTCCTCTACCGAGAGGTTCACGTCATTGAGGGCTTGCAGCCCACCGAAACGCTTGGAGACGTTGCGGACCTGAAGGATTGCCATGTCGTTGCCTTTCCTATTCCGCAGGCGTGGATGTGGGAGGGGGCTGATTGCTCTTGACCTCGCGGGTCGCGCTGCGGTCGTTCGAGCGGAACATCCTGCGACCTCCCTGCAGCAGCCCGCCGACCAGACCTCCGGGCAGGAAGATCACGACGATCATGAACATCAGGCCCAGGGTCAGGTGCCAGCCCTTTCCGACGAAGAAGTGCAGTACCCAGACGACGGCATCGGCGATGCCCTCCGGCAGGAAAGCGAACCAGCCTTCGAGGATCGTATCGTTGATCTTCGAGAAGATGTTCTCGAAATACTTGATGAGACCTGCGCCCAGAACCGGCCCGATCAGCGTCCCCGCGCCGCCGAGAATGGTCATCAGCACCACCTCGCCAGAAGCCGTCCACTGCATCCGTTCGGCTCCGGCAAGCGGGTCCATCGCCGACAGCAAGCCTCCGGCCAGACCGGCATACATGCCCGAGATCACGAAGGCCGCGAGAGCGTAGGGCCGGGTGTTGACACCGGTATAGTTCAGGCGGTTCTGGTTCGTCTTGATCGCCCGCAGCATCATACCGAAGGGCGAACGGAAGATGCGCATCGACAGGTAGAACGCGATCAGCATGATGATGGCGCAGAGATAGAAGCCCGCGTTGAACTGGAACTCCCACGCCCCGTATTCCCATACCCAGGTTTCGCGCATCGGCAGGCCGAACAGGTGCGGCAGGTTGGGCAGGGCCTCCGAATGGAAGATCTGAGGGTCGTTGTTATAGACCTGCAGTCCCGTCTCGCCGTTGGTCAGACCGCCCTTGAGGCCGAACATGTCGGTACCCAGTACCGAATAGGCCAGCGCGAAGGACATCTGTGCGAAGGCCAGTGTCAGGATCGAGAAGTAGATGCCCGACCGCCGCAGAGAGATATAGCCGATGGCCAGCGAGAAGATCGCGGCGACGATCACCGACAGGATGATTCCCGGCAGGACGTTGTAGCCGAACAGCTTGAACATCCAGACGCAGGCATAGGAACCTGCCCCGAGAAAGGCGGCATGACCGAAGGAGAGATAGCCGGTCAGGCCGAACAGGATGTTGAAGCCGATGGCGAAGATCCCGAAGATCACGAACCGCTGCATCAGGTCGGGGTAGCCCGCATTGAACTGTGCCATCCCGGAATCGGTCGGGAAGGGGTTCATCAGGATCGGGGCCGCGAAGGTGATGAGCGCGACGAAGATCAGGAGGAGCGTGTCGTTTCTGTTGAGTCCGAACATGTCGTTATTCCTCCATCACGCCCTTGCGGCCCATCAATCCCCTTGGTCTGACAAGAAGGATGATGATCGCCACAAGGTAGATGATGATCTGGTCGATACCGGGGATGATGCCCTTGGCCAATTCGGTCGAGGCGAAGGCTTCGAGCAGACCGAGCAGGAATCCGGCAGCCACGGCCCCCGGTAGCGAGCCCATTCCGCCCACCACGACCACGACGAAGGAAATCACGAGGAACTGCATCCCCAGCTCGTAGCTGGGCGGCTTGATGGGGACGTACATGACGCCCGCCAGCCCCGCGACCACCGCTGCGATGGCGAACATGATCGTGAAGCGCCGGTCGATATCGATTCCGAGCAGACCGACGGTCTCGCGGTCGGCCATCCCGGCCCTCACCACCATCCCGAAAGTGGTGAATTGCAGGAAGGCGAAGATCGCGCCGATCACCAGTGCCGCAAAGGCCATGTAGATCAGTCGCCATGTCGGATAGGTGACGTTGATCGTATCCGCACCGACCATCGCGCCGACATCCGTGACCCGCGCAAGGGCCGCCGGGGCCGCAACCGGATTTTCAGTCGCTCCGAAGCTGGCCTTGATGATCTCGCCGATGACGATGGCCAGGCCGAAGGTCACGAGGATCTGGTCGGCATGGGGGCGCTTGTAGAAATGCTTGATGAGGCCGCGTTCCATGACGATGCCGATGATCAGCATCACCGGAATGGCCAGCAGGATGGCCAGCGGCACGGACCAGTCGATGATTCCCTGCCCTATGGCCTCGCCGAACCATAGCTCGACATAAGGTATTTCCACCTCCAGCGCGTTGCCGAGGAAGTCGGTCCTGGTCTCGTCGAGGGTGACTTGAGATATGGTGAGCAATCGCTCGAGCGACACGGCGCAGAACGCACCGACCATGAACAGCGCACCATGGGCGAAGTTGACGACGCCGAGCGTGCCGAAGATCAGGGTCAACCCAAGGGCGATGAGAGCATAGGCACTGCCCTTGTCCAGCCCGTTGAGCACCTGAAGAAGTATCGCATCCAAATCCATTGACGCCCCTCGCGCGCCGCATCCGATGGGAATGCGGTCACGATCATCTTGTTTTTATGTCTATAGTTTCAGTCCCCTATCCCACGCGACGTGCTGGGCAGGATATCGGGCACGCACCTGATGGGAAACGCCGCGCCGGAGAACCGGCGCGGCGAAGGAACTTACGCTCCGGGGTTGCACTCACCGAGATCGCCACCGGCGAACATCGGGTGATCGACGGGATATTCGACCTGAGCGCGTGGCGTGACTTCCACGACTTCCAGCACGTCGAACTTCGAGTCGGGGTTTTCCTTACCCTTCACGACGAGAACGTCCTTGAAGCACTGGTGGTCGCCGGCACGGTAGAGGGTCGGGCCGTTGCCCATGCCGTCGAATTCCAGATCTTCGAGGGCCTCGACGACGCCACAGGGGTTGAAGGTTCCGGCACGCTCGCAGGCATCTGCATAGAGCAGCGTCTGGACATAGCAGGTATGCGCGGCCTGCGACGGCGGGAAGCCGTACTTCTTGCCGAAGGACTGCACGAATGCCTTCGAGCCTTCGTCCGAGAGCGACCAGTGCCAGTTCGTCGAACCGAAGATGCCCTTGACGTTCTCGCCAGCACCCTGAGCCATCAGACGCGAGTAGAGCGGAACGACGATCTCGAAGTTCTTGCCGTTCACTTCCTTGTCGCGCAGGCCGAACTGCACGGCGGAGGTCAGCGAGTTGACCATGTTCCCGCCGTAGTGGTTCAGCACGAGGACATCCGCACCCGAGTTCACGACCGGAGCGACGTAGGACGAGAAGTCCGTGGTGGCGAGCGGGGTAAGGACGTTGTTGACCGTCTCCCACCCTTTTGCTTCGGTCGCGTTCTGGATCGATTCCTGCTGCGTCCAGCCCCAGGTGTAGTCGGCGGTCAGGTGATAGGCCTTGCGGTCCTTGCCGTACATCTTCTCCAGCACGGGCGCGAGAGCGGCACCGGACATGTAGCCGTTGAAGAAGTGGCGGAAGCCGTTGGCCTTCTTGTCCTTGCCCGTCGTGTCGTTCGAGTGGGTCAGACCGGCCATGAAGATCACGCCCGCATCCTGGCAGAGACCCTGCACGGCGATCGCGACGCCGGAGGACGAGCCGCCGGTAATCATCACGGCACCGTCTTTTTCGATCATCGACTTGGCCGATGCACGGGCCGCGTCGGATTTCGTCTGCGTGTCGCCCGTGACGTATTCGACTTTCTTGCCGAGAATGCCGTTGCCCGTCAGCGACGTGCCGGACATGCCGTTCGACGACATGGCCTTGGCGAATTCTTCCTTGGACAGATTGCCGTTTCCATCGGCATCGAAGCGCGCGAACTGGGCATCCGGGCTGCTGTCGCCCGCGCCCTTGATCATCATGGTGTTCATCATGCCGCCGTCGCCTTCACCGTTCAGGTGTTCGACAGCCAGTTCGTAGGCGCGCAGTTCGTCGGCACCCTCGTCGGCATAGGGGCCGGTCTGGGGGACGTTGAAGCCAAGCGTAACACTCTTGCCCTGCGGAGCGTTCAGATAGCCACTGTGCAGGTCGGCCAATGCGCCGCGCGCAAAGAAAGTCGGAGCAGCAAGGCCTACGCCGAGCGCAGCGCCGCCCTTGATGAGGCCACGACGACCGATATTGGTCTTGGAAAGCGTCATTCGGTTTTCCTCCCGGAAAGACTGTTATTGGGATGCGGATGGGCCTGTGCGCCCAAAACATCACCGTGATCCCTAGGGCACGTAGGTCAAATTCTCAAGAAGGTGTTGTAAAACATGAATTATTCTGTCAAAAATCTTATGCCTTAAAGACTGGAGTTGTAAAAAGTTGACAGATCGTAAACGGAAGAGCGCATGAGCAGCTTGCCCATCGGACATCGCGTCCGCGCCCGACGCAAGAAGCTGGGAATGACCCAGACCGCGCTGGCGAAGACGCTCGGTATCTCCATTTCCTACGTCAATCTGATCGAGCACGACAAGCGCAGCATCGGCGGCGCGCTGCTGAATCGCATGGCCGAGGCTCTGGGGCTGGAGACCGGCGCACTCGACGGGGCGCAGGAACGGCGCGTTCTCGATGAACTGTCCGAAATCGCCGCGACGACCGATGGCAGTGCGCGCCCGGAACCCGAGAGCGCGCGCGATCTGCTGGCCCAGCACGAGCCATGGGCGCGGGTACTGCTGTCGCTGCACCGGGCAAGTGCGCGCGATCAGGGAACGATCATGGCCCTGTCGAACCGGCTCAATCAGGATCCCGTTCTCGATGCGTCGGTCAACGACATGCTGGCCTCCGCCACGGCGATCCGTTCGGTGGCCGATATCGTGGCCGATGCCCCCGACCTGGAAGGAGACCAGCGGGCACGCTTCGATGCGATCCTTCAGGAGGAAGCCGCCCGACTGTCGGATGTGGCCCGGACCCTCGCACGCGCCTTCGAGGGCGCGCAGGCGGATGTTTCCGGCCTGACCGCACCGGAGGAAGTGGACGACTTCCTCTATCGCCGCTCGAATCATTTTCCGGCACTGGAGGAGTTCGCGGAGAGCCTCGGGTATATGGAAGGCGCTGACACTGTCACGCTCGCCGCGCATCTGGAGGATCGACACGGGATCGTCATCCAGCGGGTCGCGCAGGAAGACGTCCCGCGCGCGAGCGTCTACGATGCGGCGGGCAAGACACTGCGCATTGCCCGGAGCGCATCCCCGGCAACGCTGCGATTCGAACTCGCACGGTGCATCGCTTCGCTGGAAGGCGAAGAGGTCGTGCGTGCGGAGGTCGAGGAAGCCGCCGAGTTGGCCTCCGATGCAGGACGGGAGCGTGGAATGCGCGCGCTGGTCGCCTATACTGCCGCCGCCATTATCCTGCCCTATGCGCGCTTTCACGAGGCTGCAGAGACGATGCGTTACGATATCGACGCGCTGGCCGTGCGCTTCGAGGCAAGCGCGGAGCAGCTTTGCCATCGGTTCACCACCCTGCGCCGCCCCGGCGCCGAGGGCGTGGCCTTTGCGATGCTGCGCGCCAATGCTGCCGGATACCTGACCAAGCGGTTCCCGCTGCCGCGCCTGCCCATGCCCCGCCATGGGGGAGCCTGCCCGCTCTGGGCCGTCTACTCCGCCATGCAGACGCCGGATCTGCGCGTGGCGCGCGTGGCCGAGTTTCCCAATGGCGACCGCTTCTTCATGCTCGCACGGGCCACCCGCCCGCAGGCCAGCGCCTACGGGCAGACGCGCCCGACCTACGCGCTGATGCTCGCCTGCGAGATCGTCCATGCCGACCGGCTGATCTATTCCGATGGCCTCGACCTGAGTGCCGCCGGGCGGGCCGACCGGGTCGGCTCGACCTGCATCCTATGTCCACGCACCGATTGCGCGCACCGGCAGGAGGCTTCGATCAGAATGGGCAGCGCATGACGCCGGGAACGGAATTCCGCAGCGGGCGCTCAACGCCCTGCCCGGCACCCTGATCGTCGCGCTGGTGGCCGGGCAGTTGTTGCAGAGTGGCCCGAACAATGGATCGCGGGCATTTTGGCGGCGACAGTGGCCCATACGACCCGCAGTCTCGTCCTGACCATGGCGGTCGGCATCGCGGCGGTCTATGTGATGCGAACCTATATCTGAACCCCGGAGACCCCATGACCGAGATCATCGATTCCCTCGCCGATATCTCCGGCGATTACGACGCCGTGCTGTGTGACCTCTGGGGGGTCTATCACGACGGAATCAAACCCCACGAAGGCGCGATGTCGGCTCTGCGCGGTTATCGCGATCGGGGCGGTATCGTGGCGCTGCTGACCAATGCACCGCGCCCGGATTTCTCGGTCGCGAAGCAGCTTGGACGCATGGGGGCCCCCGAGGACACCCATGACCTGATCGTCACGTCGGGCGATGCCACCATCGCGGCCCTGCGGCACGGCGATTTCGGCGCGCGCGCCTATCATATCGGGCCGGAACGGGATTACGATCTCTTCGAGGGGCTGGATATAGAGCGGGCCGCGCTGGACGAGGCCGATTTCATCCTCTGCTCCGGTCTCTTCGATGACGGCACCGAGACGCCGGAGGATTACGCCGCCACCTACGAGACGGCGCGAGACCGGGGCCTCGTCATGGTCTGTGCGAACCCGGATGTCGTGGTGGACCGGGGCGAACGGCGTATCTGGTGCGGTGGGGCGCTGGCGCAGGCCTATGAGCAAGCCGGGGGCAAGGCGCGTTATTTCGGCAAGCCGCATCGCCCCATCTACGACCTCGCGCTGGAGAAGATCGCGGCGCAGGCCGGTCGCAGCATCGATCCCTCCCGTATCCTTGCCATCGGGGACGGTCCGGCGACGGACGTGGCAGGCGCGCTGGAGAACGATTTCGATTGCCTCTTCATCGCCGGGGGGCTGGCGGCAGAGGAGTTGCTGGATGCATCCGGGGCACTTCGGTCGGATACACTCGACCCGTGGCTCGCGGTCCGGAATGTTGCACCGCAAAAAGCCCTTGCCTTCCTGCGCTAGATAATAAATTAACGCAAAAGGAACCCTACGCGCATTATTGTTGCGCCGCACTTTCGGAGTTGGCCCATGACGACCCTCTATATCGACGAAATCGAAGTCGGCATGGCGCGCGGGCTGACCCGCACGATCACGGACACGGAGATCGAATCCTTCGCCGAGGCCAGTGGCGACCGCAATCCGCTGCATTTCTGCGATACCCATGCCGCCGGCACGGTCTTCAAGGGTCGGATCGCCCATGGCATCCTGACCGCCAGCCTCATCTCCGCCGTCATCGGAGAGCAGATGCCGGGCCATGGCGCGATCTATCTGAGCCAGACTCTCAAGTTCCGCGCGCCCGTGAGGCCAGGCGATTCCGTCGATGTCCTGTGCACGGTCAGCGGTGTGCAGAGCGAAAAGAACCGCATCACCCTTGATTGCTCCTGCCGCGTCGGCGATACGGTGGTGCTCGATGGTGAGGCGGTCGTCCTCGCCCCGTCCCGACCGATCTGAGACCGGGTGCGCGCCCGGCACCCCCCGGAGCGCCATGCATATCGTCCACGGATATACCGACCTGCCGGATGACCTTCCCGCACGTCCGACCCTTGCCCTGGGGAATTTCGACGGTGTCCACCGAGGCCATCAGGCGGTGATCTCCGCCGCGCGCTCCGCACGTCCGGATGCTCCGCTGGCTGTGGCGACCTTCGATCCCCATCCGCGCAGCTTCTTCGCCCCCGGTTCCCCGCCCTTCCGCCTGACCCGCCTGCCGGAGAAGATCCGCAAGCTGGCCGCGCTGGGGGTCGAGACCTGCTACGTCCTACCATTCGATGCGGCCCTGTCCGCCATGACCCCCGAAGACTTCGTCTCGACCGTGCTGATGGAGAATCTCGGGGTCAGCGCGGTGACGGTGGGCGGCGATTTCCGCTTCGGTGCGAAACGCGCGGGCAATACCGACACGCTTCAGGCATTGGGGCAGCGACACGGGTTCGGGGTGACGGCCCTCGACAGCGTGGCCGACGAGGAAGGCGCGCTCTACTCGTCCTCCTCCGCCCGCGCGGCCCTGCGGGGCGGCAGCCCGCGCGACGCGACCGCGATCCTGGGCGAGCCGCACCGGATTCGCGGCATCGTGGAACAGGGCGACCGGCGGGGACGCAAGCTGTCCTTTCCGACCGCCAACCTCGCCCTCGACGGCATCCTCGCGCCGAAATTCGGCGTCTACGCGGTCGAGGTGCAGATCATGGACGGGCCGCATCGCGGCTTCGTGCCGGGGGTCGCCAATCTGGGCCTGCGCCCGACCTTCGAGAAGACGGTGCCGATCCTGGAAGCGCATCTGTTCGATTTCGAGGGCGACCTCTACGGTACCGAGATCGCCGTGGCGCTGGTCG
>ENA-ORXU01001762-ORXU01001762.1-marine-metagenome-genome-assembly--contig:-NODE-1762-length-16486-cov-3.894814_pt1 | contig 16486 bp, 14 predicted proteins | sample MGYA00237869_ERZ511484 | MGnify/ENA metagenome assembly ERZ511484
ATTGTATTATTCGACCATAGATTTAGCTACATTCGTCCCAAAATACCGCCGATGTTCACGTTTGCCAGAAAGATATTAATGATTCGTCCAGCTAATTTTTGCTATAACCCACAGACAGGGGTTAATAATGTTTTTTCCAATGAGGCTGAAAAAGGGGAGGAAGAGTCGATTCACGCAAAAGCCGTGAAAGAATTTGATCGTATGGTGGCCGAGTTAATCGAGGCGGGTATCGACGTGCACGTTTGGAATGATTCCGAGACGCCAAAGAAACCAGATGCGGTTTTTCCTAATAATTGGTTTTCGACTACGCCAAATGGTGCCTTTGTGACTTACCCCATGTTTGCAAAAAATCGTCGTATAGAAAGAGATCCTCGGATTATCGACTATATCGAAACCATGTTTGAGGTAGAGCGCCGCTATGAATTTGAACACTATGAAGCCAAGGACTTATTTTTAGAAGGAACGGGCAGCATGATTATGGATCACGATGAAAAAGTGATTTACGCTTGTTTAAGTGCTCGAACGGATATTGAGTTATTAGATAAGATGTCTGTTCTGTCTGGGTATGAAGTTGTCGCGTTTACGAGCACTGATGAGGACGGTCAACCGATTTATCACACCAATGTCATGATGGCTCTAGCAAACGACTTGGCTATCATATGTATGGAAAGCATCGATAAGGATCAAGATATAGAAAAGGTCAGTAGTGCAATTGAGCGCAGCGGTAGGACAATTTTTCCGATATCATTTAAACAAGTTGAGAATTTTGCAGGCAACATGATACAGCTTCGAAATCGCAATGACGAATACGTCTTGGTCATGTCTAAGCAAGCACATGACTCGCTTAGTAAGTCTCAGCTAAAACAACTAAGTGAGAAATCGATCATAGTAGCTCCTGATATTGAGACGATAGAGAACTATGGTGGGGGCAGTGCCAGATGTATGATTGCCGAAATCTTTCTCGATGAAAAAGAGGCATTGGCTTGATTTTCGAGCGATTGTTTCCTTAAATTCTATTTTTACTCACTCCTATTTCATAACTTATTGATTATCAATGAATAATTTATTAACAAAAAGTTAATAAATAATTTCTCTATACGATAGTCAAATCGCTATTTTTGTGGTAAATTCTCTACAAAATCACTTATTATATGAAACGAGCTATTTACTTTTTATGCATGGCGTTGAGCATGTTTGTTTGCGTCACCACTTTTGGACAGGGTGCAACTACATCCTCAATCCTAGGGCAAATCACGGGCACGGATGGGGAGACCCTGATCGGTGTTAGCGTGGTGGCTGTCCATGAACCTACGGGTACAACTTATGGAGCAGCAACGGACCTAGACGGATATTATCGTATGGATAATGTGCGTGTTGGAGGTCCTTACACGATCACGGCCACGTACGTCGGCCAAGAAGAAGTGGTCATCCAAAATGTACAACTACGTTTGGGTGAACCGTTCAAACGCAATATTTCGATGGGCGAGTCGGCTGTTCTAATCGATGAAGTCGTCGTCGTCGCGCAGCCGGGTTCGGTCGGAAAAAATGCTGGTACTTCTACGCAAATTAGCGCTGAAGCCATCCAGGACTTACCAACCCTGAATCGAAATATTGCAGACTTTACACGTTTGACACCTACTGCAAGTACGGCTGGTTCCGGAACATCTTTCGGAGGCGTGAATAATCGGTACAATGCCATCTATATAGATGGTGCAGTGAATAACGATGTATTTGGACTTGCAGGTTCGGGTACAAACGGTGGTCAGACCGGTATTTCTCCCGTGAGTATTGATATCATCGATCAATTGCAAGTGGTTCTATCTCCATACGATGTCACATTTGGTGGATTTGCAGGCGGTGGTGTGAATGCCGTTACAAAATCTGGAACAAATAAGATTGGAGGTACTGCTTACTATTTCTTGCAAAATGAGAGCTTAGTTGGTAAGACAAATCAGGAACAAGTAGATCGATTAGGGCTAGACGATCGTGAAAAGGTTGCTGACTTTAAGCAAAGCACATATGGTCTATCTTTGGGCGGTCCCATCAAAAAAGACAAAATATTTTTCTTTGTTAATGCTGAAATCCAAAAAGATGAAACACCACGACTATTTAATATAGAAAGTTATAATGGAGCTTCATCAACGGCGGATCTTGATAACTTGAGAAATACGTTGATCAATACATATAATTATGACCCAGGTTCATTTGGAAATACCGCAGATGAATTAGATGGTTTAAAATTATTTGGAAAGTTGGATTTTAATCTTAGTCAAGATCACAAATTAACAGTAAGGCATCAGTATACAAAGGCCGAGCAATTCAATAGAAATGCGAGTAATTCTGGAACAATAAATTTCTCTAATAACGGAGTTTTCTTCCCTCACAGGACACATTCATCAGCTATAGAATTAAATTCATCATTCGGAAGCAATAAATCGAATAGTTTAATCATAGGATACACCAATGTGGAAGACGATAGGGATCCACTTGGAAATGACTTCCCGTATGTCATCATTTTTGACGACGGAGGTGAAATAGAGTTTGGCTCAGAGCAATTCTCTACAGCTAATTTTTTGAGTCAAAAAATACTAACCATCACGGATAACTTCAAGATTTATAAAGGAAAGCACACCTTTACGCTTGGTACTCACAATGAATTTTACAGTATTAGAAACGTTTTTCTTCCATTTAATTTTGGTGTTTATGAGTTTGATAGTGTCGATGATTTTATAGGTGGTAATAACCCAGTAGGCTACCAGCGTGTATACTCATTAGTTGATAATATTTCTGGCGACGAAACGGCCGCTGCGGCTGATTTTAAAGCGATGCAATTGGGACTGTATGTTCAGGATCAAATTGAATTGAGTGATCGTTTTACCGTGACTGCAGGCTTGCGTGTTGACGTCCCCATATTAACAACCGACCCAGCAGAAGCTGATAGATTTAACGATGAAGTGCTTCCAAGACTATTCGAAGATTATCCTGAGTTTTCTGGAAATGTTGAAGCAGGTAGTGCTCCTGATGGACAATTGATGTTCAGCCCGCGTGTCGGATTTTCTTATGACATAAGTGACAATTCTAAACTCCGTGGTGGTGTAGGGATCTTTACGAGCCGTATTCCTTTTGTTTGGCCAGGAGCTATGTATAATACAAATGGGTTGACATCAACATTTATCGGAGATTTTGCGATTGATAATCTAGAATTTAGACCAAATGTTCAAAATCAGTACACATTTGAAACACCACGTTTGCCATCAGGTGATATGAATTTATTTACTAAGGACTTCAAATATCCTCAAGTGTTGCGTGGTAACTTGGCATTTGATACGAGACTCGGAAATGGATGGAATACATCAATCGAAGGTACGTATACAAAGACGCTAAATAATGTCCGATATACCAACCTGAACACATCGCGAGAAATCGTGGATCGTTTTGCAGGAAGTGGAGATGATCGAGCGATTTACGATGAATCCGAAATCGATGAGGATGATTTTGGTGCAGTTTACTTAGGTTCAAATACGAATGAAGGCTATGCCTATAATTTCACTGCACTCGTCAATAAATCGTTTTCTAACCGATTGAACGCTTCATTGGCGGTCAGTTATGGTGATTCTTACGCATTATTTGAAGGAACGTCATCACAAAACTCATCACAATGGAGAGGAGCGGTAAATATTGATGGCCGCAATAATGCAGAATTTGGTCGATCGGACTTTGCCCTCGGGACACGAGTAGTTGCATCATTAGACTATTATCTTAAATGGTCAGAAACGATCGGAACGAATATCGCTCTATTTTTTAATGGACAAAGTGGTCTAGCAATGTCTTATGTTATCGGTGGTGACCGCGATGCACGTAACTTGAGTGGTGAGCGTGGTTCTACTTCGCGATGGCGTTCGCTTGTCTATGTGCCGACATCTTTAGAAGATGCAAACTTGGTGCCTTATGAATCTGGAGGACAAACAATCACTGCCGCTGAGCAATGGGAAAATTTGAATTCTTTTATTGAAGATGATAGCCATCTTTCTGAACGAAGAGGAGATTATGCGGAAAAGAATGGTGCTCGCGCACCATGGACGAGCATGTTCGATTTAGCGATTCGACAAGATTTTGGAATAAAAGTAGGTGACTCACGTCACCGTTTCCAGTTGTCATTTGACGTGTTTAATGTGGCAAATCTTTTGAATAAAAGTTGGGGCACTCAATACTTTGTTCCTGGCGATTTTAATAATTATGAATTATTAAATTTTGAAGGCTTCACTGGCAATGATAACAACGAGCCGACTTATTCATATAGAGGAGTAGGAACAGCTGATGAAGAGGCTTTTGATATAGCGAATTTCAACTCTAGATGGAGAGGAAGAATTGGAATTAGATATATATTTGATTAATGATGATCAACATATTCTATAAACATAAAAATAGGCTGCCACTGGGCAGTCTATTTTTATTTCTGCTTTTAATTGTCAGCAGTTGCAGAACGAGTCCGGCTGATCACGCGACAGTACACGCTAACGATGTCACTAGTTCTGTGGCATATCCCTTCGCCGCTTCCGATAATAAAGTCAAACAGATCTCCGCACATCGAGGTGGGGGAGACATATCGGGTTATCCTGAAAACTGTCTCGAATCGATAAAATATATCGATGAGAAAGTCGGAGCTTGGATGGAAATTGATATTCGAGAAACCAAAGATGGTCAACTCATCCTTATGCATGATGCTTCGCTCGATCGCACAACGAGCGGTTTTGGTAAAGTTGCCTCAAAAGCATACGATGAAATAAAACAATTAACGCTCAAGGATAATGAAGGTCGTATGACTGACTATCATCCACCCTTGCTCCGAGATGTGCTCGAATGGAATGAACGAGAAGGGAAGACGGTTCTTAATCTCGATATCAAACAAGATGTCGATTACAAAGACGTACTGCGTTTGGTTAAGGAAACGAATCAAATGGATAATGTGATAGCAATCGTCTATACGCTTGGACAAGCAAAAGCCATGCGCCGATTAAATGACGATATCGTAATTAGTCTCCCAGTGAGGAATTTACAAGAATGGGAGCGATTAAGTAACTCAGATTTACCTATAAAAAATCTAATCGCTTTTACAGGAACGATACGATCCGACAAAAAACTCTATGATATTCTTCATACAGAAGGGCTGTTGACGATATTCGGAACGATGGGAAATATTGATCGGCAAGCAGCTGCGCGCGGTCCAAAAGTGTATGAGCAACTATATGATGACGGCGCTGATATATTAAGTACGGATCGACCGTTGGAGGTTATGAAATGATGTACCTACTTTGAGCAATTAGTTTTCTTACACAAGAACGTTAAGCATGAACGACCAACGTTTTAAATTTTGGCAGAAATGGCTTACATATGCTAATCTATTAACCGTTGGAGTTGGCTTATTGGTTGCATTCGCAGGAAATTCAATTTTTTTCGAACTCCACAATGATTATACCAGGGAAATATTCTTTGATGACTCCAACTTTTCTCCTCAAGTTCTAGCGATGAAAAATTGGCTGTTTGGCATCATCGGTGGAACGATTGTGGGCTTTCACATACTCATGATTATGATTTCGGAATACGCGTTCAAAGATCGTCAGCGTTGGGCCTATCGTGCCATTTGGTATGGCCTGCTGACTTGGTTTTTCATCGATTCAAGCATATCTTTTTATTATGGGGCTGTCCACAATATTGTGATCATTAATTTGGTTGCATTATTGTTAATTGGTTTACCACTGATTATGACGGCTAAAGCTTTTGCAAAAACAAACTGTGAACAAACTGTGAATTAACTGAATAAATGATGAAGAAGATCGCTGGACTTTTCATGCTGTTGTCAGTTTTAATTACATCGCATGATGCCATCGCCGACTGCCTTGCATGTTGGAACACACAGTATGTCGATATTCATTTAGATGATCAACAAACTATCTCTGGATTCATTCTATGGAATAATAGTTGGATCAGCTACAATCAAAATCAATCTTATGACGACTTCACTGATTATTGTGATACGCTCGTCGAATTTTATTCTAGTGATGGCGGACAATTATTATTGATTAAATATATCGATGTCTTTGACCACTTGCTTCCAAGGCAACCAATAGCTGTGCATCAGGTGGACACGATTGACATCAATCATATACATGGCATCCAAAAACAATTTCACGCTTTCAACGGACTTGCTGGCGCCGGTCAAATTCCGTTCGTTTCTCAATTCCAACAGTCTTTGCTGGCAAATGCACCTATCGACCAAATCAAGGTTCCTGGACCGGCGCTATCTGATGCTTACCTGTTCAATTATAATTCGGCATTGCGGAAAAAAGAGTTGGCATTGTTATCAAAAGAGTTGAATGTGTTAGATTCGTTGGTGATCATGATAATCATCCATTACGACTGACAATTGGCATGTCATATATGGCTTTTAACTATTTATCTTCATGATTCTTTAACCTACTATAGTCAGTTTAGATGACAGGATAGACGAAAAAGTCAATTAATCTTAAAGTAAGTACGTTTTATATTAAACATTTTAATAGTTGCTAACTTTTGTAGGTTGTGTTTAAGATTATTTTCTATATTTGGTCAAGAAGATGATATGAAAATGTCATTCTTATCTAATTGGGGTTTGCTGCATTTTGTTTAATGACCATAAATGAACTAATTTATATGCAGAAAAGAATCTACATCTCAGAATAATCTATCAAGATTTACCTAATCAGTCAAGCACCTATTGCCGTATCCTGTTTGACTGTTTTCCTAAAATTTCATTGATTGGACGTCAAGTGTAATTGAAGCAAGTATTTTTTTTCTGTGTATTCAGAAGGGATATACAGCTATTTGTATAATGATAAAAGACTGTTGCAACAGAAATTTTATATAGGAATCGAAAAGTCGTTTCCAACCCGAAATTATTAAATTCAGGTTACTTGTTTAAAACTGTAATATTTCAGAGTAAGATTAACTTCAGTCTCTGAGTCCCTTGTGTTGCAGAGTATATACAAGTAATCTTAAAACTTAACCTTATGAACTATCGAAATGACTCTATGTCGTCTTGGCCGCGCCTTGCAATTATTTTAAGTTTAATAACAATTACTTTATTTTCTAGCGAATCAATGTTTGCTCAATCATTTGAGGAATCATTGGATTTAAAAACTGAATATAATGTTTCTACTGAACGGTACGAAGTTTACGCGCGAGCAGACGTTGACTACAATGGTGCAGACTTAAATGTATCTCAAATATCTTTGGTTTTTCCCGAAGATGTCCTTTCCTCTGATTTGACAATCATGAGTTCAGCACCGACGAATTCAAGTTGGATGATGAACAATGTCGTCAACAGCCCAATGGCTGACTCCGTACATAATTTTATTTCATTTTTAAATTTTGGTGGAACTATTGCGGTCCCAGTAAATACTTGGCTTCTGCTTTTTGAGGTGGAACACCCAGACGGGTGCCTGTCAAATACAAGATTGTATGATAGAGAAATTGATCCCGGACCTGTTGCTCCAGGAATGAACAATACGCCATTTGATATTTTCCTCACATTTACAATAAATGGAATGTTCACCGAAGTATTCCGTTCGGTCGTTACGGGTACAACTCAAATCGTATTTGTGGACCAAAGCGCAACGGGCACCGGAACTGGTAATTCTTGGTCAAATGCGTATACTGAATTAAGCGACGCGCTTACAAATACCAATTGTTGGACAGAGGAAATCTGGGTGGCAGAAGGTACTTATTTGCCGACCACAGGCACGAATCGAACTGCTGCATTTAGATTGACCAACGGTATACAAATTTATGGAGGATTTATTGGAGGTGAGGATGATCGCCGGGCTCGTCTTGGGCAAGCGAACTTGACTATTTTATCCGGTAATATTGGAAATAATGCAATATTTGGTGATAATTCCTTCAATGTTGTCGAAGTACGTAATGCTGGAGCTGAACGTATTGTGATTGACGGATTCCGAGTAACTCAAGGTAATGCGAATGCGGGAAGCCCTAATCGACGCAAAAGAGGTGGCGGAATATATGTTGCTCGCTCGAATGTTGACGTGAAGAATTGTAATGTTATTAATAATTATTGTGAAGATAATGGCGGCGGCATATATGCATTCCGTTCAGAAATCAGTATAGAAAATTGTACATCGAATAATAATACTGCAGGTCTAAATGGTGGCGGGATATTTATCAATCGATGTGATGCTGACTTGAGGGACATTACAGCCAACGGTAACTTGGCGGTCAATATCGGAGGAGGTATTTTCTTCGGTCGTACCAATATGAACGTGCTTAATCTTACACTTTCTCAAAATGATGCTGACCAAGGTGGAGGACTTTATGCCACGCGATCGTCTGGAGATATCGTCCAAGCTTTGATGACGGAAAACGCAGCATCAAACGCAGGTAATGCAATCCAAATTAATAATTGCAATCCGCTCAGATTAATAAATTCAACGATAGCGGATAATTTTGGAGCTGGATTGGCCACTGTTCAGGTGTCAAACAATACGACTCGACTGAGTATTCTAAACTCTATACTGTGGAATGAGGGATCGGAAATTAGCGCTCCTACGGCAACAGTAAACGCTGCTTTTTCTAATATTCAGGGCGGATTTGCTGGCGCCAATGTCTTTGATACGGACCCATTATTTAATGCATTTGGTGATTACCGTTTAAGTGATCTATCGCCATTAATTGATGTTGCTGCAGATTTTTATTTGCCGGCGGAAGTAATGACGGACTTAGGCGGTGAAGAAAGATTCGTAGTACTTTTAGATATCGGTGCATATGAAAACCAAACTGGTGGTGGACAAATACGGAAATCAAAATCAGAGATAGAAATGGTCTATTCGGTATTTCCAAACCCTACGACAGACTATGTGAATATGAAATTCGAAACAAGTTCTATTGATAGAAACTTTTATATTCTCGATCAAATTGGACGTATGGTGATACAAGGTGAAGCATCATCTGTTTCGCAGGAATTGAACGTACAGCAATTAGCAAAGGGTAATTATTTTATTGTTGTGGAAGAGGGTGATGTGATTCATTCTAATATTTTAGTTAAAATTTAAAGAAAGAGACTGTAGATTTGATCCTCGGGTGTATCAGTAAAATGATGCACCCGTTTTTTTTATCGCTAATAATTAATTCAGTATTGTACACGATATATTCAATGATATCGTAATAAATAATGATCAATTTAATCTCTCTCGACTTGAATTTGAATTTCTAAGTTTGGAAATGAAATTGAAGTTGCTTTCACAAAATATTGACCAACGGATAAACCTGTCAAATCAATATTAAGTTGATTACCTGACACTATGTAATTTTCTACGACTGTTTGATTATCGTCGAGTAGCTGTATCGAATAATCAGATAAGGAGCCTACCAGATTATATCTATTCAAAGTTGATTGAGGAAATAATTGAATATCTGTCGAACTAAGTTGCAAAAAGTGTGAGGAAAGGTTTATTTCATAGGCTAGATTCACTGGTGGTCTCGCATAAATGCCTTGTGTATAGTCTGCAAACCTGACATTCAAATGAAGTGTATTTGAAGATTTGTCGAATGTCGCTCCTCCGATTGTCCAAAAACATTAAAGGACAAAAAACTAATTAAAATAATAAACGAATTTCGCATGATAAATAGCTCGATGATGATTTAAGTTTGGCAATATAGGTGCCTAATCGAGAGCTATTTCTCATATAATAGTAAGGTGCCAACTTATTCTACGAGTATTCACTTCTCTTCCTGATATCCACGGTTCACATAAATCAAAGGCATTCCATCTTCGTGACTCACGGCGAGCACCTCTCCAAAGAATATCACGTGAGTACCCACCTGAATAAATTGTTTTATCGAACAATCAAATGACACTAAAGCCTGTCGGTATATCGGAGAACCGTGGGCAGAAGTAGTCCATTCTGGACCGTTTAGCGTGGCCATTTCATCGAATGGCAACAATCCGGCGAACGAAGCGGAGACATCGGCTTGATCGGCGCGTAAGACATTAACACAAAACTTTCCGTTGGATTTTATCAGCGTGCATGATGGACTCTCTTCATGAATGCATATCAATAAAGTTGGAGGATCGGCACTAACTGATGTCATGGCACTCACCGTGATTCCTCCTTTTCCCGCTTCGCCGTCTGTAGTCACAACATTGACGGTGGCAGCTACCCGAGACATCCCTTCGATAAAATCAGCTCTTTTCATATGATCAAAGTACCGAATTTTTTGCGAAAGGTGAACATGTTGATTGAAAATCCGATCAACCGAATTCCAATGTGCGTGATGTGTCTTACCCATGATATAACTCTATGGAGAAACCAACGCCTAGCATGATTTTACGTACTTTCGCGGCTGAATATGCCCGAAAAATTTAAAGATATAGTTGCGATCATTCCGGCGCGATATGGCTCAACCAGACTGCCGGGCAAACCACTGATTGATTTTCATGGAAAACCCATGATACAGTGGGTTAATGAGGCTGCGACGCAAATATTTGATCGGGTTGCCGTGGCTACGGATGACGAACGAATTCTAGCTGCTGTTGAAGCTATTGGAGGAACGGGCATTCGAACGCGAGATGATCATATGAATGGATCAAGTCGTGTGGCTGAAGCATTTGATAAGACCGGTTGGCAAGCATCTTATGTGGTCAATATTCAAGGCGATGAGCCAATGATTACGACAAACGCATTACGGGAATTCGGTGATGCATTGTGTGCAGGAGACAGTGATATCGGAACACAAATATCACGCGTGAGAGACGAGGCTGAATTGTACGGAGAAAGTGAGGTTTTCGTTGTCGCTAATAATCGTCAACAAGCACTTTATTTTAGCAGATCGATCATCCCGTTTTATCGAGATATACCAAAAGATCAATGGCTGGAACATGGAAAGTTTATGAAACATCTCGGATTATATGCGTTTAAACCAAGTGTACTTGCAGCGGTTGTAAATCTTTCGCCTTCGCCATTGGAACAAGCTGAAAGTCTTGAACAAAATCGGTGGCTGGAAAATGGGTATTCGATCCAATTAGTAGAAACGAATGAAATTTGTCATCCAGTGGACACACCACGCGATGTTGAATACGTCAGAGAATTAATGGCAAAACAAATGGCAAAATAAATGAGTGAAAAGAAATTTAATATAAATGATATAGAAATTGGCGGTGACGATTTATTCTTAATTGCTGGTCCTTGTGTGATTGAAGAAGAATCGATCATGATGGGCGTAGCTGAAAAGTTGCGTGCTATTACTGATCGACTTGGGTTAAAGACAATTTATAAATCGTCTTTTATGAAAGATAATCGAAGTTCTGTCGATTATTATATGGGGCCAGGTATCGATGAGGGTTTGAGAATATTGGAAAAAATAAAAAATGAATTTAATTTTCCAATTGTAAGTGATATTCATTTTCCAGAACAAGTGAAACCTGCAGCAGATGTTTTAGATATCTTGCAAATTCCGGCATACCTATGTATGCAAACAACTTTGGTGACGGAGGCTGCCAAAACAGGTAAAACCGTAAATTTAAAACATGGTCAATTTTTGGCTCCCGAAAATATGGTTAAGCCAGTACGTAAAATAGAATCAACGGGCAACGAAAAAATAATATTAACAGAACGCGGATTTACACTAGGATATAATGACTTGGTAGTTGATCCGCGTAGTTTTTATGAAATGCGCCAGACGGGTTATCCAGTTGTATTTGACGTCACGCATTCGATTAGAAAATACGGAATACCCAGTGCCGATCCTGCGGGTGGAGCACGACAATATTTGCCAACCCTTGCGCGTGCCGGTGTAGCTGCGGGTATCGATGGATTATTTATAGAAGTACATCCATGTCCGGAAGAAGCACTTTGCGATGCCGCGTCCCAATTAAATATAGATCAACTGGAAGCTTTTATGGCACCATTAATTGAATTACATCATACAGAAGTAAAATACAGAAATTAATATGGAATTATATCTCGATTCAGCAGAAATAAATGAAATTGAACACGCATTTGAGCTCGGGTTTTTAGATGGTTTGACGACCACACCGACATTTATGCATCGTCATGGAATTACCGATATCGATGGAATGATCATGCGACTTTCTAAAATTGTTCCAGTCCTTCAAATCGAAGCACTTGGGAATAATGCCGATGAAATCGAAAAAGAAGCACATCGACTTTTAGGTCTCGGACTTGATAAAAATAAAACGGTTTTTAAAATTCCGGTTTCTTTAGAAGGCACAAAAGCATGCCGACGATTGGTGGCACAAGGTTTAATGGTTAACGTCCATCTTGTTTACACAATACAGCAAGCATATTTGGCAATGAGCGCTGGAGCAACATACGTCTGCCCGTTGGTAGGTCGATTGCAAGATCAAGGACATGATGCTTTAGGCTTGGTGAGACAGTGCGTTGATACGGTAAATTATTACGGATATAATAGTAAGATTATGTTTTCATCTGTCCGCACGATGGAGCATGTCAGAAATGCACTCGATGCTGGCGTGCACACGATTACCGTTCCTTGGAAAATTATGAAATCGCTTGCAGACAATCACTTTACGGCAATTGGTACGCAGCAGTTTATTGAGCATACGAGATTGATGACCGTCAAAGTGAAGGATGTCATGACTGATAAAAACCCAACAAGCCGCACCAGCGATACCGTCGGAGATTGCTTGGTTACCATGACTTCCGGTGGTTTTGGTGCAGCAACTGTAGTGGATGAAAATGGTCAAGCAGTTGGAATATTCACCGATGGAGATTTGCGGCGATTGATTTCAGAGAAAGGTGGAGATATTTCATCGATGAAATTATCAGAGTTAGACATGAATGCACCAAAATCGATTGAATCAGATGCGCTTTTAGAAGTTGCCTCGGATTTATTTAAGTCACATCAAATTGACACCTTGGTCGTAACGGAAAACGGAAAAGCGATAGGAATGTTGGATATTCAAAACTTGGTAAGCGATAAACTTTAAACTTTAAATATTATCGATTTAATTACACTGCATACCGATGCCGATCAGTTTCTGTCTAAGTTGAAGAATATTAAAGCCTGGATTTTCGACTGGGATGGAATATTTAATGATGGCCACAAAGGTCATGATGGTAGCAATACGTTTTGTGAACGTGATAGTATGGCGACAAATATGATGCGATTCGCACATTATCTGCGACATGATGAAATACCTTTTACGGCTATTGTGACCGGTGCGACGAATCCAACACCGAAATTTTTTGCCAAGCGTGAGCATTTTAATAATATCGTTCCAGGTGCGCTATACAAGCGAGATGTTGTCGAGATTTTATTGAATGAGTGGGGGATAGCACCTCATGAAACGGCATTTGTTTTTGATGATGTATTGGATTTGAATGTAGCAGAAATTGTCGGTCTTAGACTGCAAGTGCGCTATCAAAGTAGTCCATACCTAAATGGTTTTATCGATGAACATAAATTGGCTGATATATCGACATCATTGTCAGGTCGGGATCAAGCGGTACGAATATTATTAGAATATTGTATTTCATCGCTTGGTTTGATAAATGAAACGACACTCGCACGTATGCATGTCAATGAAACATACCAGACTTATTTTAATAAGCGCCAAAGTATTGAAACAAAAATTTCTACACGAGCGGAAATGCTAGCGGAATGATGACTTTGAAATTTATTAGCTGGCAAGATTTAAAAAAAAATAAGGTTGGCGCCAGCGACATTATATTCATATCACCACCTTCAGCCTTGACGGAAGCGAGTCAAAAACTAATAGAAGATTACATCGCAGAAAAAGATTCTGTTTTAGAATCGTTTGCGTCTTTTAAAACCGTCTTGTCGACAGTTGCAGCCGATTTGGGAGTCCAAAACTTCGACGCTGATAGTTTAATGAATGATTTCATCGTAGAGTTAGAATGGATTATTGAAGATCCCGTGCAGGATAGTGCTGCTTATATCGAAGCGCAAATTTCAGCTTACACATCCCTCACAGCCTCTCGTTTGGCAAGCATCTATCTGAATGAATCAGAACAGCCAATCACCTGGATCGATGCGAGAGACGTGTTGATCACGTCTGATGATTGGCTTGATGCGCAAGTGGATACGGTCGTGTCAACTAAGAAAGCAGAGGGCATTCTTACTCCATTACCGTTGATCGTCGCAAATCACGTCGGTTGCACACCAGACAATGAAAACACGCGTTTAGACATTCAAGTGATCCAGGATTTTATGGAAACTTTAAGATAAATGTCAAGTCTCGACTTGTAGCCTTTTCCACATACACACGTATATATACATGTATATAACATTCAAAAAAACTATGTACTATTCAAAACTGCTATTTATTGTCTTATTGATCTCAGCCTGTACGAAGTCAGCCGTCATGGTCGGACAGGTCAGTTTTACTGAATCATTTAGCGTGAACGATGGACCGATCGATTTGTCCGTTTCAACATTTGATGGATTGATTGAAGTTGGAGTTGGGACACCATCCGAGGTTAAAGTCGAATTTTTTGTGAAACGTAAAGGGCAGATGACTAAAATAAACCGAAAACAGCTGGAAGATCTGATTGGATTGGAGATCACGCAAGAAGGAAATGTGATCAGCGTCCATGCCACGAACCCAGATAAAAAAACTAAGATCTCGGTATCAATGGTGGTCACAACGCCGCAACACACATCCACAAATTTGGCTACAAGCAAAGGAAATGTGGTTGTTAGCAATTTGATTGGGAAGCAGCATGTAAGCTCGACAGGCGGTGGAGTTAATATGGAAAATATTGAGGGTAATATTATAGCATACACAACAGATGGCAATATTGAAGGTCGTGGTTTGACAGGAGATTTTACTTTTAGTGCTTCGAAAGGGGATGTCAAATTGAGAAAGGTGAATGGAAATATAAATAACTCTGTTGCCCACGGAGATGTGAACATGACTGGTGTGACAGGAAGTGTTAATACCTCGGTCTCTTCAGGTGCGATTTCAATTGATTTATTAGAGGCATCAGGACCTATCAACTTATCATGCTCGAATGGCGATATCAAACTAAATGTACCTGAAACGCAAGGTTATGATCTTAATCTCTCAGCATCTGAAGTGATGATCACCGAACTAGATTTTTCGGGTGATCAAAATAAAAAACGCGCCAACGGTAAGCTGAGTGGTGGTGGATATGCGATTGACTGCCACGTCTCTGGTGGGCAGGTGAGTGTTTATTAGGGAAGGCATTAAGTGAAGTCTAAATGGCTATAAATTTTAAGTAGTGAAGTTATTATAATCAAGAGAAGTCACGAATGTAAATTCTCAGCTTTGGTTTGATTGTATTACTAAAAATGCTCTGAGCATAGGTTTTCTAAAGAACACTGAAACCATATGGCTCTAAATTAAAATAAAATATGCGACTATACTATCGGATAGCATTAGGCATCTTAATACACTTCGTTTATACTGGAGCTTATTCTCAAATATTTTCGCTTGCATTTGAGGTAGAAAGCGAGAAATATATCTACGAAAACAAACAGAGCGAATCAAATAGCAGTGGGATAATTCTAATTGACTTTTCAAATCAACGAGGTCATATAAAAGATCACAATGGTCAAATGACTTTTGAGTTTGAAATTATTAATGATTCTGTTAATCTAATCGATTTCCAGTGCTCTTTAAGTATTTTGTTGCCCTTGCATTTGACGGTATTGGAACAAATAATCCCAATATTTATTAGTAAATATTTGGGCATAAGTGTTGATCATTTTGAGACAGTTAATTTTTGCAACAAATCGATTGGAACGGATTGTTATTACGGTTTAAAAATCGAAAACCATATTGAAAATTGGAATATTAATGATCAATTGGAGTCGAAATATATTTCTGTAGTATTTACTAGCGCGTTTGACATAATCGAAAAAGGACACGTAAATATAAAGTTGAATAATTAGGGAAAAATAACTCAAGCTATGATGCCGTCATGCCATTTCCGATTAAGTTTTCGGATATGAGCTTAGCATGCTATATTCGGTAAAGGAATGTGAACTGGCAAATGGTCATGACGAAGCAGAACTTAATTTCATTTTGTCGATAAATGACAATTTCTCTTTCATGTTAATGATTTGCGCAAGAGGAGACATTATGGCAATGAGTACGCCACTCTAGTCATAAATTAATTTCTGGTTAGGACAATTGCGGTTTTAAGAAAATCAAGTCATTTTCTTGTTCAGTACGGTTTGGATTGTTCAGCTTTAGGAATCTGAGCAGATTTTATCTGATTTTTGCTCAGCTGGTTGATAAAATGGGTGGTTCAAGGGGAAAATGGATGTTGAATGTTGTTTTTACTAATTGACGTAGGACGTCAATTGCTAATCCCGCCAGATCTAAACACCTCATCCCCAATTGACGCGCCATTTTCGCCGATACTAACCGTGCACAGCCCATATAAATTGATTGCTTCTTATTATT
>ENA-ORXU01001763-ORXU01001763.1-marine-metagenome-genome-assembly--contig:-NODE-1763-length-16471-cov-3.126998_pt1 | contig 16471 bp, 14 predicted proteins | sample MGYA00237869_ERZ511484 | MGnify/ENA metagenome assembly ERZ511484
AGTCCCTGCGCAAAGGGCCGGATCACGAAATCGCCCAGCCATCCGCCATGGCCCAGCAGCCCGTCGATCCGCCCCGGCAGGGCCGACAGGAAGGCGCAGGTCGCGACGATGGCGGCGAATCCGGCCCCGATCAGGCGCAGCGGCACGATGACCAGCCGGTCCCACGATCCGGTCCACAACCGGATCCCCCAGATCCCCAGCACCACGGGGATCAGCGCCGCCGTGCGCCCGATGGTCAGCAGCAGCAGCGCGGCCATCTGCGCCCCCGCACCCCCCAGCCAGTTCGAGGCGGGGGCCGAGGTGGCGTTGAGGAAACTGGGGTCGTAGGGCGAATAGCTCAGCAGCGCGACGAACAGGATCAGTGCGACGAAGCCCATGATCCCGGCCACGACCCGGTTGGTCATGCCGCCGAACAGGGTACCGGGGCCGTCCTTCGAGGAATCTGTCATGATGGTCACGCTGGTGCCTCCGCTGGTTGTCTTGCCCCGGCGCGCAGGACGCCCGCAATCGCCTCCAGCCCGGGTCGCAGGGTCGCGGCAGGCTCGACGAGAGCCGCACGGATGTAACGGGTGCCGGGGTTCTTTCCGTCGATGAAACGCGGGTCGCCGCGCCCCAGATAGGCCCCGGGCAGGACGCGCACGCCGTGATCGCGCCACAGGTCGACCGTCACCGCCTCGCCGTCGCCGACATCCAGCCACAGGAAGAACCCGCCGCGCGGGGCGGTGTAGCCGGGCAGGCCGCCGAGGATCTGCTCGGTCAGGTCGAATTTCTCGCGGTAGAGCGCGCGGTTGGCGATCACATGCGCCTCGTCGCGCCACAACGCCTCCGCCGCGTGCAGCACGGGCAGGGGCGAGGGGGCGCCGGCATAGGCGCGCAGGCGCTTCATCGCCGCGACGGGGGCGGCCCCCCCCGCGACGAAGCCGCTGCGCAGGCCGGGGACGTTGGACCGCTTGGACAGGGAGTTGAACACCAGCACATGGTCCAGCGACACGCCCTCGGCCACCGCCGCCGCCAGCCCGCCGGGGGGGGGCGTGTCGCCGGGATAGATCTCGGAATAGCATTCGTCGAATCCGACGATGAAGCCGTAGTTCTCGGCCAGCGCGGCGATGCGGCCCGACTGGTCGCGGGTCGCGACGGCCCCCTGCGGGTTGGACGGCGAGCAGTAGTAGGCGAAGACCGTGCGCGCGAGGATGTCCTCCGGCAGGCTGGCGTAATCGGGCAGCCAGCCGCTTTCGGCGGTCGCGGCGACGAAGATCGGCTCGGCCCCCACGGCCAGCGCGGCGGCGGCGTAGCACTGGTAGAACGGATTCGGGATCAGCACGGCGGCGCGCTGGCCGTTCTTCGTGGCCGGGGCCAGCGCCATGGCGGCCATGAACAGCCCTTCGCGGGTGCCATTGAGCGGAATCACCATGCTGTCGGGATCGATGGTCTCGTCGGGCAGCCCGAACCTCCGGGTCAGCCATCCGCCGACGGCTTCGCGGAAACCGGGCGTGCCGTCGATGGGCGGATATTTCGCGTAGCCTTCCGCATGAGCCGCCAGTGCCTCGTGCATCAGGGAGGACATGGGATGGCGCGGCTCGCCGATGGACATGGCAATGGGTTCGCCGCCCGGAGGGTGGCGTTCGAGCAAGGCCCGCAAACGCGGAAAGGCGTATTCGGGCAGATCGGAGAACCTGCGCGGTATCATGTTTTTCTGCTCGCTCGGAGGCCGGTCTTGATGCCAGCCCTTTCGTGAAGTCTTTGCGACCTTTTGGTGTACGATACGTTAAGAACCGCCGAGTCGTCCAGTGTTTCGGTTCAGGGGACTGTATCGGGCCGATACACTCCTCCCGCGCGGCCCATGGGCGGCGTTCAGGCTTCGTGGCGGTTCGACCAGAGTTCCCATCCAAAGCGTGAGCGGACGCCGATATCGAGGAAGGGTCGGGGCGGCAAGGGGTCCGGCTCGCCCAGATCGAGCATGTCGGCGATCATCGGATTGTCCCGACCCGTCGCCATATCCGCCGCAAGCGTACCGCCGAAGGTACCCTTCGTGACGCCCACGGCATTCTGGCATACTGCCGACCAGACGTTCGACGCAAGCTGTCCGAAGCCCGGCGCGGCATTGCGCGAGAGGCAGACGATGCCGCTCCACGTATGCTCCATCCCGACTTTCGGCAGCATCGGGAACCGCGCATCGAACAGCGTCTTGTGCCGCCGCTTCACGCTCGCCTGATCGCCGGGCGTCACGATCTGGTTGGGGCAGTAGTCCAGCCCCTGCCGGATCAGGATACGATGGTCGTTCGTGTAGCGCATGGTGATCCCGGCAAAGGCATTCGCGGGGGTCATGCCCCACGGGGCCTCGACGCCGTAGGCGGACCGTTCTTCCGGTGTCAGTTGCCGCGACAGGCTGGCATGAGCCACCAGATGCAGGAACTTGCGGGGGTAGAACCCGAATTGCTCGGAATAGCCATTGGCTGCGAGGATCATGCGCGGTGCCCGCAAGCTGCCCCCCGGCGTCGTCAGGTGCACGCCATTCTCGAACACCGCTTCGGTCACGGGCGAATTCTCGTAGAGCGTGACGTTCTCCGGCAGGCTGTCGGCCAGACCCCGTGTCAGCGCAGCGGGGTTCATCAGCGCGCCACCGGGCGTGTAGATCGCGGCAGTGAAATGCCCGGACCCCAGCTTTGCGGTCAGGGCATCCTTTTCGATCCACTCGAACGGCTCGCCCAGCGCGTCGAGTTCCTTGGCCAGCGGTTCGAGCACGTCGCGCACCCCGCGCGGCGAGACGGCGGTGTGGTACTTGCCATCATGGGACCAGTCGCAGGCGATCCCGTGCGTCTCTATCGTTCCCCGCAACTGCTCGATGGCGAACCGGGCGAGCCGCATGAATCGCTGTGGGCCTTCCAGTTCTTCCAACGAGGAGCCGACATTATGCGGCAGGTCGATGGCAAAGCCGGAATTGCGTCCCGAGGCATTCTCGCCCGCCTGCCCTGCATCGACAAGGGCGACCGTCTCGTCAGGCCGGTTCTCCGCCAGCCGCCGCGCCGCCGCCAGACCGGCATAGCCCGCCCCCAGCACGATCCAGTCGGCACTGATGTCCCTGGCCAGCGAGGGGGTGACATTGCGCTCGGGCAGGATGGCGCTCCACCCGTTCGTGCGGTCATTCGTGGGCAGGCGTCCGATCTTCATGTCTCGTCCCAGTTCGCAGGATGGATCGCATAGAAGACGAGGGCGTCCTCGGCGATATAGGTCAGGTCGGTGCCGTTCGGCAGCCAGACGCAATCGCGGGGACCGGCCTCGACCGTCCGGTCCGGCATCCGCACCGTCAGATGCCCCTCCAACACGAGGATGACCTCGTCGTATCCGACGGTCCAGGGGATTTCGGCCTTGCGAAAGCGGGCGAAGCCCGTCCCGAGCGGTGTGCCGGTTCCGCTGCCCGTGACCTCGACCACCTGCGCCTGGTCGCCATAGGCGAAGCGCGGGGCGAAGGCGAGATCGGCAAATTCTATGCTGCGCGCCCGATTTGCCGCTGTCATGGCAGAGTTCTCCGGTTTCTCGTTGACGAAACCGTACAGGTGTGTATGGTTCAATGCAAGCCAGTTTGGAAAACCGCCATGCCCCTGCTTTCGACCCAGGACAAACCCAAGCGGCAGACCCGGCTAGGACGCGACGACTGGATCGTCGCCGGGTTGGCGATGCTGGTGGACGAGGGTATCGATGCCGTCCAGATCACCGGATTGTCGAAGCGTCTCGAGGTCACGCGCGGCAGCTTCTACTGGCATTTCGAAGATCGCAGGGAACTGCTCGCCGCGCTCGTCGCCGAATGGCGGGCGCGCAATTCCGGGGTCATGCTCGATGCGCTGGGGCAATCGGCATCGCTCGACGCGGGGATACTCGACCTCTTTTCCATCTGGGTCGACAACACCCGTTTCGACCCCGGACTCGATCAGGCCGTGCGCGACTGGGCGCGCCACGACAGCGTTCTGCTGGCCACCGTGGCGGCGGAGGATGACAACCGGGTCGCGGCCATCGCCGCCTTCTACGAGAGCCATGGCTTCGAGACGACCGAAGCCTTCATTCGCGCCCGCGTCCTGTATTTCACCCAGCTTAGCTATTATGCACTCGGCATCGAGGAACCCATGACCAAACGCATGAGCTACCTGAGCGCCTATTTCCTGTGCTTCACGGGAAAGCCCATCGATCCCGCCATTGCCGGAAAATTCTGCGAGCGCATGGGAGACCGGGCTTGAGCGCGGGGCGTGGCGGCGGGCGCGCCGGTCGGGCGACGCGCAAGCGCGAGGAACTGGTCGGCGTGTTCGATACGGCCTGGCGGCAATGGGTGAACCCCTATCCGCCGGTCGAACAGTTCAGCGCCGACCAGATCGAGGCGATCCATCTGGCTTCCCTGCGCATCCTTTCCGAAACCGGAATCATGGTCTTGAGCGAGGATGCTAAGGCGCATTATCGGCGCGGCGGGATGTCGGTGAGCGCGGAGGGCATCGTGCGCTTCGATCCCGAAGGGCTGATGGACCTGATCGCTCTCGCGCCCTCGCAGATCACCCTGCGCGCGCGGGGCAAGGATCGCGACGTCACCATCGGCGGGCGGCATGTGGGCATCTGCACGACCGGGGGGACGCCCAACTTCTCCGATCTCGATGGCGGGCGCAGGCCGGGGACGCTGGCCCTGCTCGACGATTTCTGTCGCCTCGCCCAGAGCTTCGACGTCATCCACATGATCGGTCCGTTCGTCGAGCCGCAGGACGTGCCGACCAACCTGCGCCATTACGCCATGACCCGCTCGGTCCTGACCATGACCGACAAGGTACCCTTCGTCTTCTTTCGCGGCACGGAAGCCGTGGCCGATGCCTACGAGATCATCCGGTTGTCGATGGGCCTGACCGAAGACGAGTTCCGCGATACGCCCGCCAGCTATTCCGTCGCCAATTCCAATTCGCCCCTGCAACTCGATCACCTGATGTGTCGCGGCATCATCGACGCGGCGAAGGGAGGGCAGGTGATGGTCCTGACGCCCTTCACGCTGGCCGGGGCGATGGCACCCGTCACGCTGGCGGGCGCGCTCGTCCAGCAGAATGCCGAGGCCCTCGCGGGCATCGCCCTGTCGCAGATCGTGCGGCCCGGTGCGCCGGTCTGCTATGGCAGCTTCACGAGCAATGTCGACATGAAGAGCGGCTCCCCCGCCTTCGGCACGCCGGAATACACCAAGGCGGCCTTCGCCTCGGGTCAGCTTGCGCGGCGCTACGGCCTGCCCCTGCGCTCCTCCGGCGTCACCGCCTCCAACGCCCCCGACGCACAGGCGGCCTACGAGATGCAGATGTCGCTCTGGGGAGCGTTGATGGGCGGGACGAACCTGCTGCTGCACGGGGCCGGGTGGCTGGAGGGCGGCCTGACGGCTTCCGCCGAGAAATTCGTCATGGATGTCGAGATGCTGCAGATGTTCGCCGAATTGTTCAAGCCCGTCGAGGTGAGCGAGGCGACCCTCGCCGTCGATGCCATCTCCGAAGTCGGGCATGGCGGGCATTTCTTCGGCACGCAGCATACGCTGGAACGCTTCGAGACTGCGTTCTACTCACCGCTGCTGTCGGACTGGAGCAATTTCGAGAACTGGCGCGACCGGGGATCGGTGGATGCGACCCATCGGGCCAATTCGATCTACAAGGACAAAGTGGCGACCCACGAGCCGCCGCCTCTCGATCCCGCCCGGCTGGAGGCCATCGACGCCTTCATCGCGCGCCGGACGGAGGAGGGCGGGGCGAATATCGAGATCTGAAGCGCATTATTATCGAATTGTGACAATCAGCAATTCGGAGCCTTGTGGATGTTTCATTGCGAGATGGTATGTCTTTGACCGAGAGTGCCAGCCCGTCGTATTCCGCCATATGCGAGTGGCTCGGCATGGTATTCGATTGGTGAGGAAGACACGTGGGTTTGAATATCGCCCCGGACAATACGGTTTCGTTTGATGACAGCCACCAGCTCAGAGTGGATACGTCCCGTGAAACCAATCCTCGCCGTGAAACGGCTGGAAATATAGACGTCACTCATGTTTTCAGGCGTAACAGGACGGGCGATCCCGACCGTGACGGGAACCCCCTCATTTATGCTTTGAAGGAAATGAAGTCGTACAGCATCTCAAATGTTGAAAAGGCACGTTTTATGGACCGTGCGACCGAGTTGTGCCGCTCGATTGACTATATCGACGCGGATATGATCGTTGCTGTACCTTCATCGAAACCATTTTGTCTCGAGTTCTCACGAATTGCGTCGAATGCGCTTAGACTGACCGTCTTCCATGAGCCGTTCATAATGAAAATGACAATCGGCGATGCTCTTGAGCGAGCGAAACACTCGAAACCGGAGATATTGAATCGTTACACCAAGAGAGCCTATAACAGGCAGCTCGCAACATGGGGAAAGATGGGTTCAGACAACCTCGTCTCGATGAAGGAGATCGACACGAAAATCAGAAGGTATTTTCGACCGTTCGCTCTGTCGCGTGTTCCAGAGCACTTGATCGGAAAGCGCGTCTTGTTGGTCGATGATCTGATGTCGTCGGGAACTTCGATGCGTACCTGCGCCAATCTCTTGATAGATAAAGGAATCGAGGTGAGGCAAGGCCTCTTCTTTCTGAGCGGAATTTAACTCCCGGTTGACTCTCTCCTGCTATATCCTCATATTCAATCCCAAGACGACGACCGCATTTACGCCTTGCGGTCGCTAAATATGGGGTGCGGTTTGCGCTGCACAGGTCCGAGCGAGCGCCTTTGTAGGGGCCAACCGATAAGCGGTAAATGCCTACTTGCTGGGGATCGGCCAGCAAATCTTCAAAAGAGGGAGGCGTGAAAGCCTCCCTCTTTTCTTATCTTCATACAGATTCCAGTATATTCCGAGAACGAGCGAAGCGAGTGTCTCGAAATATATGCGCCAAATTTCTGGTTCTTGCTACAGCTTCCAGCCTGAATGCAGTGCGGCGACGCCTGCGGTCATGTTGCGGTACTTGACTTGTCCGAAGCCTGCGGCGCGGATCATCCCGGCGAAGCTGTCCTGATCGGGAAAGCGGCGGATGCTTTCGACGAGATACTGGTAGCTGTCGCGGTCATTGGCGACGATCTTGCCCATCCGGGGGATCACGGCGAAGGAATAGGCGTCGTAGAGGCGGTCCATCCCGGCGACCGTCACCTGCGAGAACTCCAGACACAGGAACCGTCCGCCGGGTTTGAGCACCCGGTACGCCTCGGCCAGTGCTTCCTCGATCCGGGTCACGTTGCGGATGCCGAAGGCGATGGTGTAGGAATCGAAGCTGTCATCGGGGAAGGGCAGGGCCATGGCATCGCCATTGACCCAGTCGAGATTGGCCGCCATCGCGCGGCTCTCGGCCCGCTCCATTCCGGCGCGCAGCATGTCTTCGGTGAGATCCAGCACCGTGACATGGGCATCCCCGCCGCGCCTCGATGCCCGGTCGAGGATGCGAAAGGCGATGTCCCCGGTGCCGCCCGCCACATCGAGGCTGCGCCAGCCGGGGCGCGGGGCGAGCCAGTCGATCATCGCGGATTTCCACAGGCGGTGGACGCCCCCGGACATCACGTCGTTCATCACGTCGTATTTCGTGGCGACCGACGAGAAGACGCCCTGCACGAGCGAGGATTTCTCCTCCTCCGCCACGTCGCGATAGCCGAAATGGGTCTTCATGCGGTGGCCCCCAGATTCCGCCCCGGCGCGATGGCGTTCGGATCGAGCGGCAGGTGCAGGATGGCACATCGACCGGCATTGCGCGCGCGGTCGAAGGCCGCAGCGAAATCGGCGTCGCTCTCGACCTTTTCGCCATGGGCCCCGTAGGATTCGGCCAGCGCGGCGAAGTCGGGATTGACCAGGCGCGTGGCGCTCTGGCGGCCCGGATAATCGCGCTCCTGATGCATCCGGATGGTGCCGTATTGGCCATTATCGGCGACCAGCACGATGATCGCCGCCTCCTCCTGCATGGCCGTGCCGATCTCCTGCATCGTCATCTGCAAATCGCCGTCCCCGGCGAGGCAGACGACCTCGCGCTTCGGATAGGCGAGTTTCGCGGCAATGGCGGCGGGCAGGCCGTAGCCCATCGAACCGGAGGTCGGCGCAACCTGCGTCCCGTAGCGCCGGAAGCGGTGGAACCGATGCAGCCATCCCGCGAAATTCCCTGCCCCGTTCGTCATGATCGCATCCGGCCCCAGCACCGAGCGCACATGCGTCATCACATGGCCGAGCGTCACCGCGCCGGGGGCTTCCGGGGCCGTATCGGTCCAGGCCCTGTAATCCACATGGGCGGCCTCCGGCTCGCTGGCCCAGGGCAGGCTGTCGGGGGCCTCCAGCTCCAGCGCGCGGGTCAGGAAGCCGCCGGGCGTGGCGTTCACGGCCAGATTCGGCGCGTAGATACGGCCCAGTTCCTCCGGCCCCGGATGCACATGCACGATGCGCTGTTCCGGGTTCGGCGAGGCCAGCAGCGTGAAGCCCTGCGAAGGATTCTCCGAGAACCGTCCGCCGAGCAGGATCAGCAGGTCGCTCTCCTCCACCCGCGCCTTGAGCCTGGGATTGATCCCGAGACCCACATCCCCCGCGTAGCAGAAATGCTCGTGGTCGAAGAGTTGCTGGCGGCGAAAGGAGACGCCGACGGGCAGCATCCAGCGTTCGGCGAACATCCGCAGCGCCCGCGCAGCCTCCGGGTTCCAGCGCGAGCCGCCCGCGATCAGGAAGGGCCGGGCAGACATGGCCAGAAGCGAGGCGAGCCATTCCATCTGTACCTCGCTGGGCGCGGCTTCGGACACCTCGACCCGGCGGGCGGGAGGGAGATCGACGGCATCGCGCAGCATGTCTTCGGGCAGCGCGATGACCACCGGACCGGGGCGGCCCGACATCGCGACATGCCACGCGCGGCTGAGGATTTCGGGGATGCGCGCGGCATCCTCGATCTGCTCGACGCGCTTGGCGATGCCACCGAACATCTGGCGATAATCGACTTCCTGAAAGGCATCGCGGCCCGAATGCCCGCGCGCGATCTGGCCGACGAAGAGGATCATCGGCGTCGAATCCTGCTGCGCGACATGGACGCCTGCGGCGGCATTGGTCGCCCCAGGCCCGCGCGTGACGAAACACACGCCCGGACGCCCCGACAGCTTGCCATCGGCCTCGGCCATCATCGCCGCCCCGCCCTCCTGCCGTGCCACGATGCTGCGGATATCCGCATCGTAGAGGGCATCGAGCACCGCGAGATAGCTTTCGCCGGGAACGCAGAACACGCGCTTGACGCCCTGCTCCGCAAGGCAGGCGACGAGAAGTTCCCCTCCGGTCATGGATCGCTCCGTTCGATTGTCAGTCATCGCCGCACCAGACCATTCATAGGCAGCCGGATCAAGCGTTCGCCATCCTCGGATTCTTCCGTTTCCGCTCCGTCTCGCTCTTCAACTGCCCGCAGGCGGCCATGATGTCCTCGCCGCGCGGGGTGCGGATGGGGGAAGCGTATCCGGCGCGCATGATGACGCCTGCGAAGGCTTCGATCTTCGACCAGTCGGAGCGTTCATAGGGCGCGCCGGGCCATGGGTTGAACGGGATCAGGTTCACCTTGGCGGGGATGCCTTCCAGCAGTTTCACCAGCCGTTTCGCGGCGGCTTCGGAATCGTTGACGCCCTTGAGCATCACGTATTCGAAGGTGATCCGCTCGGCATTGGAGAGCCGCGCATAGTTGCGACATGCCTCCATCAGCGTTTCGATATTCCACTTCCTGTTGATCGGCACCAGCCGGTCGCGCACGGCGTCGGTGGTCGCGTGCAGCGAGATGGCCAGCAGCGAGCCGATCTCGTGTCCCGCCCGTTCGATCAGCGGCACGACGCCGGAGGTCGAGAGCGTGATGCGCTTGCGCGAGAGGCTGATCCCTTCGGGGTCCATGGCGATCTGCATCGCGTCGCGCAGATTGTCGAAATTGTAGAGCGGCTCGCCCATGCCCATCAGCACGACGTTCGAGAGCAGGCGCGTCTCGTCCTTGGGTGCGCCCCGCACGGGCCATTCGCCGAGGTCGTCGCGGGCGACGAGAATCTGCCCGACGATCTCGGCGGCGGTCAGGTTGCGCACGAGCGTCTGGGTGCCGGTATGACAGAACGAGCAGGTGAGGGTGCAACCGACCTGGCTTGAGATGCAGAGTGTCCCCCGGTTCTCCTCCGGGATATAGACCGTCTCCACCTCATGCCCGCCCTCGATGCGCAGCAGGTATTTGCGGGTGCCGTCGGCGCTGACCTGCTTGGTCACGATCTCGGGTCGCTCGATCACGAAGTCCCGCGTCAGCATCGCGCGGATTTCCTTCGACACGTTGGTCATGTCGGCGAAATCGGTGATGCCCCAGTGATAGACCCACGCCCAGACCTGCCCGACCCGCATCTTCGCCTGTTTTTCCGGGATACCCCGCTCGATGAACGCCTCGCGCATGGCTTCGCGCGTAAAGCCGATGATATTGGGCAGGCCCGCCTTCGTGCGCGGCAGGGCGAGGAGATCGGGAGTGATGGCTGTCTGGGTCATGGGGCGGTATATAAGGGGTATGGCGAGGGGATGCACGGGGGATGTTGTCGAGATCGGGGCCAAGAGCTACGCAGATAACCTGCGGGATCAGAACTTAGGAGAAGAAGGTAATGCTTCTCGTGTTTTACATCGTCGCCTTTTGTGCGATGCCCTTCATCATCTCTTTCTGCTCTGCCTGTTTCTGGTATCACAGGGCATATCAAAACTGGAAAGAAGACGGAAATGAAAGGCTGTTTTTAACTTTTCATTTCAGAGCCAAAGATCGGCTCAATCAGCGATATCTTTTAAACGGTCAGCATGAGGTGGCAAAATTCATCGTTGATGCCTGTATCTTGCTTTTACTCGCATTTGTGTTTCTTGGCGGGTGATCTGAAAACACTTTGTGACGGATCATTTTGCTCTGCGGTGTCCGATATGGCTGGCCCGCAAAGTGTCGCAGGATATTTTCTCTCGCAGCCGATAAGAGCCGTCCATGCCCTATCCCCATTCCCGAGCGGAGACGATTGCCGACGGTGCCGTGCATGTTGCGGGCCTGCTGTTCGCGGTGCCGTTCTCGGTCCTGTTGATCCGGCAGGCGGCGCTCTCGCCCGTCGGCGTCACTGCGCCGCTGGTCTACGTCGTCTGCATGATCGCGGCCTTCGCGGCATCGGCGCTCTATCACCTGTCGCCCGTCAGCCGGACGCGGCCCCTGCTGCGCCGGATCGACCATGCCACGATCTATCTGAAGATCGCCGGTACCTACACGCCCCTCGTCGCGATCATCGGAACGGGTTTCGCTTATACCGTCCTCGGCGTCGTGTGGGCGCTGGCCGTCTTCGGGGTGATGTCGAAGCTCTGGCTGGGGCGGATGGACGGTCGAGGATCGCTGGCCCTGTATCTGGGGATGGGGTGGTTGTCGCTGCTGTTGATCTGGCCATTGTGGCAGGCGCTGGGCGGCAGGGGCGTGGCGCTGATCCTGGCGGGGGGATCGATCTATTCGGCGGGAACGCTGATCTATTCGCACCCCGGAATGAGATTCCAGAACGCGCTCTGGCATGGCGTCGTCCTGCTCGCCTCGGTCAGTTTCTTCGCGGCGATCTGGGGCAGCCTGTAGGCTGGGGCCTAGGGAGCGCCGGTATCGCGATGCGCGGCGCGGCCCCGACGCAGGAATACCCATGCCATCAGGGTCACGATGGCACAGGCGATCACGCCCAGCCCGCGCTCGTACAATCCATCCACCGATGTCGGCATGAACAGGAAGATCGGAGCGGCCACGCCCCATGCGATGCCGAGTGCGACCAAGGCCCATCGGGTCCTTGCATGGTCGCGCCCGAACCCCGAAGCCATGCAGAGCGGCGCCAGCAGGAAGAACAGGCCCAGCCCGTAGACCAGATAGATATGGATGACGACGCCTTCGCTGTCGCCGTCCCCGTATTCGTTGCGCGCTCCGACGACGATGACGAGGGCGGCGAGGATCGCGAGGGAGATCACGCCGACCGACCATCCGACCCCGCCGAGATGGACATGGGATGCCGCCAGCGACGTGGCCAGCAGGCCCGCCGCGAAGCCGTAGAGCGCGACATCCATGACGATCTCGTGCTTTCCGGCTCCGAGATCGCTGATGGTATCGGCGATCCAGTCATGGCCGGGCACGACCATCTGCGCGATCAGCGTCCCGATCAGGAGCGTGGCGCAGCCGAGGATGCCCAATGCGCCGAGGATCATCAGGAGATAGGGGCGTTCGGCATCGATGGAATGACCCGTAGAATCCCTCATTCGGCAGCCATCCGCACCGCATCGCTCGGCCCGTCGCCCGTCATCCGCGACAGGATGTCTTCGCGGCGCACGGCGGCATCGGCCATGGCCTCGGCCTTGACCGGGCCGAAACCCCGGATGGCATCGGGCAGGTTCAGGAGGGCGATGGCGAGTGGTCCCGGTTCGCCCGCGAGAACGGTGTCGATATCGCGCTCGTATTGCCTGATGAGCGCGCGTTCGGCCTTGCGTTCTTCCGAATAGCCGAAGACGTCGAGGGGGGTGCCGCGCAGGGATTTGAGCTTGGCGAGGAGGCGGAAATTGCGGAGCATGGATTCGCCGTATTCCTTTTTCTTCGGGCGGCCCCTGGCGTCGGTGCCGGAATTGAAGACCGGCGGGGCGAGGTGGAAGGTGAGGGTGCCGCCGTCCTCGAAGGTCTCCGCGATCCGGCTCGCGAAGCGGCCATCGGTATAGAGGCGCGCGACCTCGTATTCGTCCTTGTAGGACAGCAGTTTGGCGTAGTTCCGGGCGACGGCCATCGCCGCCTCCTCATCCCACGCCCGCACCCGTTCGACCCGCTTGCGATAGCGTTTGGCGAGGCGGACGTTCTGGTAGGCGGTCAGGTGGGCGGCGCGGTGCTCGATCAACCCGTCCAGCGTCCGGGGCGGGGCATCCACGGTATCGGTTTCCAGCAGGGTCTTCGCCAGCCCCGGCTCTGCCGCCAGCTTGCGGCCCCAGTGGAAGGCGGTCACATTCGCCTCCACTGCCACGCCGTTCATTTCGATGGCCCGCAGGATATTGGGCATCGCCACGGGCAGCGCGCCGGTCTGGCAGGCATAACCCAGCATCATGATATTGGTCATGATCGCGTCGCCGCAGGCGGCTTCGGCCAGCGCCGTGAAGTCGAGGAACGCGCCGTCCTGCTGCGTCGTCTTGCGGATGGTGGCGATGGTCAGGTCGTTGCGGAAATCGAGGTCGCGGTCCTTGATGAAATCGGCCACGGGGGTCAGGTGCGTGTTCACGACCGCCTGCGTCCGCGATGCCTCGCACAATACCACACCATCGGTCGAGGCGGCGACGACGGCATCGGCGGCGAACAGCAGGTCCGCTCCGCCCGTCACGATGCGCGGGGAGGTCACGGCGTCGGGTTCCTCGCCGATGCGCACATAGGAAAAGACCGCGCCGCCCTTCTGCGCGAGGCCCGCCATGTCGAGGATCATCGACGCTTTGCCCTCCAGATGCGCGGCCATGCCGAGCACCGCGCCGATGGTCAGGACGCCGGTGCCGCCCACGCCGGTGATGGCGATATTCCACGGGCGCGTGAGATCGGTGACGGGAGTGGCGGGGTCGGGGATGGCCAGCGGATCGATGCCGGTGGAGGCGCGCTGCTTCAGATCGGCCCCGGAGACGGTAACGAAGGACGGACAGAACCCCTTCACGCAGGAGAAATCCTTGTTGCACGATGACTGGTTGATGCGCCGCTTGCGGCCCATCGCCGTCTCCAGCGGTTCCACCGCCACACAGTTCGACTGCACCGAGCAATCGCCGCAGCCTTCGCAGACGGCAGGGTTGATGATGACGCGCTTGTCGGGGTCGGGCATCAGTCCGCGCTTGCGGCGGCGGCGCTTTTCGGCGGCGCAGGTCTGGACGAAGACGATGGCCGTGCAGCCCTTCACCTCGCGCAATTCGCGCATGACGGTGTCGAGGTCGTCGCGGTGGCGGATCTCCACGCCCTCGGCCAGTTCGGCGGCGGTGTAGGCATCTGGCGTGTCGGTGACGAGGACCGTGCGCCCCACGCCTTCGGCCTTGAGTTGGTGCGTGATCTGCTGCGGGGTCAGGCTGCCGTCGATGGGCTGGCCCCCGGTCATCGCAACCGCATCGTTATACAGGATCTTGTAGGTGAGATTCACGCCCGAGGCCACGCCCTGCCGCACGGCCAGATAGCCCGAATGGAAATACGTGCCGTCGCCCAGATTGATGAACTGGTGCTTTTCGTCGGTGAAATGCGCCATGCCCTGCCACTGCGCGCCCTCGCCGCCCATCTGGGAGAATCCGGCATCGCTGCGGTCCATCCACGTCACCATGAAGTGACAGCCGATGCCCGCGCCGACGCGCGACCCCTCCGGTACGACGGTCGAGGTATTGTGCGGGCATCCGGCGCAGAAATACGGCTTGCGGATCACGGGGGGCGTGTGGCTCCTGCGGATATCGGCCCGCGCGCCGAACCACGCGACCTTGTCGCGGATGCGCGCCGCCATCCCCTCGTCGAGGTCGAGTTCCAACACCCTTAGCCCGATGGCCCGCGCGACGACCCCCGTGGTCAGCTCGACATCGAGGGGCAGGTTGGGGCGATCGCGGTGGTCGAACTTGCCGATGATGTGGGGGCGCACGTCGGCGCGCCAGTTGAAGAGCTGCTGCTTGATCTGGAATTCGATGACCTCGCGGCGTTCCTCGATGACCAGCACTTCCTCCAGCCCTTCCGCGAAGTGACGCACGCCTTCCGGCTCCAGTGGCCAGGGCATCCCGACCTTGTAGACGCGCAGGCCGATCTTCGCCGCCTCTTCCTCGGTGATGCCAAGCTGGCGCAGGGCCTCGCGGGTATCCTCGTAGGCCTTGCCCGAGGCGATGATGCCGAAGCGGGCATTCGGGCTGTCGATCACGACGCGGTCCAGTCGGTTCGCGCGACCGAAGGCAATGGCGGCGTAGCCCTTGTGGGTCTGGAGGCGATGATCCTGTACCCAGCGGTCATCGGGCCAGCGGATGTTCAGCCCGTCCTCGGGCATCTCGAAATCGTCGGGAATGGCGAAGATCCGGTCCTCGCCGCGCAGATCGACCGTGGCGGTCGTCTCGACGGTATCGGCGATCACCTTCATCCCGACCCAGCAGCCCGAATAGCGCGACATGGCGATGCCGAGCAGGCCCATCTCCACGAATTCATGGATCGAGGAGGGATAGAGCGTCGGGATCACCGCCGCCGAGAGAAAATGCTCGGATTGATGCGGCACGGTCGAGGATTTCGCGGCGTGATCGTCGCCCGCCAGCGCGAGGACACCGCCGTGTTTCGAGGTGCCATGGGCATTGGCGTGCTGGAACACGTCACCCGAGCGTGCGACCCCCGGTCCCTTGCCGTACCAGATGCCGACCACGCCGTCGTATTTCGCGCCCGGCGACATGGTCGTCTGCTGCGACCCCCAGATGGCGGTGGCGGCGAGGTCTTCGTTGACCCCCGGCTGGAAGACGATGTTCTGCGCGTCGAGCCGCTTCTTCTGGCGCATCAGTTCCTGATCGTAGCCGCCCAGGGGCGACCCGCGATACCCCGAGATGAAGGCCGCCGTGTTCAGCCCCGCCGCCCTGTCCCGCCGCATCTGCACCATCGGCAACCGCGTCAGGGCGTGCAGCCCGTTCATGAACACGCGCCCCTCTTCGAGGTCGTAACGGTCGTTCAGCGAGACGGTACGGGCATCCATGGACAATCCTCCAACCTTGTAACGCCCCTTATGCCATAGCGTTGCATGGCAGGCGATAGGTCAGGAAGGCTACCATAGTTTTAGCGCATTACAAAAGGCCAATAAACAAAGTTTGTTGATACCGTATATGGTATCATGCACAAGGGACATATGGTCAAACTTCTGGACAAGATGCGGAACAATCCGCGCGACGACTGGACCATTCAGAATATCCAGACCCTGTGCGGACAGGAAGGATTGGACTGCTTGCCGCCATCGGGCGGCGGATCGCACTGGCAAGTCAGGCATCCGCTCGTCAACGACGTTCTGACGGTTCCGGCGCATCGTCCGATCAAGCCGATCTATGTGAAAAGGCTGGTGCAGTTGGTAGCTGCCGTCCGTGCGGCGAAAGAAGCAGAAGAGAAGAAACGGAAAGCAAAGCAATGACCACTACGGCATACACGATCCTCGTCGAACCGCTCTCCGACGAGGATGGCGGCGGATTTCTGGCGACGGTGCCGGACCTTCCGGGCTGCATGGGCGATGGAGAGACGCAGGACGAGGCTACAGCCGATGTTCTGGCTGCGATACCGGAATGGATAGCGGCGAGCGAAGGCCTCGGCCGGCCCATTCCAGTACCCGGTTCGTCGCTTGGTCAGTGGCGACAGCGTGTTCCACGATCCCTTCATCTGAAACTGAAACTGACGGCGGACGCCGAGGGTGTTTCGCTCAATCAGCTCGTTGCCGTGGCGCTTGCC
>ENA-ORXU01001764-ORXU01001764.1-marine-metagenome-genome-assembly--contig:-NODE-1764-length-16469-cov-2.860481_pt1 | contig 16469 bp, 17 predicted proteins | sample MGYA00237869_ERZ511484 | MGnify/ENA metagenome assembly ERZ511484
CGAACAGTTCCCCGAGGCCGAGCCCGATCAGGTGCCGGTGTCGGAATCCGGGGCGGACATCCTCCTCGATTTCGGTTCCGACGCTGACGCGGCCGAGGCCCCCACCCTCGAGCGGCCTCGCTTCAGAGATCGTCTCGGCAAGGCACGCGCCACCCTGTCGGACTATCTGGGCTCGATCCTGTCGAGGGGCGTCGACGACGAGACCTGGGACGAGCTCGAGGAGGCCCTGATCCGCGCCGACGTTGGGGTCCAGGCCACCCAGAGCCTCCTCAGCCGGCTGAGGGAGCGGGCCACAGCCGACGACCTCACCGAGTCGGCCGATCTGCTCGAGGCGCTGAAGGCCGAGTTGATCAGCGATCTGGCAGAGGGCGACACCACGCTGTCGACATCGGTGGACGGCATGACGGTGTGGCTCTTCGTCGGCGTCAACGGCGTCGGCAAGACCACCAGCATCGGCAAGATCGCCCATCAGCAGGCGGCCGATGGCAAGCAGGTGGTGATGGCCGCCGGCGACACGTTCCGGGCCGCGGCGGCCGAGCAGTTGGGCATGTGGGCCGAGCGAGCCGACGCCCACCTGGTGAGGGGCGACGAGGGCGGCGACCCCGCCTCGGTGGTGTTCGACGCTGTGGAGTCAGCGAACGCTCGTGGTGCCGATCTCGTGCTCGCCGACACCGCTGGTCGTCTCCACACCAAGGACAACTTGATGAACGAGTTGTCCAAGGTCAAGCGCGTGGCCAATCGCGATCCCGGCGAAGTCACCGAGGTCTTGCTCGTCATCGACGCCACCACAGGCCAGAACGGTCTGGTCCAGGCCCGACAGTTCCACGAAGCCGCCGGGGCGACCGGCGTGGTGCTCACCAAGCTCGACGGTTCGGCCAAGGGTGGCATCGTGGTGGCGATCCAGACCGAACTCGGCATCCCGGTCAAGCTGGTCGGCCTCGGGGAGAAGATCGAGGACATGATCGAGTTCGATGCCGAGGACTTCGTCGAAGCCCTCTTCGCCTGACCGAACGCGCTGGCGCGAGCCTTCGCCACGGCGCGGGTGGCGACCCTCCCGCTGGGGTCGTGTTGACGGCCCGCTGATCGGTCGGCTGGCCCGCTGCGGGTCGCCCTGCGGCGTCGGAGTGGCGTGGGACACACTCCGGAATCTCGACCCATCCTCATGGGGGACTGGGTCGAACTTCCCATGGAGTCGAAGGGGATTCCGAGACGACTCCTGTCAGACTGAAGCTTGGTCTGGCGGGCGGTCTGGCCTCTCCAACCAACGGCGGCAAAGTGGTGTGGGTTCATGAAGAACAACAGGTTGAAGGGTCTGGCAGCGGGGCTGGCGATGGCCGCGGTGGCTGGTGTCGGTGTGGGTTTGGTCGTAACCGAACTCGGCGATGAACCGGCGGAGGCGCCGCCGTCATCGCTTGCGACGACGATCCCGGCCGAGCCCGAGGTGACGTCGCCTCCGGCGCCCACGGTTGAACCCTCCGTCCCGGACCCCGACACCTCCGCTGACGAACCCGGTCAGCCCGTGGTGTTCCCCGGCACCGAGAACGATCCCTGGCACGACGAGTTCGTCGTCCACGATCCCGCCGAGGTCACCTGGCCCACGTCGCGTGACGAGGCCGGCCGGCCCCGAGGTCGCGACGGCATGAAGCGGATGGAGGGCACGATCAAGCTGTCCGACGAAGGTCAGACCCTGAGCGATGTGGAGATTTTCGGACACGTCGTGGTCGAGGCCGACAACGTCACCCTGACCAATTGTGTGGTGCACTACGACGGCGCAGGGGGCGCAGCGGTCGACAACCAGGCCGACAACTTCGTGCTCGAACAATGCGACCTGCTCGGTCCCGATCAGGGACTGGCCGGCTTCCGCAACGGCCAGGATGCGGGTACGGCCCGGGTCGAGGCCAACTACATCGAGGGATTCTCCGACCATCTCGGCGCCGAGGGCGGCACCGTGGACTTCATTAGCAACCTGAGCGGAGCGGTCCGCCAGACCGAGACCACCCACAACGACGCCATCCAGATCCTCGGCGGCGTCGACCACCGGATCATCGACAACCACTTCCGCAACGTCCCCGCCGACGGCAGTGAAGCGAAGGGCCAGGTCGTCTGGCTCTCCGGGGAGTACGGGATCGACGGGGTCACGGTGGAGGGCAACCTCATCGAAGGCGGCGCCATGGCCTTCGGTGTGGGCGACGGAGCGTCCGATGTCAAGATGCTCGGTAACGTCTGGAAGGCCGACACGATCCGCTACGCCCCAGTGCATCCACGATCCAACGTCGACGCCGTCAGCCGTTGGGAAGACAATCGCCTCTGGTGAACCAGTCGCCTCTGGTGAACCAGTCGCCTCTGGTGAACCAGTCGCCTCTGGTGAACCGACTGCTTCTGGCCTCGCTGGTGTCTTGGCATGCGCGACACTGAACGGCGGCTCGGGTGAACCTGTGCTGTCGGGTGCGCGACGACGAGGTGCGATCGGTGACATCGAAGGCCCCAGGCCAGCAGACCGTGAAGGTCCAGCCCTTCGCCGGGTCGCCCGACGACCTCGCCGAACTGGCAGAGATGGCCATGGCCGAGGGCTATCGCTTCGTCGTCCGACTGGTCGACGAACTCACCAGCGGAGCCAATCGTTTCGACCGGGAAGGCGAGACCCTGATCATCGCCTCCGAACCGACCGGGCGTCTGGTGGGAGTCGCCGGGCGCAACATCGACCCCTACGCCGGAGATCCGGCGATCGGTCGTGTCCGTCGCTTCTACGTGGATCCGGGCATGCGGAGGCAGGGAACGGGACGCCTCTTGCTCGACCAGATCGTCGCCGGAGCGGCCGGACACTTCGAGGCATTGAGGGTCCGCACCGCCAACCCTGGTGCGGCCGCCTTCTACGAGGTGTGCGGTTTCATCGCCGGTCCCGGACCCCACCGAGGCCCGGCCACCCACCGTCTCGAGCTCGGGCGCTGACCAGAAGCGATCTCAAGTCCTAGAGTGGTCACCTATGTTCGAGTCACTGACCGACCGGTTCGAAGGCATCTTCGACAGCCTTCGTGGCCAGGGAAAACTGTCCGAGGCCGAGGTCGACGCCACCCTTCGCGAGATCAGGCTGGCCCTGCTCGAAGCGGATGTGAACTTCGCCGTGGTCAAGGCGCTCCAGGAGCGCATCCGCGAGCGTTGCATCGGCGATGAGCTGTCGACTGCCCTCAACCCCCACCAGCAGGTCGTCAAGATCGTCAACGAGGAGCTGACCCGAGCCCTCGGTGGCGAGACCATGGCCATCACCTTCGCCGCCAAGCCGCCCACCGTGGTGCTGATGGCTGGCCTCCAGGGTGCAGGCAAGACCACCAACTCGGCCAAGCTCGCCAAGTGGTTCAAGAGCCAGGGGCGCAACCCCCTCCTGGTGGGCGCCGACCTCCAACGACCCGCTGCGGTCGAACAGCTCCGTACCCTCGGCCGCCAGATCGACGTCCCGGTCTTCAGCGAGTCCAGCGATCCCGTTGCTGTTGCTGCGGCCGCCATGATCGAAGCCAAGGGAACCGGTCGAGACGTGGTGATCGTCGACACCGCCGGACGCCTCGCCATCGACGAGACCCTCATGGCCGAGGTCGGCCTGATCTCCGAAGCGGTCGAGCCCGACTACACCTTCCTCGTCATCGATGCCATGACCGGCCAGGACGCAGTCACCGTTGCGGAGTCGTTCCACGCCACGCTCGAGCTCGACGGCGTCATCCTGACCAAGCTCGATGGCGACGCCCGCGGTGGAGCGGCGTTGTCGGTCAAGGAAGTGGTCGGGCGACCGATCGCCTTCGCCTCGACCGGTGAGAAGCTCGAGGACTTCGACCAGTTCCACCCCGAACGTCTGGCCAGCCGGATCCTCGGCATGGGTGACGTACTGACCTTGATCGAGAAGGCGGAGGAGGCCTTCGAACAGGACGAGGCCGAAGACGCGGCCCAGAAGATGATGGAGGGTCAATTCACCCTCGAAGACTTCCTCGGCCAGATGCAGCAGATCAAGAAGATGGGGCCCCTCGGGAACCTCATCGGAATGCTGCCCGGCATGCCCAAGGAGGTGCGCGATGTGGAGATCGAGGATGCCCAGGTCGCCCGCCTCGAGGCGATCATCCGCTCGATGACTCCCGACGAGCGTGTCACCCCTGAGATCATCGATGCCTCTCGCCGCGAGCGGATCGCGAACGGCTCGGGCATGCAGCCCACCGACGTGGCGGCCCTGGTCGAACAGTTCGGCCAGATGCAGAAGATGATCAAGCAGATGAACGGCTTCGGCACGAAGTCCACCAAGAAGGGACGCAAGGGCAAGCGTCGCAAGAACCGCTCTGGCGGTCGGACCACCCCTCGCACCGGCGATCCGGCACTGAGTGCCGCAGGCGGGGATCGACCGAAAGGACCCAAGGGCAAGTCCAACTCGCGGGTCACCCCCAAAGGAACCGGCTCGAGCGGGCGCAAGGAGCTGGTCCTGCCCGACCTCGATCCCGAGAAGCTCGCCGAGGAGTTTCCCCGCCTGCCGGGGCGCTGAATGCCCGTGGTGCTTCGCGCACCTCACCCCGAGCCCCTCGACATGGGTTGATTCGTGCCAGGTGGACACCATTTCCGCTACATTTCCGACCCGCCGTCGCCCTGGGTGTCGACGGCACCAGAGTTCGACAGGAACGAGAACAACGTGGCCGTGAAGCTCCGCCTCATGCGGATGGGAAAGAAGAAGCAACCGACGTATCGAGTGGTGGCCGCTGATTCGCGCTCACCGCGCAACGGTCGTTTCCTCGAGATCGTCGGAACCTACGATCCGCGCCAGGATCCTTCCCTCATCCAGATCGATGACGACAAGGCCCTCAGGTGGCTTCGCGACGGCGCACTGCCGACCGAGACCGTCGAGAAGATCCTCAAGGTCAACGGCACCTGGGCCATGTTCACCGGTGAAGCACCGCCTCCTGCGCCCCCAACGGTCGAGGCACCCGCTCCCAGCGAGCCTGCCGCAGCTGAGACCGTGACCGAAGCCGAAGCGCCGACCGCCGAGCCCGAAGAGACCGCCCCCGCCGAAGAGCCCGCTGCGGGCGAGGCCGCATCATGAGCGGTCCAGACGCAGCGCCTACCGCCCATGAGGTCCTGGACTTCGTGACCCGCCAGATCGTCGAGGACCCGGACGCGGTCGAGATCGAGGTCGAGGCAGACGACGAGGACGACGTGGTCGAACTCGCAGTCACCGTTGGCCCCGGTGACCTGGGCCGTGTGATCGGACGACGCGGCCGTGTCGCCCAAGCGATCCGCACCGTGGTCGCGGCCGCCGGCGCCCGTGATGGTGTCGACGTCGAGGTCGAGTTCGTCGAGTGATGAAGGGCGCCGAGGCGCCAGGCGAGCAGCCCGAACGGCTTGAAGTGGGTCGGATCGGCAAGGCACATGGGCTCGCCGGCGAGGTAGCGGTGTCGTTCGTCACCAACCGACCCGAGCGCTGGAGCGCCGGCTCGGCGCTGTTCGTCGGCGATACCCGGCTCGTGGTCAAGAGCGCTCGGTCGCATCAGGATCTCCAGCTGATCCGCTTCGAGGGCACCACGAGCCGAGAAGGAGCCGAGGCACTGCGAGGCAAGGTCCTCACCGCCGATCCCCTCGACGTGGACGATGTGCTCTGGGTCCACGAACTGATCGGGGCCGAGGTGGAGGAAGCCGATGGCACCCCTCGAGGCAGGGTCGAGTCGGTGCTCGACAACCCGGCGAGTGACCTGTTGGTGCTCGACACGGGAGCCTTGGTGCCCCTCACCTTCGTGATCGACTTCGAGGCACCCGGCCCCGTCGTCATCGAGGCACCCGACGGCCTGTTCTCGTTCGACGGCGACTGAACGATGCCTGTCCCGGCACTGCGGATCGATGTGCTGACGATCTTTCCCGACCTCGTCGACGCCATGGTGTCGGCCGGAGTCATCGGACGCGGTGCCAGGGACGAGTTGCTGGACTTCAGGGTCCACGACCTTCGCTCGGTGGCCCGCGATCCCCATCGGAGCGTGGATGGGGCACCGTTCGGGGGCGGTGCGGGCATGGTGCTGGCGCCCGAACCCATCTTCGAGACCGTCGAGGCGGTCGACCCTCCCCGGCCGCTGTTCCTCTTGGGCCCCGGTGGGCGGACGTTCGACCAGCCGATGGCACACGAGCTGGCTGGTTCCGGCGGCTTCTCCTTGTTGTGTGGTCGCTACGAGGGGGTCGATGACAGGGTGAGAAGCCATCTTTGCGACGGTGAGATCTCGATCGGTGATGTGGTTCTGGCCGGTGGTGAAGCCGCCGCCATGGTCATCATCGAGGCGGTCGGACGCCTCGTGCCCGGAGTGCTGGGCAACGCAGCCTCGATCGGGGAGGAGAGCTTCAGCGACGGCCTGCTCGAACATCCCCACTACACCCGACCGGCGGACTACCGGGGCTGGCAGGTGCCCGACGTGCTCACCTCCGGTGACCACGGCAAGGTGGCCGAATGGCGCCTGGCGGTGGCCTTGGTCCGCACCGTCGATCATCGCCCGGATCTCATCGAGGCGCGGGGCGGGATCAGCGAGGCCGAAGCCGAGATCATGTGGCGCTGGTGCGAGGTCGAGGTGGACGCCGAGCTGATGTCGAGGAAGTGACGTCGGCCTCGACGACGTGCGCTCGGGTTGGGAGCCGGATCGGGAGCGAGGTGGGAGAAGGTGTCGAGGCGAGGAGTCGGGCCGACTGGCCGCCGCGGCAACACGACGGTTTTGACCGCCGACAACACGGTGACCAACACCAGGCTGAGTCCGCCGAAGAAGGCTGCCGTTGCGAGGATCCACACGGGTTGCCAGAGCCTGCCCACCCGCCGCAGGTACCGCCAAGAGGTCGCTCGGCGGGCCCGAGGTGGTCGAGAGGTTGTGGGCCGACGGCGCCCAGCGTCTAGCATCACCTCTCGCCTTCGGACGGCCCACGTCCATCTCTGTGAGGAATCCCGGCATGAATCCCATCGACCTCATCGACCAAGCGAGCCTTCGCACCGACATCCCGGAATTCGCCGCGGGTGACACGGTCAAGGTGCACGTGCGAGTGGTCGAAGGCACCCGGGAACGTGTCCAGGTGTTCGAAGGTGCCGTCATCGCTCGGCAGGGCGGCGGACTGAAGGAAACCTTCCGTGTCCGCAAGCTCAGCTTCGGAGTCGGCGTGGAGCGGACCTTCCCGATCCACTCGCCGATCATCCAGAAGATCGAGGTGGCAACCCGAGGCGACGTGCGCCGTGCGAAGTTGTACTACCTGCGCGATCGTGTGGGTCGTGCGGCTCGGGTGAAGGAAAAGCGCCAGTTCTGATCGCACCGGGGCTCACGCCTCGAACTGACATCACTTCCCCCGGTGACATCGAGAACGGGGAGCAGTCATGTCAGAGCGGTCGGCCAGTGGTTCGCGTGCGGTGCCCCGTGGGGCGGCAGGGCGGCGAATAGCGACAGATCGGGAGCGACTGGGTCGCCTCGGCGAGGACGCGGCGGCGGCCTGGTATCTCGAGGCCGGCTTCGAGGTGGTGGACCGGAACTGGCGGGTACGCGAGGGTGAACTCGACCTGATCGTGCGCCGTGGTGGGCTCCTCGTGATGTGCGAGGTCAAGACGCGCTCGAGTGCCCGCTTCGGATCTCCGATCGAGTCGATCGATCGCCGTCGCCTCGCCAGGCTCCGCAGACTCTTCGGGCGCTGGTTGGCAGAGCACCAACCCGTGGCCCAGCGTCTCAGGTGCGACCTGGCCATGGTCGACCAGCACGGCAACGTCGAGGTGCTCGAGGGCGGCCTCGACCCTTGAGCCGCTCGGGTGGCGGATCGTCCCTCCCCGGAACCGCAGAGCTCGGATCGATCCAGTTCGCAGCACCGTTCCGGCGCTCAGCCGCTCATGGGCTCCAGGCGGGGGAGGATCATCCCAGGAGGGCCCAGGCAACCAGCCCAGCGGTGATCAGCAGGCCCGAGACCACGAACACGATGTCGGTCGGGCGACGCTTGTGTGGCCGGTTCGGGTCCATTCCCATCGGCACGAGACTAGGCCCGGACTCGGATCTCGGCGCTGAGCGGACGCGCCCGGTCGGGCTGAGCGTGATCCGGAGTCCTCGGGAAGTCCCGCCTCGTCGACCCAGCGTCGGGGCCGATACTTTCGCCTCGATGTTGCATCCGGCCGCCCAAGTCTCGCCCGCGCAAACCCGTCTCGATCGCTCTGCGAGTGCCGGTCGGCGACCACCTCTCCCAGCCCGTGCAATCAGTGGCTTTCTGATCGCGGCTGGTCTGCTGGTCGGCGGCTGTGGTCCGGGGGACTCGCCCGAGGTGCCCGTCGCCGCCGACGGCACCGTGGACGCCGAGTTGGTCGAGGGACGAGCGGTGTTCAGCGCCCAGTGCGCTCGGTGCCATGGAGGCGATGGCTCCGGTGGGGTGGGCACGCCCCTCTACCAGGGAGCGGTGCTCGCCTCGTTCCCCGAGGTGTCGGCCCAACGAGCCTTCATCGTGGAGGGCAAGGCGGGCATGCCGGCCTTCGGTGAGCGTCTCGACGACGATCAACTCGACGCCGTCGTGCGCTACACCCGAGAGGTCTTGGCGGTGCCCGAAGAGTGACCGTCACACCCCCCGGGTAGGTTCGATCTCGGTCGGTGCTTCCACATCACGAGCGCCCTTTCTCCACGAGCGGCCCTGTTGGTCGCGAACAGCTCGCTCGGCGAGCAGAGGCGAGGGCGAGATGTTGGCATCTGTACAGGCGGCAACCCCGTGGGGTGCGGCTGGACGATCGGTGGTGGTCGAGGCGCATGTCTCGAACGGTCTGCCCGGCTTTGCCGTGGTGGGTCTCCCCGACGCGGCCTGCCGGGAAGCCCGCGATCGGGTCAGGGCAGCGCTGCTGAGCTCCGGACTGGTCTGGCCCCTTCGTCGCATCACGATCAACCTCGCGCCCTCGGGGCTGAGGAAGGGCGGCGCCGGGCTCGACTTGGCGATTGCTCTGGCGGTGTTGGTCGCCGACGGCCAGCTCCCGCCCGACCGGGTGGAAGGTCGCATGGTGCTCGCCGAACTCGGTCTCGACGGATCCCTGCGTCCGGTGAGGGGGATCGTGGCACTGGCCGGCGTGGCCGACGGCGCCGATTGCATCGTGAGCGCAGCAGATGGCCCGGCCGCGGCCGCTGCCACGGGAGGCGACGTGGCTGCCTTCACCGACTTGGCGAGCGTGTTCGAGACCCTCGACGGTCGAGCGCCCTGGCCAGAGCCGGTGAGGTGTGGTCAGGTCGAGGAGCAGCCCTACTACCCCGACCTGAGCGACGTCATGGGCCAGCCGCTCGGACGCTTGGGCTTGGAGGTGGCGGCTGCGGGTGGCCATCACCTGCTCTTGTTGGGTCCGCCCGGGGCGGGCAAGACGATGCTCGCCCAACGCCTGCCCGGCTTGTTGCCGGGAATGGACAGGTGTGAGGCGTTGGAGGTGACCCGGGTGCATTCGGCTGCCGGGGAACCTCTCGGCAAGGGCGGGCTGCTGAGCCATCGTCCCTTCCGGGCACCCCACCACACCGCCACCGCTCCAGCACTGGTGGGGGGTGGGTCGGCCACCCTGCGACCCGGCGAGATCAGCCTCGCCCACCGGGGCGTGCTCTTCCTCGATGAACTCGGGGAGTTCAGGTCCGGCGTGCTCGACGCCCTCCGCCAACCCATGGAGAGCGGGGTGATCCGAATCTCCCGGGCCCACGGATCGGCCGAACTCCCCGCTTCGTTCCTGTTGGTCGCAGCCGCGAACCCCTGCCCCTGCGGCTACCTGAACTCGGTGCGGACGTGCCGATGTTCCGATGCCGCGGTCGAGCGCTATCGGCGTCGCCTGTCGGGGCCCCTGAGAGACCGTTTCGGACTCCAGATCTGGATGGACCCCCCGAGCGGGGCGATCCAGCTGTCTCCTGAGCCCGGCGAGGCGACCTCGGTGGTTGCCGAGCGGGTCGCCCGGGCGCGCCAGAGGTCGGTAGAACGCTGCGGCGCGACGGTTGCCGCGATGGCCGAGGAGGGTATCGAGCAGTTGGTACCGCTCGATACCCACAGCAGAGCGGTCCTCGAAGACGCGGTCGCAACCGGTGGTCTCAGCGCACGAGGAGTGGCGGGGATCCGACGGGTCGCCCTGACGCTGGCCGATCTCGCTGGGCGAGCGGTGACTCCCGACGACGTCGCCGTGGCCTTGGTGCTCCGGGGTGTGGATTCGGAGCGGATGGAGGTGTCGGCATGAGCAGCGCCGAGGTGGAGGCGACGCTGGCCATCCTGGCTCTGCCCCAGATGGGTCCGCGTCGGATGGGCCGTCTCATCGAGGCCTGGGGGTCGGAGGCCGCCTGGCACCGATTGCAGAGAGGCTCGGCCGAGATCGCTCAAGTGATCGGCCGCCAGGGATCCCAACTGGGCGTGGTGTGGGCCGAGGCAAGTCGAAAGATCGAGCCAGGACGTCTCCTCGAGCGATGCCAGGAGGCGTCGATCGAGCTGATCGACAGGCAGCATCCTGAGTATCCCGCTGTGTTCGAGGACGATCCCGAGCCGCCCTGGGTGCTGTTCAGGAAGGGCGACGCCCGCCCGGTCGGCCCTGTCATCGCCCTGGTCGGGACTCGGCGCTGCACCCGCTACGGCTCCGACCTGGCAGCCGAACTCGGCCGAGCCCTCAGCGCCCGTGGGGTGCACGTGCTGAGCGGGCTCGCCATCGGGATCGACGGAGCTGCGCATCGTGGAGTACTCGCAGGCGATGGGGCGGCCCCCATCGGTGTGGTCGGAACCGGTCTCGACGTCGTGTACCCCAAACGCCATCGAGACCTGTGGCAGCAGGTGGCCGACCGAGGCGTGCTCTGGAGCGAATCCCCTCCCGGCACCACCCCCGATCGTTGGCGATTCCCCGCCCGCAATCGCATCATCGCCGCGATGGCCGACGTCGTCTGCGTTGTGGAGTCGAGCGCGACAGGTGGGGCGATGCACACGGTCAACGAGGCGTTGGAACGGGGTCGGGAGGTGGCTGCGGTGCCCGGGTCGATTCGCAGCGAGGTGTCGGTCGGGACCAACCGTCTCCTGAGAGACGGCGCCCGACCGGTGCTCGGGGTGCAAGATCTGCTCGAAGCAGTGGGCGCCGACACCACGGGATCGGCTTCGCCGATCGAGAAGACACCGAGACCTGATCCGGCTGAACGGGCAGTGATCGAAGCCGTGGGATGGGAGGCAACCACCCTGGGAGAGGTCGCAGCGGCGACGGGTTTGGGCGTGGCCGAGGTGGCAGCTGCGTCGGCTCGGCTGGTCGCGTCGGGAGCACTTGCCCGCCGAGACGGGCGACTCGAGCGGTGCCGTCCGACCCTTTCGAGATCGACTGGATCGGGCGGGAGCGCCGATACCTTGAACTGATGTCCTGGTCACTCGATCGTTTTGCAGTCTCGCTGACCGATGTGGCCGATTCGACCCGAGCCGTCTACCTGAGAGATGTTACGGCCCTCGCTTCGTGGTCGTTGGAGCAGTCGATCGAGGGCCCGAGCGCACTCGATCGAGCGGCGCTTCGGCGCTATCTGGCCTTCACCGCCTCGGGTGGGGCTGCCAGAAGGAGCCAGGCCCGACGTCTCGCAGCGATTCGTCGCTATCTGGGCTGGGCGCGTCAGAGCGGCTTGTGTGATCACGATCCAGCCGCCGGCCTGGGTTCGCCGACCGGACCCTCCCGGCTGCCCCGCGTTCTCGATCGCGAGGAGCTCACCGCTCTGCTCGACGAGCCACCCCCCGTCGTCGCGTCCGACCCTCCGGAGCGCAGGATGCGCGACGACGCTGTGCTCGAGCTGCTCTACGGCAGTGGTCTTCGGGTGAGTGAGCTGTGCGGCCTCGACCCCGCAGACGTGGATCTCGACATGCGAGAGGTCCAGGTGACCGGCAAGCGTGACCGTCAACGTCGGGTCCCGATCACCGAACCCTGCGTCGCGGCTCTGACGGGCTGGCTTCGCACGGGTCGACTGGCGATGGGTCTGGGCCCCTCCGGACCCCTCTTCGTGAATCTGCGCGGCAACCGTCTTGCACCGCGGGACGTTCGACGCATCATCGATCGCCGTTCGACTCAACCGACCCATCCGCACGCACTACGCCACAGCTTCGCCACTCATCTCCTCGATGGTGGCGCCGACTTGAGATCCGTGCAGGAACTCCTCGGACACAGCTCCTTGGAGACCACACAGATCTACACCCATGTCAGTGATGCCCGCCTCCGTGCGGTCTACGACCAATCACACCCTCGGGCCTAGGTGACGGAGAGCAGATGAAGACGCAGGCGGAAGTGTCACCAGAAGACTTGGCAGCGATGTGGGAGACCTATGTGTCCCGTCGCGACCCGGGCCTACGAGATCGACTGATCGTGCACTACTCACCTCTGGTGAAGTACGTGGCGAGCAGGGTTGCTGTCGGGCTGCCCCAGAACGTGGAGCATGCCGACCTCGTGAGTTACGGGATCTTCGGCTTGATCGACGCGATCGACAAGTTCGAACCCGATCGGGGCTTCAAGTTCGAGACCTACGCCATCAGTCGGATCAAGGGAGCCATCCTCGACGAGCTCCGCTCGATCGACTGGGTGCCCAGGTCTGTCCGGTCCAAGGCGCGCGCCCTCGACCGCGCCTACATGAAGCTGGAGGCCGAACACCACCGGCCGCCCACCGACTCCGAACTGGCCGACGAGCTCGAACTCGAACCTCGCCAGTACCGGACGATGATGTCGCAGGTCTCCTCGCTGGGCATGGTGGCCCTCGACGAGATGCTGGGTGCCAATGGCGAGCGGGGCGATTCGCTCACCTTGGGCGACACGGTCGCAGACGGAGCGGTCGGCCCCGTAGGCCTGTACGAGTCCGAGGAGACCCGCCAGCTGCTCGGCCAGACGATCAACGAGATGCCTGACCGAGAGAAGGTCGTGCTGACCCTCTACTACTACGAAGGCATGACCTTGGCAGAGATCGGCGACGTACTCGGCGTGACCGAGAGTCGGGTCTGCCAGATCCACACCAAATCGGTGCTCCACCTGAGGGCGCGTCTGGTGGCCGCCGAACGAGACCGTCTCTGACAACGTCCACCCGGCGTATCCAGGTCGAGGGCGGCACACGACTGGGTGCCGCTAGCATGACGGTCCGCGTCGGAAGTCCGCCTCGACTTCTCCATTGATCAACCAGATCGTCGGAGATCGAGCAATGCGAGACCGCAGGCCCAACTGCCCTCCGGGCACCACGCCCACGCCAACCCCACCGGTGCGAACCCAGCGTCGTCGAACCCGCCTCGTTGCGATCCCGGCACGGAGATCTGTCACGACCCCCGGCGAACGAGCCGTTCGGGGGCCAGCGGTGGCTGGACTGTGGTTGCTGCTCGTCGGCCTCCTGATGGTCGGACCAGCGCACCGGACTGGGGCGCAGGCGTCGCCGGGCCAGGTGCCCCGGGCAGACCCGGCCGGTGGTGGCGGTCTCGGAGCGGAGTGGGTGCCAGAGCCTGGGTCCTTGAAATCGCCGGTTTCCGCCCCGGTGCTCGACCCTTTCCGTCAGGGGGCGACGCCGTACTCGCCAGCCAACCGAGGTCTCGAGTTCGCCACGGTGGGCGGCGAGGCCGTGAGGGCTGCCCACACCGGGCGAGTCAGATTCGCCGGCCCCGTCGGGGGTTCGGTGTCGTTCAGCATCCAGCACTCCCCGCGAACGGTCACCACCTACACCCATCTCGAACTCGGCCTGACCGACGACGGCCGGCCTTGGCGCCGCGGGGCCATGATCCAGAAGGGCCAGCTGATCGGCTCGGCCAGGCCTGGCTTCCACTTCGGGCTTCGCGTCGACGACTCCTACCAAGACCCGGCGCCACTGATCGCCGAGGCGCGCGGCACACCCCGCTTGGTCGCCGGCGGCGGTCGATCGGGAGTGTCGGGGCCGGTGCTACGACCGACCGGACGGGCCCTGGCAACGAGAGTGTTCGAACCAGCGCTGGGCCCGGCGCTTGCCGAACTCGCGGCCAAGAGTCGCCGGCCGCTCGGGTTCGTGGCGCGGGCGGGGCAGACCGGGCTCCGATGACCCGACTGCGCCAACGACGAGAGGTCGGGGCGCAGCTGACCCTCCCACTGAACCACCGGGAAGTGGGCGTGGGCCCGGAGCGACTAGAGTTTCAAGGCTCGTGCGCCCGTGCGCGAGCGGTTCGCCACATCACACATCGCCAATCCCACGGTCGCCGCAAGGTGCTCGGCGGTGTGACTCGAAACCGTTGGGGAGAGGACCCGTCATGTCCGACGCTGTCGTGACCATGAAGCAGTTGCTCGATGCCGGTGTGCACTTCGGACACCAGACGCGCCGCTGGAACCCGAAGATGAAGCGCTTCCTCCACGGAGAGCGCAGCGGAATCCACATCGTGGATCTGCGCCAGACGCTCAACCGCATCGAAACCGCCTACATCTATGTACGAGACCTCGTCGCCGACGGCGGCACCGTGATGTTCGTCGGTACCAAGAAGCAGGCGCAGGGTTCGATCCAGAGCTACGCCGACAAGTGCGGCATGCCCTACGTCAACGAGCGTTGGCTCGGCGGCATGCTCACCAACTTCGAGACCATCTCCAAGCGCGTGAACAAGATGAAGGAATACCAGCGCATGCGCGACTCGGGTGAGTTCGAGGCCATGCCCAAGAAGGAAGCCCTCCTGATCTCCCGCGAGCTCGCCAAGCTGGAGCGCAACCTCCTCGGCATTCGCAACCTCGAGAAGCGCCCCGACGCCGTGTTCATCCTCGACACCAAGAAGGAACACATCGCGGTGACCGAGGCCAACAAGCTCGGTCTCCCGATCGTGGCCGTGGTCGACACCAACTGTGACCCCGACCTCATCCAGTTCGTCATCCCCGGCAACGACGACGCCATCCGGTCGGGCGACCTCATGGCCCGGGTGATCGCCGATGCGGTGGAAGAGGGCCGCCTGATCCGCTCACGCCGCAACTCCAAGCCGGTTGACCGCTCCGCCGAGGAAGAGGCAGAAGCAGCCAAGAAGCAGGGCGACGCCCGACGCCAGGCCGCCCTCCAGGCTCAGGAGCGTGAGGCCCGTATCGCAGCAGAAGCCGCCGAAGCAGCCGAAGCCGCACCGGCCGAAGCACCAGTGGCTGACGCAGCACCCGCAGCTGAAGAGACAGCGCCTGCGGCAGAGACAGCGCCCGCGACAGATGCAGCGCCTGCCGACGCAGCCCCCGCTCCTGTCGCAGAAGCCGCCCCGGCGACCGAGACCGACCCAACCGACACCCCCGCTTCGGCAACCGACACCACCGCTGACACGAGCAGCACCGAGGAGGCCTGAGATGGCGATCACCGCTGCCGACGTCAAGGCACTCCGAGATACCACCGGCGCCGGCATGATGGACGCCAAAAAGGCGCTCACCGAGGCCGACGGCGACTTCGACGCCGCCAAGCAACTCCTGCTGGAGAAGGGCCTCATCAAGGCCGCCGGTCGCTCCGACCGGGAGAACAACCAGGGCGCGATCGCCATGGCATCCTCCGGTCAGGCTGCGGCCTTCGTCCAGCTCAAGTGTGAGACCGACTTCTCCGCCAAGGCCGACGACTTCACCGAGCTGGTCCAATCACTCGCAGACGCTGTGCTCGCCGATGGTGAGGGGGCGATCGACGGGTTCGCCGAGAAGATCGACGCGCTCAAGCTCTCCAAGAAGGAGAACGTCGAAGTGGGCAAGGTCGCTCACTTCCAGGCAGCCGACGGCAATGTGCTCGACAGCTACCTCCACACCCAGGACGGTCGGGGCATCAACGCTGTGCTGGTGGAAGCCTCCGGCGTCGACGCCGAGCTCGCCCACGAGATCTCCCTTCACATCGCCTTCGCCAAGCCCGCCGGCCTGGCCCGCGAAGAGATCTCCGACGAAGAGGTCGACAAGGCACGCAAGAGCCTCGAGGACCTCACCCGCAGCGAGGGCAAGCCCGAACCTGCGATCGCCAAGATCGTCGAGGGTCGCCTCGGTAAGTGGTACGGAGAGCGCGTGCTGCTCGAGCAGGGCATGTTCGGTGAGAAGGAGACCGTGCAGGATCGAATCGGCGATGGCTCCATCGTGCGCTTCGCTCAGGCGGTCGTGGGCTGACCCACCGGGTGTGCTCGCTGTGGTGAGCCCACCCACTCTCACCGCAACGCTGAGCGCAACCCACACGCTGAAGAGGGTTTCTCACCATTCGCACCCCCAGGCAGCGCTGAGGCGGGCACACTGTCACTGCTCGCTCCCGCGCTTGTCGCCGAGTGCTGCGCTGTTCGCGTCTGGCGGCCAAAAATCCGTCGGGCGCGAAGTGATCCAGACCCATGATGAGTTCGACCGAGACGAGGCCACACCCATGACCACCAGCGACGGATCGGCCCCCTCGGAGCGTGTGGAACGACCAGGGGCCGACGGTTCGTTCCGACGGGTGGTGCTCAAGGTGTCGGGCGAGGCGTTCGCCGGCGAAGAGGGCTACGGCATCGACGGAGACGTGGTCGCTGCGGTGGCGCGAGACATCGTCGAGGTGTGCACC
>ENA-ORXU01001769-ORXU01001769.1-marine-metagenome-genome-assembly--contig:-NODE-1769-length-16412-cov-3.106275_pt1 | contig 16412 bp, 5 predicted proteins | sample MGYA00237869_ERZ511484 | MGnify/ENA metagenome assembly ERZ511484
CACCCCGCGAGCAATGGTTCGTGGCAAATAACACCGCGAGGTGGAGCAGTTGGTAGCTCGTCGGGCTCATAACCCGAAGGTCGCAGGTTCGAGTCCTGCCCTCGCTACTAAGCCCTTTCGACTATGGTCGGGAGGGCTTTTTTGATGGGGGAAAAGTCCCCCCTCCAGCCCCCAATCGCTGCGCTGGGGGGACAAAAGGAGGCCAGAGGCCGATGCTAGTTTGATTGCGCTTTCGCGTTGTGACCGCACGCTGTGACCGCACGCTGTGACGGCCAAATAGAAATTTTTGAGGGGGGTCACCCAAAACGAGCATCGACAAAGCTCGAATCAACGAATTAACACTAGTACTGAAACGTTGGGCACTTAACCTTGTGTCGCTGACGCCTCGAGCTGCCCCAACTAAATTGTTGGATGATGCTAAATTCCGGTCCTCCCGCGCCATAGCTGATCTCCGATAGCTGGCTTACGTTGGTGTCAAAGCTCGCCGTAATTATGGTGAGGTTGTAATCGAAACGTACAGCGAGGATAATTGCATCAACGCCTGCATTGTCTTGTGCCGGGTAGGCGCGTACAAACACTCCAAAGTGAACAGCAACATCGGAATCGGTGGCAATTCCGCGATCTGCCTTAAAGCGATAAAACGTTCCAACTTTTAACTGGCGATGCTGATGCTGCTTTAAGTAAAGGATGCTCGGGCGTATGGAATTAAATCGACCAAACTTGAATTCTCCCCCCGCGTGAAAAGTAACCTTGGTGTAGAGGCGATCGGCGAGGTTGCCGTCTGCATCATTTACGAAGGTGACCTGTGGCCGGTTGAGGTGTGCGCCAGCCACGCCAGCAAACCAGCTAATGGAGCGCGAAGGGCGACGAAAAAAGCTGAGGCCTGCGCCTACATCCCAGAAGGAAAGGCGACCGTCGGAGCCGTAAATCTCTAGCGGCTCGAAGTCGAATGCCTCCGCGGCACCCCAATCGATGCTCTGAAAATTGTAAACCCCTTGCAGGCCAAAAGCGAGGTAAGTCTGGCCATTGTCTAGCGCCTTCAAATAGCTGGTGGTCGCCCCTACCTGAGCGGTGGTAAACGATAGATCGCCCGCTTTGTCTGAAGTAAGCTGAAGACCACCTCCCAATACGTCATACCGATTCTCCCAAAGCTTAGCGTCAGCCGACACACTCGTCGTCCGAAAAGCGTTTGTGATGTGGTTCCACTGGCCGCGATAGTCGACACCAATCCGTGCCTTAGCCTCCATGAGGCCAGTGTAGGCTGGATTAGTTTGCGTAGGAACCGCGGCCAAGTGGCCAAAGTGGATGTCCTGAGCAAACCCCGACGCACTAGATAGCCCCAAACAGATAAGTATTGCCTGGAGGCACTTAATAGGAGTTTGGACATACCGCAGCATACCCAAGAGGAATCAACAAGCGCACCGAACTACCATCGCTACTACCCTAAAGTGGTAGGTTCTTCGACACGTATAGAAATGTCTAATGCGTGCTGGGTAGGCGATGTGACAGCAATGCTGAATTCTTACCTAGCGAACCACTGTCACATTGCCCTGCTCAGTGAATTCCTGTCCGCCGAGACAGTAGCCTGAGAGGTAGTAGACAAATACGCCAGGGTTGACAGGATTACCGTGGTGGGTTCCGTCCCAGAAGTCATCGACGTTCTCTGTCTCGTAGATGAGTTCGCCCCAGCGGCCGTAGATGCGCAGCAGTGATACATCGGCAACGCCTTCGTAGCGTATCTCGAATTCGTCGTTGATGCCGTCACCATTTGGTGTCAGCACATTCGGAATTTCAACTTTGCCCACGTGGCAGTCATCCTCTACGAGTAGCGTTAATCGCGCGCGGTCTTCGCAACCCTCAGGGGTACGTGCCTCCACCTCGTAATCAGTGGTTGCCATGGGTTGAACTTCAATTTCACTGCATCCCTCGCAAAGGATGTCTTGGCCTTCGCGCCAGGTAAGGCGTGCCGTTGCGTTATCGACGACGGCTAGCAAAGTGGTGTAATCACCCAACCGGACAAGGCCCTCAGAGACTATGCTGACATTCACTGGAGGATCAATCCTCACCGTGGATGTTGCACTGATGGTGTCTCCATGGCAGTCTACCGCCCAGACGGTAAAGGTTGTGGTAGCATCCACCCTTACTTCTGGGTCGAGGCAGTCTATACAATCCAGTCCACGACTTGGGCTCCAGCGTACCGGACCGTCATAGCCGCGCGCCTGCAAGCGCACCTTCTGTCCAGCACAGGCCCGCACATCGTCTGCGGCAAGCAGTATCGGTTGCTCCACGTGCACAGTCAGCGTCACTGAGCTATCACAGCCCCTAGCCGAGGTAAAGGTTTGTTCGTACACCCCGGATGTGTCAATTCGTTGATCACCAAAGGTGTGGCTCTGTCCGAAGCATAGTTCGACGTATTCCTCCCGCTCAGTATTACCATGAACGATGAGTGTGGTTTCCAAGGTAGAATCACAGCCAAATCGACCTAGAACAGTGTCTCGATACACTCCGGCGAGGGTACGGTAGGCGCCAGCCAGTAAGGTCGAATCGCCGTCGCAAATCTCGATGCGCTGCTCACTAATTTGAGCTGGTCGATAGCTTACTAACAGTGTATGGATTGAATCACAGCCAAGGATGCTTGTGAGCGTATCGCTGTAGTGACCTGGTGTGTCAATTTGATGAGGACCGAAGCTGAATACTTCTCCATCACACACCTCTACTTCTGCAGATGTGCGGGACGGCGGCACAAACGCTAACGTGAGTTGTACTGTAGAGTCGCAGTTGTCGAATGTGCGCAGGTTGAGTTCGTAGGTGCCAGATGTAGTGAATACCTGCCCATCGGCCTCGTATTGAGTGCCCTCACAAAGTTGTAGTTCAAGCTCAGTGTAGGCCGTATCTCGAACTTCCAGATCTACGGTTACGGTCGAATCACAGCCAAACCTATTTATCAGAGTCAAGTCATGCTGGCCCGCTGTGAAGAGTTGCTGTCCTGCAATGGTCAGTGTGTCTCCTGCGCAGATGCTCTGCTCAATGGTTTCCCGAAATACCGGCGCAACGGTCAGGATCACTGTGGTAATCGAATCACATCCGGTCACACTCTGTGCAGTATCGCGATAGATGCCGGTTTCAGCGTACGACCTGCCACCAGTCGCAAAAAACTCACCCTCGCAAATAAGCGCTGTTGTGTCCCATGACGGATTCTCTAGCACCGTCACATCCACAAAGACTAGGCTGTCGCAACCTGCATAATCCGTCAGTTCGAGCGTGTCAACAGTCGTCTGGGTATAGGTTTCGTAAGCTACCTCGAGGCTTTCGCCAAAACACAGCGTGGTGTCTATACGAGTGGTCGCGAGAGGTTTTGCCGTAAGGCGAAGAGTAACGGTGGAGTCGCACCCAAACATTGTGGCGCCTACCCGCTGGTAAGTCCCCGTAGTGGTTAGCAGCGTGTCGAAGAGCTGATATGAGTCGCCTTCACAAAGGATCACAACTAAGTCGACGTCTTGCTCCGGCCTGTAAATCAAGGTCACGTATACATTGCTGTCGCAGCCATTGGCCGTGTGGAAGTTCATTTCCCAACGACCAGGTGCGGAGAAGCTGTAGCCTTGATTCGTATAAATCTCTCCTTCGCAACGCTCAGCACGAATCTCAACGTCGTGAGTAGGCGACATTTCTACAACAACGGTTATTGTTGAGTCGCAACCGTATGTGCTACTCAGGCTACGGGTATATCGACCGGCAGTACGGATAACTTGGTCTCCAAAGAAATAGGGCTCTCCCTGGCAGAGACTTACATCCAGCACTTCGTCAAGAGCGCCTGTACGTCGGATACGAATGTTGATTGTGGAGTCGCATCCTTCTATATTTTGAAGCACGCGGCTATAGGTGCCTGCATCGCTAAACGTCTCTCCGGCAGCCTCTAAAATTGCGCCAGGGCATAGGACTGTATCGATGCTCGTTTGGCGAGGCGTCCCTGTGTCTAGCACTAGCGTCCTACTCGAATCGCAGCCACTACTGCTTTGAAGATTGGCGGTGTAAATGCCGGGGCTGTCATAGGTCTCGCCTTCAAAGTCCACGGTCTCCGATCCACAGAGGAAAGCGTAGGTCGTGTCTAAGTAGTTGGGAAGGACTGTGAGTGTCAGCTCTACCGTTGTATCACATCCGTAGGTAGTGTAAAGCGTGTCTCTGTAGGTTCCTGAAGTGCTATACGTGGAGCCATAGAGGTTTAGGCTTTCGCCAAAACAGAGCACAGTATCAAGCTGCGTATCGACAAACGGATATACGTTCAGTTCCAGGTTGGCAATGCTGTCGCAACCGTTGACGGTGAGAAGGGTATCCGTACGAATTGTGCTTTCCGTCAGCGTATCGCCGAGGTAGTAGAGTGTGTCCCCGCGACACAGATCAATGTATTGATCGGAGCGCTCGAGTTCATAGAATGTGACGGGCAGCGCTTCCGAGGTGGAGGAGCAATCCTCCACGTCCAAGTCCGCTTCGTTGTTCGCAACCACCACGCGGTAGTAGCCATTCTCAGCGGCACTAGCAGCCGAAATCGTAAGTGTCGTAGAATCTGAGGGTTGGCTCAAATTGCTCCACGCGATGCTGTCGGCACTATACTCCCAGCGATATACTGGTGTAGTGTAGCCAGAGTCCACGCTGGCCCTTAGAGTCACAGTAGCTCCAGCGCACGTGGCCTCAGCCGTGGCCAGTACGGGCACCGCTGGCTCGCAACCGTCAATAATGATCGTGTGCGTGAATCGTGAGAGGTTACCGCACCAGTCACTGACTAGATACTCGCGGAATATCCATCGACGCGCTGGGCATACGCGTTGCGAGTCCCGCTCGACCATGTCAATTGGGTTTATCCCACTACACGCATCCGCCACGTCGATACTTATAGGAGTGGGAATTGGGTCTTCACACTGCAACACGACATCGGAGGGCTCACTTATCCAGAATGGCGGTACAGTATCCTGGAAGTAGTACAGCTGCTGGTATATGGCTTCCCGGTCGCAGTTGTCCACTGCGCGGTATGTCCTGTAGAGTAGCCGCTCTGTGGTGCAGTTACTGCCTGCAGCCATGCTGTCCGTGTAGGTCAACTCGAGGTTGCACGCCTCGAGAACCGTGGGCTCAATAACCACTACCGAGTCCAAGCAAGAGCTGAAAACGGTGTCTGGAAGTGGGATAAAACTCGGACCAATGGTGTCAACTACATCAATACGTTGCCTGACTTCAGTGGTGTGGCCACAGTCGTCGACCGCCGTCCATGTTCGATAATAGGTGCTTACAATGGGGCAGGTTCCTGTGACTACACTGTCGACGGTGAAGACAGGTACAGGGTCGGTGCACTCATCCACGAAGGTGGGCACGTCGGTAGGCATAGGCTCACCACATGCGATCATGGTATCGCGGGGCACATCGATAACTATAGGGCTCTCGAGATCCATCACGAGGAATCGCTGAGTCGCTACTGTAGTTCTACCACATGCATCGGTGGCCGTCCAGCGGCGCACCACATGATAGAGTGTATCGCATATGCTTGAGTAAACGGTACTGTCGAGCGTCAGCGATGGATTTGGATCGCAATCGTCGACGGCGGTTACGTAGGGTAGGCTCCAGCTGCCCGAGCAACTAGCTATTTCATCGTTAGGGACGCCATTTAGGATTGGGCCTGCGGTATCGCGCAGCTCAATCCGCTGAATTGCAGTGCTAGTATTCCCACACCTGTCCCAGGCGCGCCACTCACGTACTATCGTTTTGTCGTAAACACAAGTAGAGTCCTCAGTGCGCTGAGTAAATGACCATTCGTAGTCGCTGTCGCAATTCTCCTCGAAGCTTATAGTTGGCACTGGGGGCACACCTTCACAAGCCGCGTAAAGGGTGTCACTCGGGATATTTATCGCCTGTGGTGCGCTAGTGTCCTGTACGCGAATGGTCTGCGTTGCGAGCGTGGAATCCCCACAGTCGTCCCAGATAGTCCAATTGCGATAGATGATGTAGGCGTAATCGCACGTGCCTGCATCAATGACTTCTTCGGTGACAAATTCTATGTCAACATCGCAGTCGTCCTCAAAAGTGGGCACCTCGAGTGGTGGCACCTGGTCGCAATTCACCAGCGTATCGAGGAAAGGGAAGTTGGCTTCAGGGGGTTGTGCGCAGATGTAAACACGCAAGCAAACTGTCTGGAAAAGGCCCTGATCGTTGGTTAAGGTGACCAATATTTCGTCTTCCCCTTGGAAGTCGTCGGGCGACGTGTAGTACAGACAGGTACCTCCCGCAAGGGTTACCGTTCCGGCTCCTTGCCGCACCGCAGCAATAGAATGCTCGGTCGCACAACTTGCCACGTCGAGACAATGCTCGATTGTTTGATTACCGCATAGCGTATCGATGAAGTAGCCAGTAGTTACTCGACCGTTGCGTGGGTCGAATACGCTCATCCTGTCCTTAAATGCAGTGAGGTACCCGTGCGTACCGGTTTCGCCGTCAATACCGACAAGCATGCCAGCAGTGAAGTAGCTGTCAGCCGTTACCACGTTGTAGTCTTCTAGGCAGTCATTCTCAAAAGTTACCACGGAAAGGTCTGGTCGAGAGGGCACAGGCACTGCACTCGCGCAGTCTGAGTATGGCGTACCATTAATGCTCAATGTGCTGAGCCCACTTGTCGACATTATAGTGTAGACACTATTGTCGACTGGTTGTGTGGCGTTTGCAGCGGCGAACTTTGGAAATTCGATCAGGGTATCACCCTTGCACTCACCCACAGGTGCGCAAATTGCCATGCCTACCTCGTTGTTGCCGGAGATTCCCGACACGTGGTACATGTAGAAAGGCTTGGTGGCTTTAAAATGGAAGGGTTGGTATTCTGTCCCGTCTAAGTAGATCTGAGTATGGTCTCCGGCGTTGAGCACCATCTCGTTGGCAGCGTCGCCATTCATCACCACGCGGGTGTTGTTTTTGTTGGCAACCAGGATCGCGTATTGCTGTTGCGCTGATCCTTTACCACGCACCAGCACATACTCGTCGCCGGTAAGGCAGTTGGGTACCAATTGATCAATGCCGCCATCCATGCCGCGGGCCACTCGACCGGTAAGACTTCCGTCTATATACTCGCAAGCCTTGGTGTGCTGTGAGCCGCTCGTGACAACGATCGGTTTAGTGGCTGTTATCAGCGATCCAGATACCGTCGTGTTCTGATCGTCATCGCGGATCAGATAAGTTTCGAAGCGGTTCAGTGTTCGAGTAACTGGACCTGCAAGGCCATTGAGCGCCGGGAAGGAATAGTCGAAAGTGACCTCTGTATTGTCTTCGGTCGCCATCACACTGATGAAATGGCCTTCTCGATAGAACATGTCGTTGGTTCCGCAATTCGAGGTTTGACTACCAGCACGGAATACCCGACCTACCGCCTGTGGGCCCTTTACCGTCACGAGCACCTTGTTAAAGAAGGCATCGATGCGATAAATCGGCTGAATAAGTCGATCGGATGTGATCACCCAGCCCCGGTCTCGCTCCACTGCATCGTGGTTTGGTGTCTGCAGTTGATTGATAGTAAGCGGGATAACCAGCGGTGTACCCTTCTCCACGACGTAAGTCTGGTTAAACGTCGTTCCGTCGGCGGTTTGGACTTGGATATTCGCAACGTCCGCTAGCGTCGTCACTACCAATTCCGAGGGCTGGTTGTAGAGGTTGCGATTCGGCTGCCACACGGGCGGGATGTAGTACATCTTGGTCGAGTCGCATTCGGCGGCAGCACCTGCAAAGCAGTTACACTGTGGGTCGTAGTCGTCTACCAGCCCGTCGTCGTCATCATCGATGCCATTGAAGCAGCACTCACATTTAATTTCTAGCAGTTGCTCTGCTGTGGTCTCGTTGCCGCACTCATCGACTGCGGTCCAGCGGCGCGTGACGGTGTAGGTCACATCAGTACAAGTTCCGTTGCTGGTTTGGCCGCTTATCTCCTCATAAATCAATCCGGGGTAGACATCACAGTTATCCCCCGCCGTGATGTCGGTATACAGCTCGGGAGGTGGTGGCAGCGCCTCGCAATAGATGACGGTATCGGCCGGGATGCCCGAGAGCGTCGGTGCGTTGTTGTCGTGAAAGCTGAAAGCTTGAGCCGCAGTGGCAGTATTGCCACAGTCGTCGGTAGCAGTCCATACCCGCCGAACAACCATGCATGTATCCCCGCCCAGCTGGTCGAGCGTGTCGACATGCATGGTTAGGGTGGGCGTATTGCCATTGTCAGTAGCGCGCACATTCGTGGGCGGAGCGGGTAGCGTGTCTCCACACTGTAGCCTGGTGCCTGGCGTTACGCCCTCAACCACTGGCAGTTCATCATCTGATACTGTGAGGACGTACACCGCACTGATCGCATTGTTGCAGGCATCGCTGGCGGTATAGCGATAGGTAATCGTATAGCCACCACAAGGACCAGCCAGGGAATCTCTTTGGAGTGCCAGTGTGGGATTTGAATCGCAAAAATCAATTGCGATTGGATTGGGCTCGGGAGGCAAATCATCAGGTCGCACAGTGCGATTGGCTGGCACGCCCGCGAGGATCGGCGCTTGCTCATCGACGACGTATAGGATCTGCTCGTGAACAGCTTCATTTCCGCATCCATCGGTTGCAGTCCAGGTACGCGTGAGCGTATAGTTGTGCTCGCACGAACCGTCTGAGCGGGACTCCGCAGGCTCGACCTCGGCACCGCTACTGCACGGCGAGTTGGCCGTGATGGTCGGCATGTCTGGCACGTAATTGCAAAACAGCGTGTCACTGGCAGGAGGGTCGTTGAAGGTTATCTGCGACCAACCCGAAATGCTAAGGCACAACGTCGCTACAAACAGCACCAGCACTCGACCCCGCAGCTTGCGATTTCGAACTTGTATAGGCTGGGTTGCGAGCATACTCCTGTCGGGTTACTCACTACGTATGCAAACATTAGACCGTCCCGAGGCCAATCACTACCTCATTTCGGGGAGGTCAATAGGAGCACCGTCGACCTACCCGATTTCGAGTATTAGTTGAGCTAAACGCTACATTGTCAGGGTCCAGACCACCGCACAGACCACTCGACGGCAATAAAGATCAAGTGTTGGGCAATATTTCTGTCGATTGTAGGCCAATTCTACAGATGCTTAATACCCGTACTTCGAGCCGATGCAGGTGTATAGCACCAAAACAAAAGGGCCACACCTTACGGTATGACCCTTAGTCTGTGGAGAATACCGGAGTCGAACCGGTGACCTCTTGCATGCCATGCAAGCGCTCTAGCCAGCTGAGCTAATCCCCCAGAGCATTTAAGCGACCGCAAATGTACGCGAGCATCTTGGCCGCTGCAACCTTCGCGAGTAATAAAGGCGGCTCCTTAAAGACCTCCGCAAGTCAATTCGGGTCGACATCAATATTTACCCGTACCGTCGAGAACCCACGCTCACCGTGGACTTCAGCGGTCGCTTCCCGAAGTACCTGTTTAGCGAACTGAATGAGCCGTGCGTCACGCTCCAGCTTCAGCATAATGTCGAGTAAGTAATAGTTGCGAATTCGCCCGACGTGTGGTATCGCCGGCCCGATGACGCGATCGCCCAAGCGCTTGCGCAGCGTGTGGGCATACAATTTTGCCGCGTCGTTGAGGACCTTCGGCTTTTTATGCTTCAGCGTCACGCGTATGAGACGATAGTATGGTGGGTATCTGAACTGCTGCCGTTCGGCGATCTCTCTATCAAAAAACGCGTCATAGTCTCCACTAGCTACCTCTGCCAGCACTGGATGTACCGTGTCGTAAGCTTGTACCATTACCGTTCCGCGAGTTTTGCCTCTTCCGCTACGCCCGCCCACTTGGGTTAGAAGTTGGAAGCCTCGCTCGGTTGCACGAAAATCAGGATAGGAGAGCGTCATGTCAGCGTTGAGCACACCAACGAGGCCCACATTGTAGAAGTCGAGTCCCTTAGTCACCATCTGAGTACCGATCATCACGTCGACGCGGTGCTCTTCAAAGTCTTCAATCAATCTGCCTAAAGCATTCTTGCCACGCACAGTATCCAAGTCGATACGGCTTATTCGCAGTTCAGGCAAATAGACCTTGAGGTCATCTTCAATTTTTTCTGTACCAAAGCCCTGCATCTGGAGTTTGGTGCTGCTACAGGCTGGACACTCCTTCACCACCTCCTTTTGGTACCCGCAATAGTGACATTGGAGTTTGTGTCGGTGTTTATGATAGGTCAGGGTGACGTCGCAGTGCACGCACTCACAAGCCCAACCGCAAGAATCACAGCGCAGGGTAGGGGAGTAGCCCCTACGATTTTGGAAGAGGATTACTTGACGACCTGAAGCCACCGTTGACTTGATTGCCTCGATAAGCGGGAGAGAAAAGTGCGATTGCATCTGCTGCTTGCGAGACTGCTCCTTGAGGTCTATCACTTTCAGCTCTGGTAGTACCGACCCGCCGTACCGCTCGCTCATGCGGACTAACCCGTATTTGCCAGTCTTACAATGCTGATAAGTTTCGATGGCTGGTGTCGCTGTGCCAAGCAACACCTTCGCGCTGTGGAGATGTGCGAGATAGATCGCCGTGTCGCGTCCATGGTACCGTGGATTAGGATCGTGCTGCTTGTAGCTACCGTCGTGCTCCTCGTCGACGATGACCCACTTGAGATTCTTGAATGGCAGAAATACTGTCGATCGGGCCCCCAACAAAACCGGCGTGCCTTCAACGGCCGACCGGTATACTTCCACACGCTCGTTGTTGTTGAGCTTGGAATGGTAAACGGCAATCTTATCTCCAAAGAGCTTTTGTAATCGAGCGATAATCTGGGTGGTCAAGGCAATCTCAGGCAGTAGATAGAGTACCTGTTCGCCGCGCTCAATTGCCGCCTGGATGAGTTCAATGTAGACGCGTGTCTTCCCAGAGCCTGTCACGCCGTGCAGCAGCACGACATTTTTCTCCTCATAGAGTCTGCTTAACTCCTGCAAGGCACTAGCCTGCTGATCACTTAGCGTACTGATCGCGTCGAGGTCGTTGCCGTAGCGGTCAATTCGACTCACCTCACGCTCATACAGCTCGAATACGCCTTTCGACTCTATCGCACGCAGTACGCTACTGTCTACGCCTGCCAGCTCTTGGACACGCTTTCGCGTAACGTCGCCAGGCTTGCGAGACTCCTGCACAAAAGCCATCAGCGCCTCGACTTGGCGATTGCTTCGACTGAGCAAGCTAAACGCCTCCTGGAGTGCCTCCGGCTGATTGCGGTAGGGAATCGCAAGCCGAACACATCGCTGGCGCCGGGGCTTGTATTTCTCGAGCATCTCCTCTCTGAGGTAAATGACCCCGCGTTCGATAAGACGTTTGATGATCGGATAGACGGTATACTGTCCGATGATTTTTCGAATGTCTTCGATTGCTAGTTCTCGCTGCAGAGTGAGCGCCTCGGCAATGAGATATTCTCGATCGTCGAGTTGACTAAAGTCCTCTCCAAAGTCTGGACTGATCAATACCCTCGTCTCACTCGCCAATTTCAGGTTGGCTGGTAGCGCAGCCGACATCACCTCGCCGACCGTACACGCGTAATAATCTGCCATCCATTCCCACAGCGCGAGCTGTCGCTCAGACAGGACGGGGACATCGTCGAGGACGTTGAGTATCGGCTTCGGCTGATGACTCTGCGGTGCCTCCTGATGTACCCGAGCTATCAGTCCGCTGTACAGCTTGCTCTTGCCAAACTGCACCTCAACCCGGACGCCAAACTGAGCACGCTCGAGGTGCTCTTCTGGCACGTAGTAGGTATACGCATTGGCTGTAGCTACTGGAAGGATCACATCTACGAATGTGCCAGTATCTGCCGTGAAGTGAAGTCCGTCTTGCATTGCGTTGAGCAGCGCCGAAGCCATAACAGAACGCTTTTACGTTCGATGGCAAGGTAAAACAATTCGTGTCGTAAACGCGCGCGGGGCTTACTCCTTTCGGCAAAAGGTATAACGCCGACTCCGGCGAGTCGTAGTAGCTACTCTCACGAGTAGCTTAAGTTGTAGCCGCATGCAGGCAACTCAACGACTTCTCGCGCTTGACGTCTTTCGCGGAGCTACCATAGCGTTCATGATTCTCGTGAATACGCCGGGCACCTGGAGTCACGTATTCGCGCCGCTACTGCACGCGCCGTGGCATGGCTGTACGCCCACAGATTTAGTCTTCCCAAACTTTGTGTTCATAGTCGGTGTCGCGATAGCCTACAGTTTCGCAAAGTTTGATTATCGAGCTAGTCGGGGTGCCCTACTCAAAGTTGCTCGCAGAACGCTGCTAATCTTTGGAATTGGGCTACTCCTCAATTGGTTTCCATTCTTCCAAACACCGCTCGACGAGCTCCGCGTATTTGGTGTATTACAAAGGATTGCGCTTGCTTACGGCTTCACTGCCACACTCTGCCTATTGCTACCTCGACGTATGTGGGGGGTTGGGTTTGTCGGCCTCTTACTGCTCTACTGGGCCATGTTGTACTGGGGTGGAGGACTGGCACCCTACTCCTTGGAAGACAACCTCGTACGGGCCGTGGACCTGGCAATCCTAAAGCCAGACCATCTGTATGGAGGATTCGGAATTCCCTTTGATCCTGAAGGATTGGTCGGAGCACTTGGTACTGCAGCCAGCGTTTTGCTTGGCGCAATCGTGGGCCTGCGCATACGCAACACCGAAGATCGAGGTGTACTGGTTCGTGAACTGTTCCTGCTCGGTTTGGCGCTCACTGCTACAGGACTGCTCTGGGACTACGTGCTTCCTATCAACAAGCCACTCTGGACCAGCAGCTACGTTGTCTACGCTGGAGGAATCGCGACCATGCTACTGGCTGCAAGCATCGAGCTCATCGATTTACGCGGGTACCGAGGTTGGACAAAACCCTTCGTCGTTTTCGGTACCAATCCCTTGGCGATCTATGTATTGTCAGGGCTCATTGTAAAGGTGATGCTCTACCTAATTCGCTGGCAAAATGCTGCGGGCGAAAGCATAAACGCATACGGATGGCTCTACAATTCGGTGATACTAGCTGCGGTACCCTTTCCTAAGCTCGCCTCCTTGCTCTTCGCATTTAGCGTTGTGCTAGTTTGCTATGTGGTGGCCTACATCCTTTATCGCCGGTCGATCTTCATCAAAGTTTAGCCCTCGGCTTATCCGAAGATGCTGGCTGCCTCCCGGAAAGTATTCGCGTGCGCATCAATTATTTTGGCCAGCCGCTCGGCATATCCGCCACCCATTGCTACGGCAACAGGCAGATTTCGGGCTTTGCAGGCTGCAAATACTTTCCTATCGCGTGCTCTGCAGCCTTGCAGCGTCATCGAGAGGCGGCCCAATTTGTCTTCTGCAAGCACATCGACGCCACTCAAGTAGAATGCGATGTCTGGTACAAACCGATCTAGTATGCCATCCAGCACCGCGTCGAGTTGCGCTAGGTAGTCGCTATCGCCCGTGCCATCTGGTAGACCGATATCTAAATCCGAGCGCTCTTTTCTCAGGGGATAATTGCGCGCTCCATGCATGCTAAGCGTAAACACGCGATCGTCGCCTTCGAAGATTTTCGCTGTTCCGTTGCCTTGATGCACATCGAGGTCAATCACTACGGCGCGTGCTATCTCTCTAGTACTTAGCAGCACATTGATGGCTATTGCGATATCATTGAAGACGCAGAAGCCTTCCCCTCGGTCGGCAAAACTGTGATGCGTACCCCCCGCTATGTTGAGTGCAACTCCTTCCCTTACAGCTATACGGGCGCAATCCAACGTTCCCTGGGCGATGTGTCGACCACGCACCAGCAGTTTTGGCGAAAGCGGAAAGCCTATGGCCTTCACCTCCTTTCGTGACAAGTTGCCTGTCAGGAGGTTTTGCCAGTACTCCGCGGTATGGGTTTGCAACAACGCGCGCTCCGGTAGTAACTCAGGCTCGAAAAAGTCGGCTTTCGTAAGGGTGCCTTCGTAAAGCAAGTGCTCGGGCAGCAGCTGATACTTGGCCATTGGAAATCGATGTTTTGGCGGAAGCGGATAGTAATATACCTCCGAGAATGCCACGCGCATAGCTAGCGCAATAGAGTCACATCGCTGGTGAATGTGCGCACCGTGCCGTCGAGAAATTCGGCTTCCGCCAAAACAACGTACACCCCGGGCATCATCTCGTCGTCGTTGCGGTTACCGTTCCAGCCAATCGTCTCGTCGTCAGGGTCAAAATTATAGACTTGAAAGACCATCTCACCCCAGCGGTCAAACACCAAGAAGCTATTCACCCGCGCAACCGAAGGACCACCAAAAGGCCGGAGCACATCGTTAATGTCGTCGCCATTCGGACTGAAGGCGGTAGGGAAGAATAGCTCGGTAACTGGGCGCACCTCGATGAAGAGGCGATCTACTAGTTGGCAACCTTCAGGAGATCCGACACGCGCCTCGTAAAGCGTATTCTGTGACGGGCTTGCCATAGTCGTCGGGCAGGTGGGACAGGCTAAACCACTCGGTGGTGTCCACTCAAAATTGGTCGACCCATCCTCGATAGTTGCTACAATCTCAACTGAGTCGCCAAGGGCTATAGAAAGGGTATCGTCTTTTATGAGGTTGAAAGTGGGAGGCTCAGAGATGGTAAACAGCTGAGACTGGTTACATCCGCTACCCTGCTTTATCTGAAATACATAGGTGCCGGCTTGCAAATTATCGAACGTGAAGTCGGCTTGTGTAAGCGGCAATAACCCCGGTAGATCGAAGCGATACTCGGCGTTGGGTGGCACCTCGTCGAGTGAGATTGAGATACTCCCAGTTCCATTGGCGCACTGCGGATCTATCACGGACGATACATAGTCGACCGTGTCGATAAGCGCTACACTTACCTGAGCCTCAGATTCACAGCCGAATGCATCCAAGACCGCCACGGTGTATTCTCCAGCTTCTACGTCGCTGATTGCGTTATTCTCCTCCCCGGTGTTCCAGCGGTATTGGTAGGGCGCTGCACCGTCTCCGGTTTGCACGCTGATGAAATCAATCGTGTTATTACCACACGTTGCGTAGCCGCCCTCTGGTTCTTGGATAGTCGCTTCGAGCCTAGAAATCCGAGGATTGTAGGCCAGTGTCGCCACGTTTGGTGCATTGCAGCCTACGCCCTCTACTTCAAACTGCCTAAACACGAGCGAGAACTCGTTCGGTGTAGGGAATGTGATGAGGTTGTCGCCCGGTACTAGATTGACTTCGTCTTCGGGGTTAGAGTTGACGAACGGAGTCGCCGTTACGCTGCGGTTGCCATTGACATTGAGGTTGACGGTAATTTCTTCAGGATTACACAACTGCTCATCGCCGGTGAGGGATACCTCCACACGAGGAATAAAGGTGAGGTTGACATCGATGATGCTGTCGCAACCGTTGGCGCCGACAGTTTGCACACGGCCGCGGGGACGGGCAGCATTAAAGATTTCTCCGACTACCGATTCTTGCTCGCCAACACAAAGCGTCTTGTTGATGATTTCACGACCTCCTGCTCGGAAGGTGAATGCGACGAAGTAGGTGGTGAAGCACGTCTCAGTGCCTAATTGGAAGGTATCGGATGGGTTGTCGATGTCGAAGGTTCGGTCGCCAACCATCACCGATTCGGAGGGGCAGAGGGTCTGGAAAGTTCGCACGGTATCACCCCCTGGGATAAAGGTGATAGCCACCGTGACTGTAGTATCGCAAGCGCCACCAGTACCAGGGAGCGTGGCCTGGCCGGTGGGTCGTTCAGCATTGAACACTTCCCCTGCAACAACTAAGCTGTCGCCTTGGCAAAGCGCTGGCCGAAGCACGATAGGCTGCTCACCAGTTAAGGTGACTTGAATGATTTCACTCCTTGACAAGCACTCACTGGCATCGTCAACTCTGCCGCTTCCGTCGTCATTGCCGACAATGCTGAAGACATACAGCACATCGCCCAATTGCCCAAAGAGCGACAGGTCGACGGGCAGTGTATTGACACGACCTAGTTCTTGACTTCCGTCGGCGTTGGAGGCAATGACAAACTGCTGGATGCCACCGTCCAGATTGCCATCCTCATTGTAGTTGAGGTCGCTTACATAAGGCGTGCAGAGGTCGATTGGACCGTTGAAGGTGCCAGCAGAACGCGCCATACACTCATCACGGGTACAGAACTCGGGGTCTTCGTCGAGCATGACGGAACATCCATTTGCATCGGTAAATACCGTAGAGAAGGCCGTACCGGCCGGGAGTGGATCGGTACGAAATAGCCGCTCATTAGCTGGATCGAATGTGCCCGGCGTTCCTGCGGAAACGGTAAATGGCGGGGTCCCACTCACTAGCGTAACGCGCAGGCGATAAGTCTGAGCATCGGCGGCGCAACTGGTGGTCACGTTAGTCGTCTCAGGAGGGAGTACCCACCTGACGGGTACGGAGTTGGAGGTCTGATCAAAGCACGGATC
>ENA-ORXU01001774-ORXU01001774.1-marine-metagenome-genome-assembly--contig:-NODE-1774-length-16380-cov-7.891431_pt1 | contig 16380 bp, 14 predicted proteins | sample MGYA00237869_ERZ511484 | MGnify/ENA metagenome assembly ERZ511484
AGCATTTTTGCTTACTTTTTTTGCAATTGAAAAAAGTAAGGCCCGCACGGCGAGTGCAAGTAAGCTTTGCATCTAAAGAAATTGTGTTTATGCTTTACTTCTGAATACCCCTCATTAAGCCTTTTTTTTATAATATAAATTTCTTGTTATGAAGGCAATTCTATCGTCTCGGGTGGAGCCTATAGATTTAGCCAGTAATTTAACTTAAGGACTAACGCCCTATTTTTCGGCCCCCAATTCTCAATGGCATAATTGTCAGAATACACCAAAAAGAGGTTCGATAGAGGTTGAAATTGCCACTGCAGTCGGCTGTTGATATTGAAGTTGTCCCTTTGAGTATTGTACTGTAAGAAGGTGGTCCAGAAGAGATCTCTAGAAAAGTTGAATTCTAGCTTTGGTCCAATGAGCGTCAAAGATTCTGATCCGTACGGCTCATCAAATTCAAGAAAATTTTGCACAAAATTAAGCGCAAAATTTCCCCAGGGTTGTTGCCTATAATTGAGAGATAGTGAATACTGAGATCGCTTACCACTGAAAAAACCGCCCGTCTCCACGCCCACCTGATACGAAAATTGTTTTCGACTATCTGATCCGTATTCGGCCGAGTAGGTCATCCAGTCATAAGTCCCAGGAGCTAATGGCTCAGAACTTGTAAAGTCAAAAGGAAAGAATAATTCGTTGCTGTTAGCCCGCACCTCTAATGAGATAGAGCTGGTATTCGAAAAGTTGACATCATAACTCAGCCGATTACTGACGATAAAGAAGTCAGTCCCCTCATTAGTATAATCAAACACCGTATTCACACCGATGCGATGTGAGTTTATAGCGTTCATCTCTGGATAAAATGTATAGGCCAACCTGCTAAATACATGAGTGTAACCGAGCTGGACAGAAGTGTCCCTCACAGCATCCCTATGGAAGAGCCAAGACATGAATCCCACATCTGGCTTGTACTCAGTGCCGACAGCCATGATATTAGTATAGAAAGATATGTTACGATCATTATAAGATATGATACCATGATATGTGCCGTTCTGTTTAGACACACCATCAGACAGCGATAGGCCTCCACCGACATTAGCTCGCCACCTACCATCAATAGATCGATAATCTATCTCTCCTCCCAGCACTCTGGTAAAGTCCGTATTAGAAAATTCTCCGTCCACATACGCCTGCCGATTATGCAAATAACCTTTCACGCTAGTTCTACCAAAAATCCGCTGATTAAAAGCAAAGGAAGTGTAATTCTGTGCGGCAAAATCATCCTTGGCCAAAGTCTGAAGATTCATCAGCCCTATCCTAAGATCTCCCGTCAGATTACCACTCAGCCTTGCTCCATAGAGTATTGGTATTGAATTACCATCATCGTCCAGCCCTATCTTACGACTGAAAAATGGCCTCATCGGAGGGATTCCGAAATCATTGAAAATATCACTATTCTCTAAAAAGAATAATCGCCGCTCTGGGAATCGGATATTGACAGTAGTGAGATTAGTCACCTGTTCATCCACGTCTACCTGAGAGAAATCCGGATTTAATGTCAGATCAAGATTCAGATTAGAACCTATAGCGATCTTAGCATCAGCCCCAGCTTCAAATACATGGCTCCGCTCGCCTGTCTCACTATCCTGATATCTAGATCCTAAAACATAAGGTATCAGCGAGATATTATTCTTAGACTTTGGTGGTGACTTATCCCACTCTAACATGCCAGTGAATCCAAGATCCACACCCGTAAGCTGCACTGGTACAGGTGCCCACGTGTGCCAGCTATTCGTCTTAGCAGCGCCTCTGATGAAGTTAATTCCCCAATCCTTATTACTGCCATACTTAAGCGTATTAAATGGAATGGCTATCTCTGTCACCCATCGGTCAGCATAGCTTTTTGAGTTGGCAAGCCATTTGTTATCCCAGGCGACATTGAAGCCGCCGCCAGAACCAGAGCGGGTCCCCGTATTACCACTCACTAAAGTCTCGAATTGCACACCAGCAGGATTCGTGTTGAAGCCCATGGCATTGGTCTTCTCATTAATAGGATCAATCACAACACCCACGACATCACCATCCCAGAACTGATCGTTATCTCTCTTGAGCGAAGGCATCAGAAAGGGGCCTTCTCCAAAGCAGGTGATCGCGATGTATATATAGGTCTGATTATAAGTCATCTTCACATGTGTCTGCCACTTATCCTCGACTGGCTGATCATCCACGGGGAAGCTATACCAAAAGTCACCTATATATTCTGTCTGAGCCCAAACTGCTTCCTCAAGGAGCCCATCCACTTTGATATCCTCAGTAGTGGACTCAAGTAGAATTTTATGGGTAGTCTGATTGATGATACCCTCTTGGGCTGAAATATAGCCCGCATGACAGATCATGAAAGAGAACAAAAACAAACACTGGGCAAGATTGACAAGAGATATGAGATTATTCATGACGATACGTTATCAGCGGTGTAAAGCTATAAATAAAGGATAAATTTTATGGCTCACTGCCATAATGAATGACTATAAATTGCAATGAATCAAAGACACGATTTTGCGAAAGCTTTTAACAGTAAATGGTGGTCTGCGGAAGAGATTTGGAATAGCGGCTCAGTAAAAACCCACTTTGACGAGCACTTTTGTTTCAATTAATCCTAAACAGTAAGATTATTACTGATGTATATAGCAGACTATGGTAAAGACAAAATGGAGCCATCTGTAGAAAGCTATCACCACCTAAGAAGAAAGTTCAGATGTACCGTGAGTCAGCTGCTGCTTGCTTGCAGGCCAGCTGATCATGTGAATAGCTGCTAATCGCCTCTTGCCATTCTAATAATGTAATCATAGAATTAAAAAGTCTTAAAGCATTAGAATATCCCTCACTGGCAACGAGCACTGCAGAAGAGCTACTATTATCATCAGCCATCAAGACACACGCAGTTACCTGTACTAAGTGCACATCACATAATGAGTATAAGAGTCAGCTCCTTGATAATACTGCAGATATATAGCGTGTAAGGGATTAGATCATATATTTGCGCCTTCAATTTATAGCTTATGATCAATCACATTGATGCTTCCATATCTCAACTGGCTATCCATGATGTCAATGATTTAGATGGGGTCAGCTTAAAGCCACAACTTGTGGATATCAAGTCACCTGATATCGAATCATTTTTGCTATCATATTTTTTAGACAATTTCGCTGAGCCTAAGTTCTATTGTTTTTCAGAATACAGCATGAAGAGCGACTCTGATAATGCCTACAAGAAGGTCAATGCGCTACTCACTCATCAAGAGAAGTTCATGCTTAGCAGTATAGCGTTAGCGAAGGACTTATACCAAGCATCGCAACATCCAAATATTAAGTCCGGCCACTTCGTATTAGCGCACATTAAGGATGTCCTGATCGAAGACGAACTGGTGGATGCTCTCTGCATATTTAAGATAGAAAACAAAACTACCTTTCTCCAGTTAGAGGCCCAGTCAGACAACTATGAAATGCATATAGCAGAAGGCATCGCCATCAATAAGGTCGATAAAGCATGCATCATCTTTAATACAGAGGCAGAGCTTGGCTATAAGGTTTGCGCCGTGGATAAATCAAACCCTGGTGCCGAATCTCAGTTTTGGTTGCAGGATTTCTTAAGCCTCACAGCTAGAAAGGATGACTACTACCACACGAAGAATTACATCCAGGCTACTAAGCAATTCATCGATGATAGAGTAAAGCCTATCTACGAGATAGATAAGACTGAAGAAGCAGAGCTACTCAATCGGTCGCTTAATTTTCTCAATCAGGGTGAGGCATTCGAGTCGCAGGAATATGAGAGGCGCATCTTCAAAGATGAAAACCTTATAGAGGAATTTCAAGACTATAAGAAAGATTTCCAAACTGAGCAACAGGTAAATTTGGAAGACAAATTCACTGTTAGCCAAGCGGCAGTCAAGAGTCAGTCAAAGGTATTCAAGAGTATTCTTAAGCTGGATAAAAACTTCCACGTATACATCCATGGTAATCGAAATATGATCGAAAAAGGGACTGATGATATGGGCCGAAAATTTTACAAGCTATTTTACGAGGAAGAAAATTGAGCATAACAGGAATGTCTGCTCACTAAACATTTCTGAGAGCAGTTATTCTTTCTTTCGGTGAATTAATATCACATTTGCGGCGTTATATCCCTGTATTAATATAGCACAGACATCATGCTAATAAAGACATTTAAATCGAAGATCCACAGAGTCAAAGTAACCGAAGCTAATCTCAACTATGTCGGAAGTATCACCATCGACCAAGACATGATGGATGCAGCCCAGCTATATGAAGGAGAGCAGGTGCAAATAGTTAATAACAACAACGGTGAACGACTCGAAACCTACGTCATACCAGGGAAACGCGGATCAGGTGTGATCTGCCTTAATGGAGCTGCAGCACGTAAGGTAGAAGTAGGAGATATCGTCATTATTATATCTTATGCCTTCATGACGCCAGATGAAGCTAAGACATTTAAACCGATAGCCATCTTCCCTGATGAGCACAACAAGCTGTAAATTTTGAATCCAAGGCTCAAGCAGTTACTTCAATTTATCCTATTCGCCTCTGTAGGAGCTATCATTTTATATTTACTATATCAGAGTCAATCTACTAAGTACGTCGAAGAATGCCTTACGCTGGGCAAAGCACAAGAAGACTGCAGCTTACTGGATAAAATAATCGAGGATTTTCAATCAGCTAACTGGTACTGGATCCTACTCATTCTCTGCATCTATATGCTGAGCAATGTGTTCCGCGCCTGGCGCTGGCAGATGCTCTTGGAACCTTTAGGCCACAAGGCCAACTTCTGGAATGCCCTGATGGCAATCATGATTGGCTATTTTGCTAATCTAGGTATTCCAAGACTCGGAGAAATTATGCGGGCAGGTATTTTTGCTAAATATGAGCATATTGGTGTGGAGAAGGTCATAGGTACTGTGGTGACTGACCGGATTATAGATGTAATTAGCTTAGCGGTATTTCTGCTGGTCACAGCGCCTTTTTCCTATGGACCTGTATCTCAATACCTGAGAGAAAACCTATCGCTGGGCCAATACCTCACTGGCGATTGGTGGCTATTTCCATTACTTATGATAATTTTAGTTGGCGCAGGAATATTTATGTTGTTGCGATCTCAATCAGTACGTCAGAGCACCATAGCCAAGAAGCTATTTAGTTTGATTTCAGGATTTAAGGATGGAGCGCTATCAGTATTTTCACTCGCAAGTCCTGGTAAATTTATAGTGTATACTATTGGTATATGGACGTGCTATTATCTGATGACTTACCTGACTTTCTACTCCTTTGAGCCGACATCTCATTTGGGACCGCAGGAGGGGTTGATCACATTCATCTTTGGGACTTTAGGCATCTTGTTTCCGAGTCCTGGTGGTATGGGGACCTATCACCTGATGCTCATGGAGGCGCTTAAAATCTATTCGGTCAGCAGCATAGAGGGATTTTCATTTGCTAATATTCTTTATTTCTCTATACAAATCTTTTGTAACGTCCTGTTCGGTATCTTCTCACTGATATTCATCTCCATATATAATCAAGGACGACATGCTGCCATCTCACGCTAAGATCCACACATCGATCAGAGACGCCATCGCTCATATGACTCCATGGCGGGTGGATGAAAAATCTATTGTCTTCACTAATGGTTGCTTCGATATTTTACATGCTGGTCACATCAGCTACCTTGAGGAAGCAAAATTATTAGGTGATAAACTTATCGTCGGTCTTAATTCTGATGCATCTATCACCCGCATCAAGGGTCATCGTAGGCCCATCATTAAGCAAAATGATCGAGCAAGAGTACTGGCAGCATTGGAGAGTATAGACATGGTGATCTTATTCGATGAGGACACACCCATAGAATTGATCAAGATCATAAAGCCTCAATTCCTGGTGAAGGGTGGCGATTATCGCGAGAGTGAAATGATCGGTGCAGATATCGTCTCTGCGTATAACGGTACTGTGCATACACTATCATTAACTCATGGTATCAGCACCACGGAAATTATAAAAAGAATACAGGCCGATTAAAATTCGTTAGTATCTAATACTCACCGTACCATCATGAAAATAGCCAGTTTAATTAACTACTTGGAAACCATGGCCCCCCTGCATTATCAAGAGTCATACGATAATGCTGGGCTAATTACGGGCCATCCCGATTGGGATATTTCGGGTGTCATGATTTCCTTAGATGCCACAGAGGCAGTCATTGATGAGGCCATCACACTGGGATGTAATGTCGTCGTATCCCACCACCCCATCGTTTTTAAGGGCTTAAAGAAAATTAATGGCTACTCCTATGTAGAAAGGGCCATGATCAAAGCCATCAAGCATGATATCGCGCTCTATGCCATCCATACTAATCTGGATAACGTCTATGAGAATGGTGTGAGCGGTGAGATATGCGCCAGATTAGAACTCATAAATACGACTATACTGTCGCCTAATCTTGCGCATGATCCTTCTGGTAATGTAGGCTCAGGTATGATCGGCGATATGCAGTCGAGCATGGAGATGTCAGCCTTCTTGCAGTATATTAAAAAGAAGATGCAAGTAAGCACACTAAAGCACACTAAGCAATTAGATCGCCCTGTCAAAAAGGTCGCAGTCTGCGGTGGCTCAGGCTCCTTCCTGCTCTCTCGAGCTATCAGTGCTCAAGCTGATGTATACATCAGTGCCGACTTTAAGTATCATGAATATTTTGACGCAGAGGACCACTTGATGATTGTTGATATAGGGCACTATGAGAGTGAAAGGTTTACTATTGACCTATTATATGAGCGGATAAGGAATAATTTTAGTAATTTTGCAGCCCATTGTACGAAAATAAATACAAATCCAGTTAAATATTTCTAATTTTTTTATATGTCAACTACTGTTAAAAGTATAGAAGAAACACTGACTGAGCTCTATAGCCTGCAGCTGATAGATTCCAAGATTGATCAGATTGAGATCTTAAAAGGCGCACTGCCCATAGAAGTGAAGGATCTGGAAGATGAGATCGAAGGATTAGAGACACGACTTGTGAAAGTGAAAGAGAATTTAGACGATGTGAAGTCTACAGGATCACAGCATAAGGCTAATATCAAAGAAGCTGAAACACTCATAGAGAGATACGAAAAGCAACTCGAAGAGGTAAAAAATAACAGAGAGTACGATGCGCTTTCCAAAGAAATCGAACTGCAAAAATTAGAAATACAGCTCTCAGAAAAGAAAATAAGAGAGACAGATCGTATCAAAGAAGTTAAAGAGGAAGCACTTAATAACTCTCAAGATAGATTAGATTCTAAGAAGAATGATTTAGTAGAAAAGAAAGTGGAACTGGACAAGATCCTATCGAAGACGAATAAAGAGGAGGCCACTCTAAAGAAAAAATCAGATAAGGCCCAGAAGAATATAGAAGATAGATTATTAGCATCGTACAAAAGAATAAGAAATAGATATAGAAATGGGCTATCCGTCGTGACCGTTAAGCGCGAGGCCTGCGGGGGTTGCTTCGCTAGAATACCACCACAGCTCCAAATAGAGATAGGCCAAAGAAAGCAACTCGTAGCATGTGAGCACTGTGGAAGAGTTTTGATCGACGATGAGCTAGCGGATGAAGTAGCGGGTGTCAAGAAAAAATAGCAGAGCTTAAAATAATATAAAGCTAACAAGCCTCGAAGAATCGTTTTCCTTCGAGGCTTTTTTTATATTTCATGATGATCAAGCGAGTCATTTGGGCCATATGCTTCATTTGCGGTGTGGCCTTGCTGGCCAACACTCAAGACTCCCCTCACTTCAGCGAATCTAATCAGCTGCGCCATGCTTACGATTTAATTTTTGAGCTTAAGATGGATTCTGCCACCACCCTAATTAATCAAATCAAGCAGGATGACCCCTTTAACAAACTGGTTTATCATGTAGAGAACTACATGGACTTTTTGACATTATTCATCACGGAAGACGACTCACTCTTTCAAGTGCTGGAAGCCAATAAGCTCATGCGCTTAAAGGAGATTCGCTCCGGCCCTTCGGACTCACCCTATTATCGCTTTTCACAGGCAGAATTACATCTACAATGGGCCCTAATACGAGCAAAACTAGATGCTGGGTCCTTTCTGCCTGATATGACCATGATCAACGAGATCAACAAAGCTTATCGACTGTTAGAAACTAATGAACGGATTTTTCCAACATTCAGCTTGAATAAGAAAAGCCTTAGTCTACTACATTCCCTTATCTCCTATATCCCTCAAGTCCTTCAGAAAGTATTTCGTGTCAAGGGCTCTTTAGCCTCAGGCCAGCAGGAGATTGAATCTTTAGTGGAGGCTATAAAGGCAGAAGACCTATTTTCCACGGAAATATACGCCATACATGCCTATATGCTTCTTCATCTTTTTCATGCGCCGCAGTCAGCATGGGAAGCCATTAATCATCCCAAACTCGTCAAATCCAACAGTCCTTTATCCCTGTTTCTACGGAGCTCCATAGCGCTTAAACTTGGTAAGAATAAAGAGGCATTGGCATTGTTCTCTGATAGGCCTATTATTCCTTCCACCATGCCCTTTTATTATTTAGATTATTTAGAGGGAAGGGCTGCGCTATATCAAGGGGAGCATGAGCGTGCCGCCGAAAAATTGGAGCACTTCGTACATCATTTTAAAGGTAGGCACTTCATTAAGGACGCTTATCAAAAGTTAGCCTGGACAGCTCTCATCAAAGATCAAGATATCGAAGGATACGCCCTGCACATGGATCAAGTCAAACGCTACGGCGCGAATGAACTTGAAGATGATCAACAGGCGATGGCAGATGCAAAATCAAAGCATATCCCCAATGTTCACTTACTCCAAGCCAGGCTTTATTTTGATGGCGGCTATTACGACAAGGCATTAGCAATACTACAGCGACACAGCCATACCCTCAAGAGTCAGAAAGCAACTAAAGTAGAGTACCACTACCGCATGGGCAGGGTGTATCAAAAACAAGAGACCACCACTCTATCTCTCAGCCACTATCGTGAGTGCCTCGCGTCGAGCCGCAGAAAGAGTTTTTACGGCTGCAATGCTGCTCTGCAAAGTGGAATCGTATATGAGCAGCTCAATCAATCATCTAAGGCAGTAGCTATGTATCAACGCTGCAAATCCATCAAATCCAAGAAATACAAGAATCAGCTGCATCTAAAAGCACAAGCAGGCCTGGACCGCCTGGCAAGAGCGCCACAGTGATGACAGCCACGCCCAAAGTTTATTAGCACCCTACAATTTGATAAAAAGAGCTCTAACTATCATAAAAATTGCTGAATCGAATAATATTTTAGATTATATTTGCGGTCCGTTAGAAACGGCGTGGTAGCTCAGCTGGTTAGAGCGCAGCATTCATAATGCTGAGGTCGAGTGTTCAAGTCACTCTCACGCTACTTTAAACAAAATCCTTGTCAATCTATTGGCAGGGATTTTTTTATCTACCTACTGAATATCAGAGACTTACAATACTTTTCTCAATAAAATGCTATTAGTGAATTTTATAGATTGTCATGAATTAGCATATTAACCGCACGTCACCAATCTTATATTGTCAATTCTATTACTTCATTTTTCAGATGCACCCCTGCCTATGATTTTAAACACTATTTTGATGCCAGCATAATCGATTCTAATAGATATATTTGATTGCAAGTACAACTCCCACCAGATAGAATACACAATGAAATATTACTGCTGTTTACTATTATGTGTTTTGACTATTGGTCAGCTAGCTAAAAACCATAATCCATATCGTTACTAATCAATATGAAGCTGCCCCAGTAAAATGGGTCTTTGTATTTCTCCCTCATGAAATTTTGAGCAAGATCATAGGAATACTTTATATCTCTGGTTTGGACCAGATTAGTGTAAAAGTTGACCATTAGGTCTTTAGTTGCATCATCATCAATTTTCCAGAGGGTTACAAGTATGTGGTCAACTCCTGCATTAAAGAAGCTTTTAATAAAGCTGTTATCATCGTTTTCTTTATATAAGCCTGATTCGCATGAACTTAATACAACGAGTTTTGTGTCTGCAAGGTCTATGTTGCCGATATCAGAGGAATAGAGATAACCATCATTGGATATGTCATCACTAGAAATATTAGCGTTTGCCAGCACAAGGCCATAGCTAGTTGAATCATCTTTAGCATCAATATAGCCATGAGTTGCTATGTGTAGTACATCTGGAGACTGCAAGCCAAGCACATACTCTTCATTAGCAGCAGCGTCAGTGGTTAAATTAACGGTGTACTCATATTCTCGTAAAGTTTTTGTTATTGCATCTAATTCTGCCTTAGCACCGTCTAAATACGTCCAATTTCCAAGATTGTTTATACTTCTAAGATTTGCTCCAAATTGTACAACATTGGTATTGTTTCCTCCAAAGTTAGGCGCGCCGATGAGTTCTACATTAAGGCTTGAAACATCAGATTTTAACAGCCCTAATTGATAATATGAATTAAGACTATGAATGTCTTTAATTCGAAAGATGTTATATGTCTTATTGATAGCCATTTTTGTATCAGGGCTTACAAAACAAGAAAAATTCATAAAGTGAAAATTACCACTGGTTTTAATATATAAATTTTTATGTCCTTTAATTAAAGGCTCAATTTTATTCCAGTTAGTATTAAAAGCGGTAGGTGTGGAGATGTCAGCGTGATTATAGTTTAGAACTAGCTCGTCTTGCAAGCCCGTTTGATTGTATATTTTAACTTTAACAGAGCTTCCTTGATCTAATAATTCCAAATAAAGATCATTTTCACCCAGTAATTTTAAGCTAGTTAAATTAACACCTGTGCTCTTACCAGCTTTCATATATAAGGTGTCATTTGCAGTGACAAATGGTATCAAGCTATTATTGTGAAAATATTTTTCTGCTATTCTTATTTTATCAAGTTGCTTAATGCTAGAATTTGAATTCGTTATACTAGATTCATTGATTATTAGATTGTTTGATGATATCATTTCTTTCCAGTAGTATTTTGAAGAATCTATGTTTTCATAAAGATACAAGTTGCTTAGCAAATAATTAGTTGAATACAAATTCGTTTCATATGATTTGTCTTTCAAATCTAATGACATTTTGAGTAATATATTAATACCATCTCTCATCCTGCCTTTAAATAATAATGAGCCTGCATATGATTGAATAGTTCTAAACTCAAATGATGAAATATTTTTTACGTTTCCCCATTTTCTAATCAATTCTTCAGTTAGATTTATTACTTCATCATCTAAATGTGAAATTTGCAAATAATACAATCTTGTTTGATAATATGCTTCTGTATTAATACAATTATGTTGCATGCAATATTTGGTCATCCTATTCATGACTGAATCAACACTATCTCTATTATTAAGCTTATCATGTTTGAATAAAATAGAGCTAAGCCCTATAACAAAGTGGTCGCTTCGATTCACATTTTTTGGTATATAGCTTAGAGATTTATAATCCCAATAAAAATCATAATATTCTTTAGCCAAATGCGCGTATGCAGCAACTAAATTAGTTGAATCATCACGATTTAGGATTAAGGAACTATTATCGTAATGTTCAATTAGGTTCTGATAAGCCAAAGTAGCTTGTTCTTTCAATCCTAAACTGTTATATGCTTCAGCAGTTTTTCTTAGATTTAAAGCAGTAATTTTAGAATCTTCACTATTGATTATATATGATTCTTTATTTACAAGTAATAGCATATTATTCAAATGAATATCTAATTTGTCAAGCATATAATTAGGTATTAAATTTGACTTATTTGCTAATAAATATTCTTTATATAAATTGTCATACAGTAATTGAGATTTTTCATTTTCTCCAACATTAGAATAAAATCTAGTTAATGTTTCTATCGCCTTATAATATTGAATAGTTAAATCCAAATCTTTATAAATCCAGTTATTATTTATATAGCTTAAAATAGTATTCCAAATATGAATCTTTCCTTCAAAATCGAATTTATCCATATATATAATAGCTAAAGATTGATATTGATAAATTATTTCCATAGTGTCTTGTTTTGTCAGAGCATTTATGGATTTAAATGTATCAATAGATCTTAGAATATTCATTGAATCAATCTTTGAAACAATAGATTTTAAAACTATAGGGTCATTTAAATTGCGATAAGCTTTAGCAAGCATTCGAATTTGATTATCATTCTGGCAATTATTTTCAAGCTGCGTTATTATTTGATCAGAATAATTAACCAATGTCTTATAGTACTCTTTATTACCGTACAAATAATCTCCTAAAATAGAAAGCATTACAATCTTTTGTTGAATAAATAAAGTATCAGTTAAATTTAGTATTTCTGAATAATCTCTTTCATCAAATTCTTTACCAGAATTTAATGTACAGGTGTTTGAATTTACCATCATCCAGTAATAATCATTTCTCACAAAATCTGATGGATGTTTAATAACATCGTAAATTGTTTTTGACTTCTTGAATAAGTCTTGTGTACATTTGCAGTCTAATGGGTCGCATAATTGGGATCTAATATATAGTGTCTTAAAAATTATTTCGTCAATTTTGCCATCCCTACGAGTAGTCATGTTTGCTATTATCTTATCACACCATTGTTTCTTTTGATCTAGATTTTGCTCATAGACGGCTTTAGCAAAATATGCATATGTAATAATATTTTCATTTTTTTCTTGACATTCACTCCCACAATTATTAATGATTACTTCGCTTAGACCAATCATGCTATTTTTATCAGGATTGGGATTGTTGAATAGATTTTTTAATTCTATACACGCTTGATCTAAGAGAAGTTTTACTGCTTCATCTGAAGAGGTATCTTGTCCATAAATAGAATTTGATAAAACCAACAGAATAGCGACTAACTTGATTAACTTGCTCATATAATACCTTCGGATTAGTATATCATTCTTTTGAGAGGTTAAGTTTAAATACCAATTCTGTCACATTTGAAAATCGATTGATGGTCTCATTTACTTCATCCCGATTAAGCACATTTTCAATAGTTTCATTTTCAAGTATGCTTGGTAGTCCTCCAAATTTAATTTCTTTCTTTTTATCAAGTGCATATACATACTTTGTTATATAATCTAATAGATCATCATATTTAATCCAGATGAAGCCATTATTCCCCCAATCTTCACCCCAACTATTCATTATCTGAACTGCTCCACCATACTTGTAATCATTATAGCCAACAATAACCATTGCGTGACCATATCTGTCAATAGCTTTTGTCGCTTCATCTGGTAGCCAAACATCTTGCCCAAAGACGTTTTCAAAAGTATTGGGTATTCCCATACCAAATACGACAGGCATTCCTCTACTAATTGCAATTTTCACATCTTCTAAGTTTTCTAAAAGGTATACTTCATCAACCATTTGAGATTCAGCATCCTTGATGTCGTCATTTATTGAAGGTGGATATTGCCCACATAGTACATCTTCTGTGAAGGGATAATACAAGGGATACTCTACATAAGCCATCCTAGGTATACCATTACCAAGTATATGCTTAAGTGTTTTATCTAGGTTTAGCCCCTGACTACAACTTGTGTCATACTGATCCTTGTTTAAGTAATAAACCCAATGAGGGCTATAAAATAGTGCTGTAATGGTGTCTTTACTTTTAATGTCATTATTTCTTGCAAATAGTATTGTTCTGGCAGTAGCTACACTATATGCAACACATGTACTGTTTTGTTGCATCATTACGTAAGGCGTGTACTCTTTCAGAGATGCTATTTTAGGAACACGATCAGCTCGTGAACGCTGTATCTTGTCATGGTCTTCCGAAATTTCTACATCAAGCAATAAGCCTTGAGCAGTAATGTTAAGGCTTGAGAATAGGCAAATAATAAAGCAAGTCTCTACAATATATTTTATCATGATGTCATATTTATTTATCATCGGCGCTTAAAAATTCAAGTAGCATTTATAATATACTTTTATCTAGTTTTTCTCAAAAGATCTTTTCTCAATTGATTTACTTTCTTGATCATCGTTGAGTTGTAAGATGATTTGATTCTCTTTTACATTAAGACTGATATGCCTAATCTCATAGTTATAATTTATATATACATGAATGCCACCATTATCTTCTAGATAGTATTCACTATCGCTTTTGTAAATTTCTACTTGTCTTATCATTTTAGACCCTGCACCGAACTTACCTTCTTCTGGTAGAATATTAACCTCCACTTCACCTTTCCATACTGGCTCCAGTATTATATTTGACTGATTTGAGATTTCACCTCCAGTAGTATCAATTGGTTTATTTGTCAAGAAGATTGATGCTGCTAGTATCAAAATAGAAGCAGCTATTCCATATGGTATGAACTTCCAGATACGAGATTTTTCACTAAATGGCTTTTTAGCCACATCTAATTCTTCTCTTATTTTACCTAATCGTGTTTCCAAATCAGACCTCCCGACGGTTTGTATTTGATTCCTTAAAGCCTTATGTTCTTCATACATGACTTGATATTTGCTGTTAGCCTCTAAAATATCTTGAAATTCCCGAATTTCATTTTCATTCATTTCATCATCCATATATCTATCCACCTTTTCTAAGAATGTCGCCTTATACATCTGTTAATTTTTGATTTGAAAAGAGTTTTCTGAGCTGTTGTATACATTTATATCGTCTCTTTCGGACATTAGCGAGAGTTATATTTCCTATTTCATTAGACAATTCTTCATCAGAAATCTTATAGTAGTACTTGCCTAGAAGGAGTGTTTTGCATGGCTCTTTAAGGTTTTCTAGTAGTTCGTTAAGTCTATTAATTTGTCCAGATTTATCATCGTCAACACTAATGGCCTCTTCATGTGATTCTAAAAAGCTTATAGATTCCAAAGAGACATCTTTCCTTTTCTTCAATTCTTTAAGCCACAGATTCTTGCTGATCCTGAATAAATAGGTGCTTAACTTAACAGATGAAGAATAAGTGTATTTATTATCTCTGACATTTTCAAATAAGACTATTACTACTCTTTGCTCTATCTCTTGTGCCTTTTCTTCTGAGCCACTATTGTTTTTAACATATTTTCTAATAGACTTTAATCTATCGTGGAAAATAGCTTTAAATGCTTGATTATCAAGTCTTTTTACCCCTTCCACTATTTCTTGATCTGAATAAAATCTAAAATCTTTCAAAATTATTAGTTGATTTAAGGCGACAATTGAAAGCCACAGATATAAAGATGTACACTAAAATTACTAAAATGAATCGTATAATTTATTCTTTGATGTTAGCAGTAACATTTTTAATCTCTAACCAAGAGATATCCGCCCAATCTTGTTTTATCACTAAAAGTGGTTCAAAATATCACAAAGCGACATGTAGCTATTTACGGAACAGTGCTCAAGCTATTAAGGTATCAGAAGCAATGGCGAAAGGATATTCTCCATGCTCTAGGTGTAATCCCAACACACATGCTCTAAAAGCTCTTACTAGCTCTTACTATACACAGAAATATGCTAACACCAATTATGGTGATAGAACCATATCAAAATGTACAACCGTTCAATGTACAGGAACTACCCAGAAAGGTAAACGATGCAGGAATAAGACTAAAAGCTGTAAAGCTAGATGTCATCACCATGATTAGTAAATCAAGTTTCTAACGCAAATAATTTTCAACCTATGAAAGATATATATCTATTATTAATATTAATACTGTCCTGCAAAGTTGGATTTTCACAAAATTTGACAAATAGCAATTGGAATACAACCAATATTGTAGATGGAGATACATTCTATGCAGCGCAAAACAATAAGGAATACAAGTTTCGCTTGATTGGTATTGATGCACCTGAAAGTTGTCATCCTAACAAGCCAGTTCAAGCCTATTCGAATGAAGCTAAACGTGAATTGGAGAAGCTACTTTATGCTACTGAAATCTTTATAGAATTCGATATTCAGCAGCAAGATCAATACGGGCGATACTTGGCCTATGTCTATATTGATGATTTATTTGTTAATTCACATCTAGTAAAATCTGGACTTGCAAATCTCATGACTATTGCTCCCAACTCTAAATATACTGATGTCCTTTTAGAGAGCCTAGAAAGTGCAAAGAGAGCAAAAGTGGGGCTTTGGTCAGAATAGTAAAAGTACTTTCTGATGAAGACATTTAATTTAATGGGGTTAATGAAAAATATATGAAATTACTCTATGTTGAGGTTAAATGCACGTAAAGCGCACGTTATGGCACATAACTAATTGATAATCAATATATAATTTAGCGACTCTCACGCTACTAAGCATTATTTATCAATATTGATGCTAAAATGGCACCTCTTGTGGTGCCATTTTTCTTATAAGACTGACTCTTCGAC
>ENA-ORXU01001777-ORXU01001777.1-marine-metagenome-genome-assembly--contig:-NODE-1777-length-16378-cov-3.641678_pt1 | contig 16378 bp, 25 predicted proteins | sample MGYA00237869_ERZ511484 | MGnify/ENA metagenome assembly ERZ511484
TTACTTTTGTGGGCTTTTTTATAAATGTTATTCCAATACATATTTATTTAGTAATCACGTATGGGTTTTCTGCGTATCAAATATTACCCAGATATGTTAATATCATACTAGCAAGTACACTAATACTATACTCATTAATGGATAACTGTGATGGGAAGTAAGCTCGTAAAACGAAAAACTCTACCCCGTTAGGTCTTTTATTTGATCATGGACTTGATGCAATTACAACTTGCTTTATGTCATTTATATATGGTTAGGTATTAGGTCTACATGGATACTACTTATTTATATTCAGTACCTTATTTTCTCTATCATTCTTAATAAAGACATATGAAGAGTACGCAACTGGGACTATGAAGTTAGGATGTGTTAATCCGGTAGATGAAGGAATTGTTTTATTAGCAATTATGCTAATATTTTCTGCTATAACTGGTAATGAAATATGGAATACATAAGTAAAGTACTTCAGTACTACCATTTCGAAAATAAATCTATTTATTTTTTTATCTAGTGTGACATTATTTATGATTGAAAGTTAAATTATTATTCTTAGAAAAATAAGTTTATTAGAAAATTTACTAGATTGTTTAGCAGTAAATATTCTTACAGCTGTATGCTTTGTTGTAGTTTTTTATACACCTATCCTTTATATAGGAAATGAAAAAGTACTATTATATATTCAAGCTTTATGCTACTCTATAAGCATTATACGGATTATTATCTCACATATAGCTCACTCAAAAATGAAAAGATACGATCTGCCTAATCTACTATCAGCATTATTTTTAATAGTTATGGTAGGCTTATCTAAATATTATGAAAATAATATGAATGTTTAAAATAAACTCATTCTATCAATGAAAATTTACTCAGGACTCCTACTAACATATGCACTTTTATTTTTGGTTGGAGTATGTTAAGTATTTTCGAAAGTTCTAGATATAAATGTCTTTACAATTAATCCGCCAAAGTAGTAATAGTAGACAAATGATATTGTAAATTTGGATTAACAAAAATCCGATCTTAGTTTCCCAATAATAGATGAAACAAAGGCTTAAAAAAGTATTGAAAATTAATCTATTATGATTTGAATTTCAAAAATTAATTTCTACATTTGCACCCCTCTTAAAAGAGGTCAATTAAATTTATATATAAATATATATGCCAACAATTTCACAATTAGTACGAAAAGGAAGAGCCAAAATAACCAAGAAGAGTAAATCGGCTGCTTTAGATTCGTGTCCTCAAAGAAGAGGGGTTTGTACGCGTGTTTACACGACCACACCTAAGAAACCGAACTCCGCTATGCGAAAAGTAGCACGGGTTAGGTTGACCAACGGTAAGGAAGTGAACGCTTACATTCCCGGAGAAGGGCACAACCTCCAAGAGCACTCGATAGTATTAGTAAGGGGCGGAAGGGTAAAAGATTTGCCAGGTGTTCGGTATCACATCGTTAGAGGTGCTTTAGATACAGCAGGTGTTGCTGGAAGAACCCAACGAAGATCAAAATACGGAGCAAAACGCCCTAAGAAATAAAAAAAGGTTTAAAATACAAAGGTAAAAATACAAATTTTTAATCTGAACACTTTAGAAAATAAATTAAAATTTCCGATTATCATTTCCTCTTCGGGAGGAAACGGGAAAGGAGGACAAACAAAAAAGCTTTTAATTAATTTTCTTTTCAAATTAGAATTGACTGACCACAAACCACAAACCACAAACCACAAACTTTTTTAAGAATGAGAAAAAAACAGGCAAAAAAAAGACCACTCTTACCAGATCCAAGGTTTAACGACCAGCTGGTAACGCGTTTTGTAAACATGATGATGTGGGACGGTAAGAAGTCAGTGGCCTTCAGTGTATTCTATGATGCCATGGATATTGTAGAGGAAAAGAAAACCGACGAAGAGAAAACATCCCTAGAACTTTGGAAGGATGCACTTTCAAATGTGATGCCGCACGTTGAGGTGCGAAGTAGACGGGTAGGTGGGGCGACTTTTCAAATTCCCATGCAAATTCGACCTGATCGTAAAATATCCACTGCAATGAAGTGGTTGATCAGTTTTGCGCGGAAACGAAACGAAAAAGGAATGGCGCAAAAATTGGCCGCGGAAGTTTTGGCCGCTTCGAAAGAAGAAGGTGCCGCAGTTAAGAAAAGAGTCGATACGCACAAGATGGCAGAGGCCAATAAGGCATTCTCCCACTTTAGATTTTAGTAATATATATAAGGTTAAATAAATTAATTGCACATACCGATTATCTTTTCCTCTTCGGGAGGAAACGGGAAAGGAGGACAAGCAACAAAGAATGTGTAATTAATTTAAGCTAATATTTTTTCAAAAAAAATTAATTGCACATACTAATTTTTTTTCTTCCTCAGGAGGAAACAGGAAATGAGGCCTATTAAATAAACGTGTAATTAATAAAGTATAAGTTAGAAATGGCAAGAGATTTAAAATATACAAGAAATATAGGTATTGCTGCGCATATCGATGCCGGAAAAACCACCACAACGGAGCGTATTCTTTTTTACACGGGTGTAAGCCATAAGATTGGTGAGGTACACGATGGTGCCGCAACGATGGACTGGATGGAGCAAGAGCAAGAGCGTGGTATTACCATTACCTCTGCGGCAACTACTTGCGAGTGGGTTTTCCCTAAAGAAAACGCTGAGCCAACTGCCGATGCGAAGCCTTACCACTTTAATATTATAGATACTCCCGGTCACGTTGATTTTACCGTTGAGGTAAATCGATCTTTACGTGTACTTGACGGTTTGGTCTTTCTTTTTAGTGCGGTCGATGGCGTAGAACCACAATCGGAAACGAACTGGAGACTTGCCGATAATTACAAGGTGCCGAGAATAGGTTTCGTAAATAAAATGGATCGCCAAGGCTCGAACTTCCTTGAAGTTGGTAAGCAGGTACGCGAAATGTTAAAATCTAATGCCGTGCCGATTGTTTTACCGATTGGTGATGAGGGTGATTTTAAGGGTATCGTCGATTTGGTTAAAAATCGGGCCATCGTTTGGCACGACGATAATTTCGGGGCGACTTTTGATGTTGTCGCTATTCCCGAAGAGATGAAGGCCGAGGTTAAAGAGCATAGAGCGGCTCTTATCGAAGCGGTTGCTGAATACGATGAAAATTTAATGGAAAAATTCTTTGAAGACGAAGATTCCATCACTGAAGATGAAGTACATGCAGCTTTGCGTGCCGCAGTTATGGATATGAGTATCATACCCATGATTTGTGGTTCTTCATTTAAAAATAAAGGCGTACAGTTTTTGTTGGATGCCGTTTGTAGATACCTGCCATCTCCTATGGATAAGGAAGCTATCGTAGGTGTTAATCCGGATACAGAGAAAGAGGAAAAAAGACGTCCTGATTTGAAAGAGCCTTTTTCTGCATTGGCTTTTAAAATTGCTACTGACCCTTTTGTTGGTCGTTTGGCTTTCTTTAGGGCATATTCCGGGAAACTGGATGCTGGATCCTACGTGTTGAACAACCGTTCAGGAAATAAAGAACGTATTTCCAGAATTTATCAAATGCACTCGAACAAGCAGAATGCTGTTGATTCCATTGGGGCCGGTGATATCGGTGCTGCTGTTGGTTTTAAGGATATCAAAACTGGTGATACCCTCTCCGATGAAAAACATCCGATCATTTTGGAAAGTATGAACTTTCCCGATCCGGTTATCGGTATTGCTGTTGAGCCAAAAACTAAGGCCGACGTAGATAAATTGGGTATGGCCTTGAGTAAATTGGCCGAAGAAGATCCAACTTTCCAGGTAAAAACCGATGAAGCTTCAGGTCAGACCATTATTTCGGGTATGGGCGAGTTGCACTTAGATATTATTGTAGACCGTTTGAGACGTGAGTTTAAAGTCGAAGTAAATCAAGGACAGCCTCAGGTTGAATACAAGGAGGCTCTTACAAAGGAAGCGGATCATAGAGAGATTTACAAGAAACAATCTGGTGGTCGTGGTAAGTTTGCCGATATAGTATTTGTAATGGGGCCTGCGGATGCGGATGCGGAAGAGGCTATTGAAGGCTTGGAATTTGAAAATAAGATAAAGGGCGGTAACATTCCCCGTGAGTTTATTCCATCCGTAGAAAAAGGGTTTAAGGAAGCCATGAAAAATGGCCCTCTTGCCGGTTTTGAAATGGATAGCATGAAAGTTACATTATTGGATGGTTCTTTCCATGCTGTGGATTCCGATTCCTTATCATTTGAATTGGCAGCTAAAATGGGCTACAAAGCGGCGGCAAAAGCTGCGCGTGCCGTATTGATGGAGCCGATAATGAAGATAGAGGTATTGACCCCAGAAGAAAACATGGGTGATATCGTAGGTGATTTGAACAGAAGAAGAGGAACTATCTCGAATATGAGCGATAGGGCAGGAGCTAAGGTAATCAAAGGTGAAGTGCCGTTATCAGAAATGTTCGGGTACGTAACATCGTTGAGAACATTGTCTTCTGGTAGAGCTACTTCTACTATGGAATTCTCGCACTATGCAGAAACTCCATCGGGTATCGCGGAAGAAGTTATTAAGGCCGCTAAAGGTATAACCGCTTAATTTTTTAATAGAGAAAAGAATATAGACTAAAGAACCAAGAGACAAGAAACAAGACCAAATTACTACTGTAGATTTGAACTTGATACTTGAACTGGTACTTGAACTTAAATAGGATGAGCCAAAAAATAAGGATAAAGTTAAAATCTTACGATTACAATCTGGTAGACAAGTCTGCCGAGAAAATCGTAAAAACGGTAAAAACTACCGGGGCAGTGGTTACAGGGCCAATTCCTTTGCCAACGCACAAAAAGATATTTACGGTATTGCGTTCACCGCACGTAAACAAAAAGTCTCGTGAGCAGTTTCAATTAAGTTCGTACAAACGACTTTTGGATATTTATAGCTCCTCATCGAAGACTATCGACGCGCTTATGAAGCTTGAGCTTCCAAGCGGTGTTGAGGTTGAGATTAAAGTGTAAAGCCCCCTAGCCCCGAAGGGGGAATAAGGAAGGTGCTCGATAAAAAATGGTTGCTGAGCGCAGCCGAAGCAAACATGTCCTAAGCCGCGAGCGAGGGAAAAACGGAAAAAAAAGATTCAGGGTTGAATTTTTTTGACCCTGTTTTTTTGTCATAATAATTTGAAAGTAATAAATAGTTTAATATAAACGGATTGGTGGTTCTGGTTTTCAAGAGTGATAATCAATAATCGGTAATCAATAATTAATAATCAATTATGTCTGGGTTAATAGGAAAAAAGATAGGCATGACCAGCATCTTTGACGAGAACGGAAAGAATGTTCCGTGTACCGTAATAGAAGCGGGGCCATGTGTAGTTACCCAAGTCAGAACCGAAGAAGTTGATGGTTATAAAGGCCTTCAACTGGGTTTCGATGACAAGGCAGAGAAACGTGCTAATAAGGCCGAAACAGGTCACTTTAAAAAGGCAGGTACATCTCCGAAGAAAAAAGTCGTCGAGTTTCAAGGTTTTGAGGGGGAATACAAATTGGGCGATACTGTGGGTGTCGATTTATTTGTTGAAGGAGAATTTGTGGATGTCGTAGGCACATCGAAGGGAAAAGGTTTTCAAGGTGTTGTTAAGCGCCATGGTTTTGCTGGTGTGGGTCAAGCTACCCATGGTCAGCATAACCGATTGAGGGCCCCTGGTTCGATTGGTGCTGCATCATATCCTGCGCGTGTTTTCAAAGGAATGAAAATGGCAGGTAGAATGGGCGGAGACCGGGTAACCGTTCAAAACCTTAGGGTATTAAAAGTAGTACCGGAAAAGAATCTTTTAGTTGTGAAAGGTGCTGTTCCCGGTCATAAAAATGCTTACGTAACTATTCAAAGGTGGATGTAATGAAGGTAGCAGTTTTAGATATCACAGGAAAAGAAACAGGTAGAAAGGCAGACCTTTCTGATGCTGTTTTCGCAATAGAGCCTAATGAACATGCCGTGTATTTGGATGTTAAGCAATACTTGGCCCACCAAAGACAAGGAACGCACAAAGCAAAAGAACGTGCCGAAATTGCGGGTAGTACCCGTAAGATCAAAAAGCAAAAGGGTACGGGTACGGCGCGAGCTGGTAGTATCAAATCTCCGATTTTTAGAGGCGGTGGTAGAATCTTCGGTCCAAGACCTAAGGACTATACCCAAAAACTGAACAAAAACGTGAAGCGTTTGGCGCGAAAATCCGCTCTAAGTATCAAGTCAAAGGAGAAAGCGATTTTGGTCGTTGAAAACTTCAGTTTTGAGGCTCCGAAAACCAAAGAATTTGCTTCAGTTTTGAAGTCTTTAGGATTAGAAAACAAAAAGTCTTTGATTGTCTTGGGCGATTCAAATAATAGCGTATATTTGTCTTCGCGAAATTTCAAGGGTTCCGAAGTCATAACATCTTCAGAAATAAGCACTTACAAGATTTTGAATGCGAATAGTATCGTATTGTTGGAAGGGGCTTTAGCAGGATTGGAATCGAACTTAAATAAATAGAAAGCCATGAGCGTGTTGATAAAACCAATTATAACCGAAAAGATGACTGCTGAAAGCGAGTTGTACAACCGGTATGGTTTCATTGTTGATCCAAGGGCCAACAAAATCCAAATCAAAGATGCAGTTGAGGCTACTTATGGCGTTGGCGTAAAAAAAGTTCGTACCATGAATTATGGACCGACCAGAAAGTCGCGATATACCAAAACTGGTATCCAGCATGGTAAGACCAACGCTATAAAGAAAGCGATTGTCGATGTCGTAGAAGGTGATATCATCGATTTTTACAGTAATCTATAAAGACACAGCATGTCAGTTAGAAAATTAAAACCAATCACTCCTGGACAGCGTTTTAGAGTCGTAAATGGGTTTGACGCCATTACGACTGATAAGCCGGAGAAGAGCTTGCTCGCTCCGTTAAAAAAGTCGGGAGGTAGAAACAGTCAAGGTAAAATGACCATGCGCCATAGAGGTGGAGGTCATAAAAGAAGGTATCGTGTAATCGATTTCAAAAGGGACAAGCAAGATGTTGCCGCTACCGTAGAATCGATTCAGTACGATCCGAACAGAACGGCGTTTATTGCTTTGGTAAAGTATACCGATGGCGAGAAAAGATATATTATTGCCCAAAACGGACTTCAAGTCGGTCAAACGGTTTCTTCGGGGGCAACAGCTGCGCCAGAGATTGGTAATGCGCTTCCTTTGAACGAAATTCCGTTGGGAACAATTATTTCCTGTATTGAGCTACGACCGGGTCAGGGTGCCGTTATGGCAAGAAGTGCTGGTACTTTCGCTCAATTGATGGCGAAAGACGGTAAGTTCGTTACGGTGAAAATGCCATCAGGAGAGACCAGATTAATTCTTTCCGGGTCTTTAGCCACCATTGGTGCAATATCCAATTCTGACCATCAATTATTGGTGTCCGGTAAAGCTGGTAGAAGTAGATGGTTGGGTAGAAGACCAAGAACAAGGCCAGTAGCCATGAACCCTGTCGATCACCCAATGGGTGGTGGTGAAGGTCGGGCATCAGGTGGTCACCCAAGGTCTAGAAACGGTATTCCTGCAAAAGGATATAGAACCCGTATCAAGACCAAAAAGACAAATAGATATATACTAGAACGTAGAAAGAAATAAAAAGTAGAAAGAAATGGCACGTTCATTAAAAAAAGGACCTTACGTTCACTATAGCTTGGAGAAGAAAATTCTTCAAAATACCTCTTCAGGAAAGAAGAGTGTTATAAAGACTTGGTCGCGGGCATCGATGATTACACCTGATTTTGTAGGGTTGACAATCGCAGTGCACAACGGTAGGCAATTCGTACCTGTTTTTATTACTGAAAACATGGTCGGGCACAAACTGGGCGAATTTTCTCCGACACGATCTTTTAGAGGTCATGCGGGAGCTAAGAACAAAGGAAAGAAGTAAGCTATGGGAGTTCGAAAAAAACAGATGGCCGAAAGAATCAAGGCCGAGAAAAAGCAGTTAGCGTTCGCTAAGTTGAACAACTGCCCGACATCACCTAGAAAGATGCGTTTGGTCGCCGATTTGATTCGCGGCGTAAAAGTTGAAAAGGCATTGGCGATTCTGCGGTTCAATCCGAAGGAATCTTCAAGAAAATTAGAGAAGCTTTTGTTATCGGCTTTGGCCAACTGGCAAGCTAAAAACGAAGATGCCAGTGTCGAAGATGCTGCGCTTTTTGTGCAAGAAATTCGTGTCGATGGTGGTACAATGTTGAAAAGATTGCGTCCGGCTCCACAGGGTAGAGCACATAGAATTAGAAAACGTTCAAACCATGTAACATTGGTTTTGGGGTCTAACAATAATACAGAAAGCTAGAATGGGACAGAAAACAAATCCGATAGGAAATCGTCTTGGAATCATCAGAGGATGGGAGTCCAACTGGTATGGTGGTAACGATTACGGTGATAAGCTAGCTGAAGATAGTAAAATACGTAAGTATATTCATGCACGTTTGGCAAAAGCAAGTGTGTCAAGGGTTATTATCGAGCGTACTTTAAAGTTGATTACCATTACCGTGACCACCGCTAGACCGGGTATCATAATTGGTAAAGGCGGTCAAGAAGTTGATAAACTGAAAGAAGAGCTTAAGAAGATTACCAATAAAGAGGTGCAGATCAATATTTATGAAATCAAGCGCCCCGAAGTTGATGCTAATTTAGTAGCAGCAAGTATCGCCCGTCAAATCGAAAGTAGAATTTCTTTTAGAAGGGCCATTAAAATGGCTATCGCAGCAGCCATGCGAATGAATGCCGAAGGAATAAAAATTAAAATTTCAGGACGTTTGAACGGAGCGGAAATGGCTCGGTCAGAGTCTTATAAGGACGGCCGAATTCCGTTATCCACCTTTAGGGCAGATATCGACTATGCTTTACATGAGGCTCAAACCACCTATGGAAAATTAGGTATCAAGGTTTGGATAATGAAAGGTGAGGTTTATGGTAAACGCGATCTTTCACCTCTGGTCGGTATGACTAAAGGACAAGGAGGAAAAGGTGGAGATAAACGCGATGGAGGAAGAAAACCACGTCGTAGAAAGTAATTTTTTTAAAGAAGTAAGCAATGTTACAACCAAAAAGAACCAAATTTCGGAAGATGCAGAAAGGCCGCATGAAAGGTATTGCGGGCAGAGGTTTTCAACTGTCGAACGGAATGTTCGGTATCAAGACTTTGGATTCTAAATTTATAACATCACGCCAAATAGAGGCGGCACGTATCGCGGCAACGCGTTATATGAAACGACAAGGGCAGCTTTGGATCAAAATTTTTCCGGACAAGCCTATTACCAAAAAACCTCTTGAGGTACGTATGGGTAAAGGTAAGGGAGCTCCCGAATACTTTGTAGCCGTTGTAACACCCGGAAGAATAATTTTCGAAGTAGCAGGTGTGCCTATGGATGTCGCAAAAGAGGCTTTGCGTCTTGCAGCACAGAAACTACCGGTACGAACAAAGTTTATTGTCGCTCGTGACTATGTTGAAGAAGTAATTTAAGGGGTATCATGAAGAATAAAGAAATCAAAGAATTATCTGACGAAGAGCTTAAAGGAAAGCTTGCCGAATATAAAAAACAACATGCTGACCTAAAAATGGCACATTTTGTTACACCATTGGAGAATCCTCTTCAAATACGAAAAGCGAGAAGAACAGTGGCGAGATTGGCAACGGAAATAACTAATAGGGAAAACCAATAATTGGTTCTGCTTTATGGAAGAAAAAAGAAACTTAAGAAAAGAAAGAGTTGGGGTCGTAACTAGTAACAAAATGGAAAAGTCCATTGTAGTTGCAGAGGTAAAACGAGTAAAGCACCCTATGTACGGTAAGTTCGTTTTGAAAACGAAAAAGTATGTTGCACACGACGAGAAGAACGATTGCAAGGAAGGCGACACCGTAAAAATTATGGAGACCCGTCCTTTGAGCAAGACCAAATGTTGGAGACTGGTAGAAATCTTAGAAAGAGCTAAATAATTATGTTACAGCAAGAATCAAGATTAAAGGTAGCGGATAATACGGGGGCAAAAGAGGTTTTGACCATTCGAGTACTTGGTGGTACAAAAAGAAGATATGCTTCTATTGGAGATAAAATTGTTGTTTCGGTTAAAGAAGCTACACCGAACGGAGGTATTAAGAAAGGTGCTGTATCAACGGCTGTAGTGGTAAGAACAAAAAAAGAAGTAAGACGGCCTGATGGTTCATACATTCGTTTTGATGACAATGCTTGCGTATTGTTAAACCCAACGGGTGAGATGAGAGGTACACGTGTCTTTGGTCCTGTTGCCCGTGAGCTTCGTGACAAGCAGTTTATGAAAATTGTATCATTGGCGCCTGAGGTACTTTAAGTGCTTAAGAATAGAGAGTATAGAATATAGAAAAGAGACTAAAAAGTAGGCAGTGGCAGTTGGCAGTAATTGGAGGAAATAATATAAACTCCTAAACTAATAAACTCCTAAACTATTTTTCTTGAACTTGATAAGAATGAAACTAAAAATTAAGACAGGAGATACGGTTCGTATCATCGCCGGTGACCATAAAGGTACAGAAGGCAAAGTGATGACCGTTGACCGTGAAAAAAATAAGGCGATCGTCGAAGGTGCGAACATGGTATCAAAGCATGAGAAGCCAAGTGCGCAGAACCCTCAAGGCGGAATCGTAAAGAAGGAAGCTGCTATTCATATATCGAATCTCTCGTTAATCGATGCCAAATCTGGCGAAGCGACGAGAGTAGGTTATGAGGTTAGAGACGGAAAGAAAGTCCGGTTTTCTAAGAAATCCAATGAAGTAATATAGTTATGGCTTACGTTTCAAGGTTAAAAAAAGAATATAACGAGCGCGTAGTAAGTGCGCTTAAAGAGGAATTCGGTTACAAGAACGTAATGGAAGTGCCTAAGCTCAAGAAAATAGTAGTAAGTAGAGGCGTTGGTGCCGCAGTTGCCGATAAAAAGCTTATCGACCATGCAGTTGACGAAATGACCATGATAACCGGTCAAAGAGCGGTTGCTACTGTTTCTAAAAAAGATGTCGCCGCCTTCAAGTTACGTAAGGGTATGCCCATCGGTGCAAAGGTTACGCTTCGTGGAGAACGTATGTACGAGTTTCTTGACCGGTTGATTACAAGTGCTTTACCTCGTGTTAGAGATTTTCAGGGCATTCGTGCTACTGGCTTCGATGGCCGTGGAAACTATAGTCTTGGCGTTACCGAGCAAATAATTTTTCCGGAAATCAATATTGATAAAATCAATCGAATAGATGGAATGGATATTACTTTTGTAACCTCTGCCGATACCGACAAGGAAGCAAAGTCATTATTAACAGAATTAGGATTACCTTTTAAAAAGAACTAGTATGGCTAAAGAATCAATGAAGGCCCGTGAACGAAAAAGGGCAGCAACAGTAGCTAAATATGCCGAGAAGAGAAAAGCTTTAAAAGAGGCTGGAGATTACGAAGGGCTTCAGAAGTTACCAAGAAATGCTTCTCCTGTACGTATGCACAATCGTTGTAAATTGACAGGAAGACCTAAGGGCTATATGAGAACTTTTGGAATTTCTAGGGTCATGTTCAGAGAAATGGCCAATCAAGGTTTGATTCCCGGAGTGAAAAAAGCCAGCTGGTAAAACAAAATTAGATGAACTGGTTTCAGGTTTAGCAATACTGCTGAAAACCGTTACCGAATAAGATAGAAATGGTTACAGATACTATTGCAGATTATTTAACAAGGCTGAGAAACGCCAGTAGAGCAGGTCACAGAGTAGTTGAGATTCCTGCATCCAAAGTGAAGAAAGAAATAACAAAGATATTGTTCGATCAGGGCTATATATTAAGTTATAAGTTTGAAGAAGATAAGGTTCAGGGCTCTATAAAAATAGCTTTGAAATATGATAAGGCCACAAAAGAGCCGGTCATAAAGAAAATACAGCGAATCAGTAAACCGGGGTTACGTAAGTATGCCGGGTCAGAAGATTTACCGAGGGTTTTGAATGGTCTAGGAGTAGCAATTGTGTCTACTTCCCATGGAGTAATGACAAGCAAGCAAGCAAAAAATGAGAATGTAGGTGGCGAAGTGCTTTGCTACGTATATTAAAATAATTAATAATCAATAATTATTAATTAATAATTAGTTAAGGATGTCAAGAATAGGTAATAATCCGGTAGCGATTCCTGAGGGAGTAACCGTCGATATAAAAGATAACGAGATTATCGTTAAAGGCAAGTTGGGCGAGCTTACGCAAGAATATTCTGCTGTTGAGGTTAAAGTGGAGGATAATCAAGTTTGGGTAACAAGACCTTCCGATTCAAAAGAGCATAAATCAAAGCATGGTCTTTATAGATCATTGGTTAGAAATATGCTCGAAGGCGTATCTAAAGGATGGACAAAAGAATTGGAGTTGGTAGGGGTAGGATACCGTGCCAGCAATCAAGGACAAAAATTGGATTTGGCCTTAGGCTTTTCCCATAATATTGTTTTAGAATTGGCACCAGAGGTTAAAATCGAGACAGCATCCGAAAAGGGAAAGAATCCGATTATCAAATTGACGTCTCACGACAAACAATTGGTTGGTCAAATAGCCGCCAAAATACGTTCCTTCCGCAAGCCGGAGCCTTATAAAGGAAAAGGAATCAGGTTCGTCGGTGAGCAGTTACGAAGAAAAGCAGGTAAATCAGCTTAATAGTATATCATGGCATTATCAACAAGCGAAAGGAAACAGCGAATACGGAGAAGAATCAGAAAGGTTTCTTCAGGAACAGGCGAAAGACCAAGACTATCCGTTTTTAGAAGTAATAACGAAATCTACGCCCAAGTTATCGACGATACCAAAGGAAGGACTTTGGTGGCGGTATCTTCAAGGGATAAGGAATTCTCCAAGACAAAAGGAACGAAGAGCGAAATCGCCAATACGGTAGGAAAGGCAATTGCAGAAAAATGCAAGAAGGCCGGTATCGATAAAGTTGCTTTTGATAGAGGCGGTAACCTGTACCATGGTAGAGTAAAATCATTGGCCGATGGGGCACGCGAAGCAGGACTTAATTTTTAAATAATAGTATGTACCAGAGATACAAAAATATAGAGACCGTTAAACCAGGTGGTTTAGATTTGAAAGATAAATTGGTCGGTATACAACGTGTTACCAAGGTGACCAAAGGTGGTAGAGCTTTCGGCTTTTCTGCTATAGTGATAGTTGGTGATGAAGCAGGAGTGGTCGGTAGTGGTCTTGGTAAGTCTAAAGAAGTTGCAACGGCTATCGCCAAAGCAATTGAAGATGCCAAGAAAAATCTTATCCGTATTCCTTTGAACAAAGGTACGGTGCCCCATGAGCAAAAGGGCAAGTTCGGCGGTGCAAGGGTTTACATTCAGCCTGCATCTCATGGTACGGGTGTTATTGCTGGTGGAGCGGTAAGAGCGGTATTAGAATCTGTTGGGGTACAAGATGTACTTTCGAAATCGCAAGGTTCTTCGAATCCGCACAATGTTGTGAAAGCTACTTTTGATGCATTGCTTCAGTTAAGGGATGCAGGTACCATAGCGAAGCAGCGAGGAGTATCCTTAGAAAAAGTCTTTAAAGGATAATTAACAGACGATAGTCTATAGACTTTATACGGTAGGAAAATACTACTACACTAACGACTAGCGACTAGCGACTAACGACAAAAAAATGGCGAAGAAAATACAGGTTAAGCAACTGAAAAGTAGTATCAAAAAACCGCAGAATCAAAAGCGTACGCTAACGGCTCTTGGTTTAAGGAAGATCGGTCAGGTCGTAGAGCACGACGCCACCCCGAACATTCTTGGTATGATAGATAAAGTTAAACATTTGGTTTCCACAGAGGAAGCTTAATACAGCATAGATAATGAATTTAAGCAATCTTAAACCAGCGGCAGGTTCAACGAACAGAGCGGGAAAAAGGGTCGGTAGAGGTCAAGGTTCCGGTAAAGGCGGAACGGCTACTCGAGGGCACAAAGGTGCGAAATCGAGATCTGGTTATTCTAAGAAAATCGGTTTTGAAGGTGGTCAAATGCCGCTTCAACGTCGTGTACCCAAGTTCGGTTTCACGAATATAAATCGTGTTGAGTATAAAGGGGTAAATCTTAATAAACTACAAGAATTGGTCGATAACAAAATCGTGAAAGATACGGTTACTATTGATACCTTAGTAGATAACGGATTGGCCAAGAAAAAAGATTTAGTGAAAATATTGGGAGGTGGCGAATTGAAGGCTTCCCTAAAAATTTCAGTTCATAAATTTACGGCAAGTGCCAAAGCAGCTATTGAAAAGGCTGGAGGAGAAGCAATAAATTTATAAGCATACCCGGACTATGAAGAAATTTTTTGAGACCATATCCAATATTTGGAAGATTGAAGAACTAAGGAACAGAATAATTCTGACCCTTGGTCTTTTGTTGGTTTACCGTTTTGGTTGCCAAATCGTTCTTCCTGGTATTGATACCTCACAATTGGGTCAATTGGCGTCAGGTACCGATTCAGGTATTCTTGGCCTTTTGAATGCTTTTACTGGAGGAGCTTTTGCCAATGCCTCGATTTTTGCATTGGGTATTATGCCCTACATCTCTGCATCTATTGTGGTGCAGTTGATGAGCATAGCTATTCCATATTTACAGAAGCTCGATAAAGAAGGTGAAAGTGGTAGGAAGACAAAAAATCAGATTACCCGATGGTTGACCATCGGAATTTGTGTTGTACAGGCTCCGGCTTATTTGTATAGCCTTTCCACCGCTTTTGGTGTACCGGACAGTGCTTTCTTAATTGGGCAAGGTCTTAATTTTATGATTCCTTCGGTATTGATTTTGGTTACGGGTTGTGTTTTTGCAATGTGGTTGGGAGAAAAAATTACTGATAAGGGTATCGGAAACGGTATTTCGTTATTGATTATGATCGGTATTATTGCCACTATGCCACAATCGTTTGTTCAAGAATTCGTTTCTCGAACAGTAGAGAACAATGGCGGTTTAATGTTCATACTGATTGAAGTTATTCTATGGTTCTTGGTTATTCTTGCTAGCGTATTATTGGTAATGGCCACAAGACAAATACCGGTTCAATACGCACGAAGAACGGCTTCCGGCGGATATGAAAAGAATATCATAGGGTCTCGACAGTACATCCCCTTAAAATTGAATGCATCAGGAGTAATGCCCATAATCTTTGCACAGGCGATTATGTTTGTACCAAGTATGATAGGTGGAGCATTTGATAACACCGCCGTTGGGCAGTGGATGCAAGTACAGTTTGCCGACATTTTCGGTTTGGCCTATAACATTTTGTTCGGTGTGCTGATTGTTATTTTTACGTATTTCTATACGGCGATTACGGTACCGACCAATAAAATGGCAGACGATTTGAAAAGAAGCGGCGGATTTATTCCCGGAATACGACCAGGAAAAGAAACAGGTGATTTCTTGGATAAGATAATGTCTTTGATCACTTTGCCCGGTTCTATTTTCTTGGCACTATTGGCGGTGTTGCCAGCAATTGTGGTCAAGTTGATGGGTATTCAAGCAGGATGGGCTTTGTTCTATGGTGGAACTTCGCTCTTGATTATGGTAGGGGTAGCCATCGATACGGTACAGCAGGTAAATGCTTACTTATTGAACAGGCATTATGATGGATTGATGAAATCAGGAAAAAATAGAAAAGTAGCTTAACAGAAGCTAGTCTGTGGTCGTAAGGCGATAGACAATCATACTAACGACTAATAAAAATATGGCTAAACAAGCAGCAATAGAACAAGATGGGTCAATAATCGAAGCGTTGTCAAATGCAATGTTTCGAGTAGAATTGGAAAATGGTCACGTAGTAACGGCCCACATTTCCGGAAAGATGCGTATGCATTACATCAAGCTGCTTCCAGGAGATAAGGTGAAATTGGAAATGAGTCCTTATGACCTATCCAAAGCCAGAATTACATATAGATATTAGTAATACGATAGAAGAATAAGAACGATGAAAGTTAGAGCATCAGTTAAGAAAAGAAGTGCCGACTGCAAGATTGTACGCAGAAAGGGCAGGTTGTACGTAATCAACAAAAAGAATCCTAGATTTAAACAAAGACAAGGATAGTTATGGCAAGAATTGCAGGTGTAGACATACCAAAACAGAAGAGGGGCGTAATTGCATTGACCTATATTTTTGGTGTCGGTAGAAGTAGGGCTAAAGAGATTTTGGAAATAGCCCAAGTAAGTGAGGATACGAAAGTGTCTGATTGGAACGATGATGAGATTGGTCGTATCAGGGATGCGGTTTCTTCTTTTACTATAGAAGGTGAGTTACGTTCTGAAACACAGCTTAATATTAAGCGTTTGATGGATATAGGTTGTTACCGTGGTATTCGTCACAGATCAGGTCTT
>ENA-ORXU01001778-ORXU01001778.1-marine-metagenome-genome-assembly--contig:-NODE-1778-length-16375-cov-3.969690_pt1 | contig 16375 bp, 15 predicted proteins | sample MGYA00237869_ERZ511484 | MGnify/ENA metagenome assembly ERZ511484
TGAACAACTTGAAATGATCCTAGAAATGGATGTCCCTGTCTATGTGGCAGGGATCGGCGACCCAGGATTTTTGATCGAACGTGCCAAGGAAATGGGTCTGGATATGAAAGTGGGCGTTGTCGTTGGCGCAGTGCGCCACGCGCAGAAGTCGCTAGCGAGCGGCGTTGATTTCATCGTCGCGCAGGGCAATGACGGCGGTGGTCATAACAGCGTTGTCGGCACGATGGCGTTGATTCCGCAGGTGGTTGATGAGGTGGCAGGGCGCGTGCCTGTGCTGGGCGCGGGATCGATTATGGATGGACGGCAAATGGTGGCAGCACTTGCGCTGGGGGCGCAGGGCGTTTGGTGCGGCAGCGCATTCTTGGCAACGCCCGAAGCACGCATTTCAAGAGGCCAAAAAGAGATGTTGATCCGCACAAAAGAGACGGGAACACAGCTCACGCCGCGCTATTCAGGGAAACGGGCGCGTATCATCGCAAGCCCCTATTCGCGTGAGGTTGAAGCATCGGGGTTGCCCGTTTTGCCCATGCACCAGCAGTTGACGATGACGGATCGCGTCTTTCGCGCCGCCAATCAGCAGGGGCGTGCCGACATCAATCCGGGTGCGGCGGGGCAAGGGGTTGGCATGATTCGGGAGATTCGCCCAGCGGGGGATGTGCTGCGCGGGATTGCTGGGCAAGCGGCGGAGATTTTGGAGCGGGGAATTTTGGGGAATAGATAAACTGGGATTTTTTAGTCCCTATCGCTAGCGTCGGCATTTATGCCGATGTTTTCGATGCGAAGCTGATAGGACGGGGATTTATTCCCGTCAAATGTCGGGATAAATCCCGATTCTACACGACTTCGCATCGAAAACGTCGGGCTAAAGCTCCGACGCTATAGACAGCCTAAAAACCCCAGCCTATTGCTTGGTTTGAGGCAAGGATAAAAGTTTGGAGGCGTGTGCGCGATCTTTTTCGGCCGATTCCATCTCCCCCAACAGTTTATAAATCGCGGCGCGTTCATGGTACAGTTCGGCCGATTCCGCCCCCTCCACCACCAAATCAATCGCCTCTCGCACAGCCTGTGGTATAAGGACCTTGAAGTAATTTGACCCCACGACAAATACAATACCCAATAGCAGGTGCCATTTGTACTTGATGAAATATTTGTTGACGTGTTTTAAATGCTTCACACTGGGAATTGAGCCATAAAAACGTAAAGGTCGGCAATATGTTCGTCCTATTTGTGTGGATTGGCATACTTTATGCAGCAGCAAAGCTGAACGAATTACCTACTTTTGTACAAAACCGAATTTTAATGGAAAACCGCATCATCACCCTCGACGAATTTATCATTCGAAAACAGAAAGACTTTTCCTATGCTACGGGCGAACTGACTGGTTTGCTGCGAGATATAGGTGTCGCGGCAAAAATTGTCAATCGCGAAGTCAATAAGGCTGGACTTGTCAACATTCTTGGCACTGAAGCAGAAAGTAATTCTTCGGGCGATACGGTTCAAAAGCTAGACATGTATGCCAATCAAAAACTCATCGATTGCTTACGCAACAGCGGTGAATGTTGTGCCATAGCATCCGAAGAGAACGAGGACTATGTCAACATACCACCAATAGAGGACAAAGACGCTAAATATGTCGTCGTATTTGACCCTTTAGATGGGAGTTCTAATATCGATGTGAATGTGTCAGTAGGAACTATTTTTGGCATTTATCGTCGCGTCAGTGATGAAAATGGTGATGCCGATATCAACGATTTCTTGCAGAAAGGAACTGATTTGATTGCAGCTGGATATGTGATTTACGGCACGTCAACCATTCTCGTATACAGCACGGGTAATGGTGTGAACGGTTTTACACTCGATCCTTCAATCGGAGAGTTTTGTTTATCTCATCGAGATATTAAAATTCCAGATAGTGGTGGATATTATTCCGTAAATCAAGGTTACTATTTAAAATTTGATCTTGAGATGCGTCGATATATCGATTATTGTTCTGATAATAATCTTCGTCTTCGATATATAGGATCGATGGTATCGGATATTCATAGAATTTTAATTCAAGGTGGGATATTCCTTTATCCAAATACACGGAAATATCCAAAAGGAAAATTGCGTCTATTATATGAATGTAATCCACTTTCATTTATCATGGAACAAGCTGGTGGAAAAGCCATCACCACAAAATTGGATCGTATTTTGGAAATGCAGCCTCGAGAATTACATCAACGTGCAACTGTAGTTATGGGCTCACCGAAAATGGTCGATGAAATGAAAGAATTTGTAATGCGGTATAGCACTGAGTCGCCGACTATTGTGTGATATACTTTTAATTACACCTTTTCATTAAATATATACGGAAAAAATTTCTGCGCTTGCTCAGACGGCATGTCCGTCGCATCTATTAACTTCTCAATCGTGTCAATACTCCCCTTGTATCGCACATAATTTTTCAAACCTTTTGTTTGCTCATAATCGGTATATGGATGGCGCAGCAATTGTTTAAAATCTATTTCCTTAATATCGATTTTCGTGACCGCTCCACTACAAAACAATTGCTCTTTCAATTGGTCATAAGTTTCCGGCGGAAAACCATATACATCTAGGAGCTGACTAGTCGAGTAGAATCCACCCAATCGATCCTTGAATTTTATAATACGAGTACTAAAAACTTCGCCGATACCATTGAGAGACATCAATTCCTCTTTGGATGCAGTATTAATATTAAGCTTTTCAATGTTTTGTTTAGCGATCACCGGTTTAGTAATTTCAACTTTTTGACCTTTGCTTATTGGATTATAATCCTTTGGTTTTTGGAGTTCAATTTGCTTCGATGATTTCGCATTTGCTTTAGTTGATACGATCTGGCTCTTTGAATTATCATATTTTTTATAATAATTATTGGTTGATCGAATCGTTTTTTTAGTTTCTATATTGACTACATCGTCGGTTGAAACTTTGAACGTACAGAATAGATTTTCGACCTTATCGGAGAACAATCTTGCTTGGTAATTTGATAATCCAACTCGCACGGCCAAAAGCACGACAAGTGAAACAATCATATAGAATAACGATGTCATTTGGAAGTATTTCATAAGTTAATAGTTATAAAACCATCATTGGTTTGATTAAATAATAAATGATGTTGAGAACAGTATTTTTTTAATTTCGATTTTGTTTTATAGCTACAAGTTGGCGTTGCTATGATATGGGCCAAACTTGGAAGACTATCAAGGACAGTTTCATCAATAAATGGTTGATCGAGCAAAAGAATACTCGTTTCTCTATGCAGTATTGTGTCTGTTTGCGATAGGATGTCTATGGTATGATCACCGTAGAGGGCAACATCCTCAGCCGACCCCATCAGTATAGGTGTATGATTAAATCCTGAATAGACTTGAACTTGAAAACCTTCATCATTGAAAATTTTGACGTGTTCGGGCGGAGAGATCAAAGAGGTCACTATATCAAACAACAAAGCAATAATCGCTATACAAGCACCTAATCGAATTTTGTTTACCCATTTTATAGACTGCAAGCATATTGCGAACATCAATATCAACGTGTAACACACGAATACAGATCGCGGCGTTAGTTTCATCGAGTAGACAGCATACGGCAATTCCATAATCAATCGAATAGCTGCGACGAGTAAATCAAACCCATAGTCAATTGCGGCTATCAAAAAAGCAAGTTGTGGCGAGTCTGGATTAAAAATTAAACTGATAAAAGCTAAAATAAAGTTCACCTGTACGGTCACCGTCGCCACCAAACTTGTCAACCAAAAATATGGTGAGATCGAGCCAAAATAATATAGGGTTAATGGCGCCAAAGTCAATTGCGCCGCCACACTCAACATTATTAAATTGAGTATCCATTTCAGAACTAGATATTTACTTGTAATTGCTTTCGTAAACTTGGAATAAAAATAAAATATACCCGTCAGTGCTAAATATGAAAATTGAAATCCTAAATCGAATAATACAAGTGGTTGCACGATCAAAGAAATTAGGGCTGAAATTGCTAAAATATTCCATTTGTCAGCACGACGATATAAAATTTTACTCAATTCATACAGCGATATCATCATTCCCGCACGTACAGCACTCGGCGTCGCTCCTGACGCTAATACGAATGCCCAAACACCGAATAAGGCCAAAACAGGCAATCCAAATTTTGTAAATGTATTCCTGTTTCGAAAAAATAACAGCGGAAAGAACAACACATATACCATTCCAACGTGCATACCGCTAACGGCAAATACGTGACCTATACCAGCCATCCCATATAAATCACGGTCTTCTTTTGCCATATCTTCCTTGTACCCAAGTATGATACCTTTAATCAAATCTAAATGCTGACTTTTTTGAAATACAGAATTGACACGACTCATCATTTTATTATTCAATACTGTGATGATGGTTGAAATACTCGCACCGCCAGCTTCGTACCGAAATATATCTTGAGCGTCGACGTAACAAATCCACTGAATATTCTTTTTATTTAAAAAAGATCTATAATTAAAGCCGTTGGGTATTCTTGCAGATGACGGTTTATACAAATTAGCTGAGACAATAATTAGGTCACCCGGCGTATATTGTTCATCTGACCCAACTTTTACGTTTACTAAAACTCCAATACGCTCGCTATCTAAAGTTGTTTGACAATACAGTTGGTCATATTTCAGCTTCTTCTTAATGGAAGAAATTCGTAACGGTATTCGATCATAGTCATTTATATTCTCACATGTCGAATTTTGATGGTAAGAAACTTGTAAAATGGCACCGATTAAAATAAAACTGACAAATAATAGATACGATCCGAGAGGTTTAAATCTTAATACATATGTTGGAATGAGTAGTCCAACTAGCGTAGCCGAGAGCGCCCCAAAGTTTATCATGGAAAATTGATCGCTCAAAATTATTCCGATAATGAGCGCTAAAACGATCATTAAAATAGGTCTCTTACTTGCAGCTTCATAAATCATCAGTGGTAAGTGTCGGCAGACGTCAATTTATACCCATCTACCATCAAACTTTAACATATAGATTTTTTCTTAATATGAATTTTTTACGATCTTTACCGGTATAGTATATGGTTTCATTACTTAAGCATATTGCGAGATTATTTAAAAAAGAAGAGGTTGAAGCATCGCCGATGAAATATTTGATTTGTGGTTTGGGGAATCCGGGGTTGGAATATGATGACACACGGCACAATGTCGGGTTTGAAGTCATGGACGCCTTGGTGGAGAAAAAGTCCGGCACGTTCAAAGAAGAACGGCACGGCCTACTGGCTGAGGTCAAGCACAAAGGGCGTACCCTGCTATTGCTGAAGCCTATGACGTACATGAATCTTTCGGGAAAGGCAGTCCGTTATTGGATGCAAAAAGAAAAAATCTTACCTGAAAACTTATTAGTCGTACTTGACGATTTAAACTTGCCATTTGGCACAATTCGTTTACGTAAAAAAGGGAAAGATGGCGGCCACAATGGCCTGAAAGATATTGATGCGCATCTTGGTACTCAGCCATATGCACGCTTACGCGTTGGTATTGGAAATAATTATAATAAAGGTCGGCAAGTAGACTACGTGCTCGGGAAATGGTCAGACGAAGAACAAGAGCACATGCCGAAAATTATGAAACATTGTATCAGCGCTATTTCATCATATGCCGTTGTAGGCATCGATCGAACTATGTCGCAGGCTAATAAAAAAGTTTGCGAACTCACTCCAGACGAAGAATGAAGATCGCTTTATTAATACAGACTTCGCCACAAATGAAACGCGGCATAACTCCGATATGGAGACCATACTAAACTTTCGGTGATCAGTTCGTCTGTTGTCGGACGAGTACCCGTAATATTTTTCCATGCTATTTTTAGACCCGCATCGCCGGCTGGAAATGCATCCTGAAATCCAAGACATCGCATCATCACGTAGTTCGCTGACCAAGCTCCAATGCCCACTGCAGACGTCAGTGCCGCATAGCAATCATCGAAAGACATATTTGCCAACTCTTCCTGTCGCCAATGCCCACCTTGTATTTTTTCAGAAACGACTCGAATATACCTTATTTTTTGTCGTGAAAATTTCATAGCAACAAAAGCTTCGTCTGATATTTTCAAGACATCTGCTGGCTTAGGAAAAGTGAAGTATTCATTTTGGTTAAGAATAAACCTCTCACCATATGCCTCAACCAAATTGCGCTTAACCGTATAAGCAAAACTCAAATTAATTTGTTGTCCAATAATCGCCCAACAAAGTACTTCGAATAAATCATGAATACGCACCAAACGCAATCCTAATTGAGAAGTAACAATATCCTTCAAAATTTTGTGGCGGCTCAGCAGCGTATTTATTTTAGCCATATCCGAATTCAAATCAAACCAATGACTTATAAAATTGCTTACTTCAGTTGTCATCTCTTCATCGATTTTCTTATCGACTTCGACAATTAAATTGCTATCATCGTCCGCTCGAATCTGAATGAATACTGGACGTTCATTTACGTCTATGACTTTTGTCACACGATTATCGTCCACATTGTGTAAACATTCATTGACATTCCTGTTGAGGTAGTTTAGAATGTCTTGCCATTTAAAATTTGGTGGAGTTGGGATGTGTATCAACGACATTGAATTAATAATAACAGGTTGTTTAATTTATTTTATCCTTTGACTTCTATATAAAATTCTGTATTTGTCAACTCAAAAAAAGAAATACTTACCTACCCCTTCAACCTTCGAATTTCCTGCACCAACGAATTGGGCATTTGAGTTGAACGTATCTGCAAATTTCGAATCTCTTCTATCCCTTCCTCTACCTTTTTCATCGTCAAATCGGATTGCGAAATACAAACGCCACGTTTCATCTCATGCATTTGCGCACCCAACTCCTTTTGCTCAGGCTGGCCGGGTGTCGGAATAAAAATCGCTGATCGATTCAAACACGTCAAATCCATGATCGTCGAGTAACCGCTACGACAAATAATGATTTCGGAAGACGATATGCATGTTTCCAATGCTTCGTGGTGTGCTACATCAATCACATTTATCTGGTTATTGGACTGTATTTTTTGACCATCCGAGAATCCACGAATCAGTGTCACGTCATATTTATTATGAAGATTAAAATCCAATAATCTACGTTCTAATACAGTTCGGGCTGGTTCTGGACCAGACAATAGTATAAGTAGTGAATTTTTAATAATTGGTAAGGGTTTTGAATTTAGCTGCGACAGCATACCAATTAATTTACAATTCTCTCGCAGCGGACTTGACATGGATCTTGTCACGCGATCTGCTCGATCAACATCTGGAATCCAAACCTCATCAAATTTTTTAAGTTTTTGACGAATCATCGAACGCGAAAGTTTTCGTAAAATCAAATTCTGCAACGGTACCTGAAGTTGATGTGTGATAAAAATATTATGTGCTGATGTGTGATAACAACCATATCGATTATCGGAAATGATGATGTCAGGCTGAAACCCAGTAACAATTTTGTCAATTGATTTATGCTCGCGTTGAGTCGCTGATGATACTTTGGAGGCTATTGACCAAGCGTTGCCCCAAAATGTCGATGAGGCATATTGTACATCATATCCAGGTAGTTGATGTAGTTTCATCGAAGGAAAACGCTCAGAAAGATAAGCCAGAGAAGCACCGTCTGATGCCATTTCAACCTCAAACCCTTCGCTGATTAATACCTCGAATATAGGCACACTGCGCGTGGCATGACCCAAGCCCCAGTTTAGCACACAGAATAATACACGTTTCACTGTCTAAAAATAGCAGCCTCGATCTAATTCAATTTTATTTCTTCTCCGTAGCTATCATAAAACTGATATTCCATCAATGGCAAATCAAAACTTTGCACCACTTTGATGCGCTTTTTATATTTAAAATACCATTTCCACACCATCGAAGGAATGCCTTTGGTCAGGTATGCATAGACAAACGGATGTGCATGGAGCGCCAATTTAGACTTCGGACGACTCATCAAGATGTGATTTAAGTCGCGTTCGATGTCATCTGTCAACAAGAATGATGGTGTCACTTTACCTGATCCACCACAACTTGGACAATGTTCAGCTGTCGTAATCGACACTGCTGGACGGACGCGCTCTCGTGTGATTTGCATTAGACCAAACTTGGAGAGCGGAAGAATCGAATGTCTAGCACGATCCCCATCCATTTCACTTCGCATCGTTTTATAGAGATACTGGCGATGGTCGGACTTACGCATATCGATGAAATCAATGATGATAAGTCCGCCGATATCTCGCAATCGGAGTTGACGTGCTATTTCTCTTGCGGATTCCAAATTCACTTTCAAGGCACCGTCTTCTTGACCGCCTTTCATAGATTTCGGTCCACTATTGACATCTACCACGTGCATGGCCTCAGTCGATTCGATCACCAAATAGGCGCCACTTGGCATCGTATATGTCTTTCCAAAAGAAGATTTTATTTGTCTAGTGATTCCTAGTTTTTCAAATATGGGTTGATTGCTTTTGAATTCCTGCACCATTTTGACCTTACTCGGCGCGATCCCTTTCAAATAATCGCGGACACTATGCGCCATATCCGAATCATTGACGACGATTTTATTGAATGAATCATCGAGCAGTTCACGGAGAATACTATTTGTCTTATCCAGCTCACTCAATAGTTTTTTCGGTGCTGAAGCTTTTTTAAGTTGTGTGAATATGGTTTTCCATTTCGCCAGCAACGATTCCATCTCTTCATGTAGATCAGCGACACCCTTCCCCTCAGCGACCGTGCGAGCGATCACACCAAACCCTTTCGGCTTGATACTTTCCATCAAAAGTTTAAGGCGTTTAGACTCGTCCTTATTGCTGATTTTTTTACTGATATTGATTCCATCAGAGAACGGACAAAGCACCAGATAACGGCCCGGAATTGTGATTTCACAGCTGAGACGGGGCCCTTTTGTTGAAATCGGTTCTTTCAATACTTGCGCGATAATCGGTGTACCAGAAGATAAAACCTTATCGATTTTTCCAGTCTTGATGATATGCTTTTCCTCCTCAAAGTTTTCGAGGAAGTGTGTATTCAAATCACCGTTAATGGCACCTTTCGTATATTTCAAAAGTGACTTCAGCGGGGGACCCAAATCTGTATAATGTAAGAAAGCCTCTTTCTTGTGACCAATATCTACGAAGGCGGCATTCAAGCCGGGTCGTAATTTCTTCACATAGCCTAAAAAAATATCACCGACAGAAAACTTTTTATTCGTTTTTTCTCTGTGTATTTCAACTAGTCTCCTATCTTCCAGCAGCGCAATTTCAATGCCCGTGGGAGATGAGTTGATAATCATGTCCTTTTCCACACACGTTTTATTTAGAATAAATAACGAGACTTACAGGCGCGGAAAAACCCGCAACTATAAAGTCAACATACAATGTCCGTGGAAGGATAATTGATAAAGACATATGCTAATCAGGTCGACTAGTCAGATATGTCTTGAGAATAGTAGGCGTTAATAGGATAGCCGGATGCCCTCAGCACCCGGCTAAATTTTTTATTTGTTCTTCTTCTTGTGTCTGTTCTTTCTGAGACGCTTCTTTCTTTTGTGCGTCGCTATTTTGTGTCTTTTACGCTTTCTTCCACACGGCATATTGCATATAATTTATTTATGAATTAATTGTTTTTACAAATTTGGGTATAATATTGAGCTGAATCTATTGCTTGCGTGGCTTCAAAAGCCTGAGCTAATAAACAACTCACCTTTCCTTTGTCTCCCTCTAACGCCCAAGCTTGCCTCAATCGTTCCAATGCCTTTTCAAACTGACCAGTTTGTATGGCAAAAGTCCCTAGATTGCGATAAACAGGGGCATAATCAGGATATTTATTTTTTACCTCCAGCAGCATTTGAATGCCAGCCATCGGGTTATCTTCTTCCGGTCGATAGACATATGTCAGCGCTTTATTCAAATCCGCATCCGGATTTTCTGGCTGAAGCAGTTTCGCTTGATCAAAAGCAGCTCGCGCACGTTCAGTGCAATATTTTACAGTCTGCTCATCTTGACTATTTCGAATGCCAAGTGAGTATGTCGTACCTGCAATCGACCACGCATCTGCTGAGTTTCGCACATCAGCTATCTGTTCGGCGTAATAACCAGAGACATCATATCGTCCCCATGTATACCACAGTCCTGCTAGCTGTTCCGTCAATCTCAACTCACTCTCCTCATCTTCGGCCTTCTCAATCAAGATGTTGATTTCGTCTATTTGAACACGTTGAGCTTGATCAAGTTCATGATAAGCGTCGCGCAATAAGACTTGCGAACTCTTTGATTGTTTGACCAAGGCTCTTGACTTTTCAATCGCTTTTTGATCAGTAGACTTTACATCTGTGCCAACATAGAGCAAGATCGCAAACACCACAAATCCTAAATAGAGCGGCCACGCCTTGCTTTTCATCAGCTATCTATTTATTTTCACTCTTCACCTTAGAGGCGTCAACATTCGTTTTGACCTGCTCTACAAATACTTTTGCCGGCTTGAATGCAGGAATAAAGTGCTCAGGAATCTCAATAGCAATGTTCTTTTTAATGTGTCTACCTATTTTTTTGGCTCGTTTCTTTACGATAAAAGACCCGAATCCTCTGATATATACGTTCTCGCCTTCTGCAAGGGTCTCTTTTACTTCTTTGAAGAAAGACTCAAGTGAAACTAGCACATCCACTTTGGGAACACCAGTTTTCTCCGAGATTACTGAAACTAAATCCGCTTTTCTCATCCTTACTTATTGATAATTAACAATTTATACACCTTTTTGGGGGTTTTTCCAAAGGTGGGGCAAATTTCGCAAAATTTTGATAGCAACAAAATTTTAAAGTGCTCTTTTTGAGATAATTGTAAAGAAAATCAAGTAATTATAGCAAATAAGGTGTCCAGACGCGGTTTTGCGCGGATGAATTGGTACGTAACCATGTGTCGATGCTCAATCTTGGTCAATGATCACTGAATCTGCTCATACCGAAACATTAATAGTCCAATATGAATCCATTCTGATGAATGTGTCTATTTTTGCGCCAAAATGAACTTATGATATTATCGATGACGGGTTTTGGGGCTGCGAGTACATTCTATGAAAACAAGGAAATCAAGATCGAGGTTAAGTCGATCAACAGCAAAGCCGGGGATATCCGGTTTCGCATGCCGCATCGATACAGCGCATTGGAGATTCGATTGCGTCGGATTGTCCAAGAGATGGCTCATCGGGGTAAGATTGAAGTGAACATCACGACACAAAGCGACGCGGCAGATGACGAATATGAAATCAATATTCCGCTTTTCAAGTCCTACTATCAGTCACTGAATAATGTGCTAACGGACATCGATGCACAGGATGCCAACTTAGCCGCTGGTATTCTCAAAATATACAATGTTGTCAGACCGAACAATCAGTCGATTCCTGATACTGAAGAATCTGCTTTGATCAATTGCATGCGCGAGGCTTTGGATGCGCTGAAGGTTTATCGACTTGATGAAGGCCAGGCCATGGAGGCTGATTTCAAATCAAATGCTAACAATATTTCATCGAAAATAGACGAAATCGAACCCCATGAAAACCAGCGGATCATCGATCAGCGTAACCGGTTGAAGAAATCTTTCGCTGACATTGGAAACGATATTGATTTAGATAAAAATCGTTTCGAACAGGAACTCACGTACTATTTAGAGAAGTTTGATCTGAATGAAGAAAAAGTGCGATTAAAACAACACTGCGACTATTTTATCCAAACCCTTGCCAAACCTGACGAGGTTAAAGGCAAATCATTAGCGTTCATCAGTCAGGAAATGGGCCGTGAGATTAATACTATAGGATCTAAGGCCAACAATCACCACATCCAGCACATTGTAGTGAGTATGAAAGAAGAGCTCGAAAAAATAAAAGAACAGTTAGCCAATGTCATTTGATTTTATCCAAGAAACTGGCAAGATGATCATTTTTACTGCGCCATCCGGTGCCGGTAAAACAACGATCGTGCGCCACTTGCTAAAGACATTTGATTTTCTCGATTTTTCAGTTTCTGCCACTACCCGACCTCAACGCGATCATGAAATTGATGGGCGGGACTATTTCTTTAAGACGCCCGAGGAATTTTCTGCAATGATTCTCAATGACGAGTTGGCCGAGTGGGAAGAGGTCTATCCCAACAGATATTACGGAACGCTCAATTCAGAAGTCGATCGTATATGGAATTCGGGCAAGCACATCGTTTTCGATATCGATGTAAAAGGCGCTGTCAATCTAAGCGAGCGTTATGGCACGCAATGTTTATCCGTTTTTATCAAACCCCCTTCGCTTGACGCCTTAATAGAGCGCTTGACAAAACGGAAAACAGAAACCCCAGAATCGCTTGCGCGTCGAACACAAAAAGCGGAAATGGAATTGACTTTTGAACCACTGTTTGACACTGTATTAATCAACGACGAATTGGAAGTCGCATTGAAAAATGCGGAAATGATTGTTCAATCGTTTATATTTGGCTCAGAGGAAGAATAATCAGATGAATACCGCGATAACAAATGGCATAAGAATTTCTGTAACTCCCAGGTATCTAATGGATGAAAGTAAACCTGTTGAGGGTCGACATTTATTCTCTTACACGATCGAAATTGAAAATGTAAGTGACCATACGGTTCAACTGATGAGGCGTCATTGGTACATCCTCGATTCGTCAAGTCATTCTAGAGAAGTGGAAGGAGACGGTGTTATCGGTCAGCAACCTGTCCTTCACCCCGGTCAGATCCATCGCTATACGTCTTGGTGTCCATTGGAATCTGACATTGGACTCATGTTTGGATTTTATAAAATGCGAATTGTCGATACTTCTGCAGAATTCGAAGTGCGCATTCCAGAATTTACTTTGTGTTCGGATGCTAAATTGAATTGATATTCGATATATGGACAACTACGATGTCTATTTTGAAATGTTTATAATTCTCAAGTGCCACAATGAAGAAGTTTTTTATCGTTAGTATCAGTTTGATATATTTCGTCAATATTCATTGTCAAGTGGCGGACCTTAAGTCTTTGAAGACTCTTTCCACGGAATACCATAAATACAGTCCGCTAGAAGAGCCAGATAAACGTTATTTCCATGCCATAACTGAACGGTTTGATGATTCAATTAAATTTGAAATGGAGTTTGTCTTTGAGTGTATCTCGCAGAACACGGACCTACTGGATCAAAAGTATATCCGACGACCAAATAAACGCGCGTTGCTGAATCTATATGCTATAAAACATTTTAATCGGTTTTTGGATGAGCCGGAAAAAGGTAAAGAACTCAACGATTTATTTAGAATTAATGATTTAAATCAGATTTCGACTTATGAGCTATTAGACAACTACTATAAAATGTTGTTTCATGGAGCATTTAAACATAATAAACAATATCCCTTCGATCTGACAAATATAAACTTCGACCTAAATGAATTGAATTTAAGAGATGACACGGAACAGGCCATATTTTTTTTGAGATGCATGCGGATTTGCTATAGCTTTATTTACGGCTCTATGCACATGTTGAGAGCACCCAATACGACTGAGGCCATGAAAATCATCACTAAATTTCCAAAATTCAATAATAGTCCATATTATTTATATACGAATTTTGACTTTAATGACTTTAATTTTTTTCTCCATGAAGGTGATAAGTCAAGCAGTTATAAGCGCCACAAATTGAATAAATATTACGACCTGTTATTAGATCACTTATTTTGCTTGAATAAAAAATGTCATAATCAAATAAGTGATGAATGCGACGTAATTGACAAATTGAAGGAAGAGTCGATCTTAAACAAGCAGAAATATTACAAGTATTCTCAAAAACGTGAAATATTAGAAAGATCGTTTATCCGGGAGTAAAGGTGTGGCTAGAACTGCCGCAGAACTTTTCAAACGATTGGGTTTTTTGATCATCTTTGCAAACCGCACTAGACTAAAGCTCGCGGGTTAATTAAGTGAAATGGAGAAGAAGAATTGATTAACCACGAAGAATATTAGCTCGTTTAAGGTTTTATTACTGGATACACGATTATAAACAGAGATAGTGCTGGCTTAAAGAATTTCTATAATGAGCAAACGTGCCACCACATGAAAATGAACGCATTTTCACCACACGATTAGTCGATTTTCTGCGTTCAACATCTATTCGATCACATCAATCGCACAAATGAAAAAATCAAGACGTAGCTTTTTCAAAAATATATCACTAGCGGGATTGTCCCTCGGCGTTGCACCGATCGTTGCACGACCAGCTTCTAGCCATTCAAATACAACTTCGGGTGATTGTCTGGCTACGACGCTTGACTTTTATGGGCAAGGACCTTTTTATACGCCTGGTGCGCCTATGTTACCAGATGGCATGCTGGCCGAAAGCACCGAAACGGGGACGCGTATCGCCATTTCTGGTCGTGTGATGACCTTGGACTGTTCGGGATCCATTCCCGAAACGGTTATCGATGTATGGCATGCCGATGATGCGGGCAACTACGACAATGTCGGCTTCAATCTGAGAGGCATTGTCGAGTCTAATGCTCAAGGATTTTATATGTTCGAGACAGTTTTACCAGGCAAATACAATAATGGTCCAACTCCTCGCCCTCGTCACATCCATTTTAAAATCACGCCTCCGGGATTCCCGGCATTGATTACACAACTGTATTTTGAAGGCGACACTTCCATTCCGGCGGATCCAGCCGCTTCAATGACATCTGGCACCTTCGATGCTCGCGAACGAATCATTCCGTTGACTGAAAATAGTGAGGGCGTCATGGAAGGTACCTGGGATATCATGATCGACGGTGAAGGCATGTCGTCTGTGCAAAACGCACATCTCGAACATGGTATGATCTATAGCGTCGGACCGAATCCATTTACTCAAGAAGTTGAGGTTTCATATGGTCTGTACAATCGCTCGCGAGTGGCGCTCAAGGTCTATGATACAACTGGGCGATTTATTGCTGGAATCGCAGAACGTCAGTTACCCGCTGAAAAATATACAGCTACATGGCGTCCAACGTCAGACATGCCCGCTGGGCATTACTTTATTGTGCTCCATGTGAACGATCTTCAAGTCCACTACCAAAAGGTAGTCTACCGCCCTTAGACGTTCATGCACAAAAAAAGCGATCATCGCTGATCGCTTCTAAGAAGTGGTACCACCTGGAATTGAACCAGGGACACCAGGATTTTCAGTCCTGTGCTCTACCAACTGAGCTATGGTACCTCGAACTTGTCATACGATGCAAATGCATTTGAGTATAACGCGGGGCAAATATAGATTTTTTTCAAAAAGGAAGCGATTCCATTTTAAAAATCATTGCAGTTATTTTTGCTGACCCATCAAATACGATATTTTCATCATTATCAGTTTAGATATACTATGCCAAAGCTATCGCGATTTCTTCTCATTATATTGTTGATCCCGACCGGATACCTCGTGTATTCGATGTTTTCTATAGAAAAATCGGATTATATCAACTGGGTCATTCCTCTGAGCATGTTGGTCGCCGTTGTCATCGTGCTGCGGCATCAGATAGATTCTTGGTATGTCAGAAAGTCGAAGCCACAAATGGATTCCACTTTGCATGCGATATTAAAGCGCAAAGTATTTGGCTATGATGAAATGTTTGTAGGATCTCATTACAACAAGACGGATCATTTAGCTTTTAATCACGATTGTGATTTTATCGGCCAAGGACTCGAGTCAATTCCAGACGATCTCCAACATATGGTGACTGCGCATGCATTCTTTTTTGGGAAGGAAACGCATCGAAAATGGCCTTCGCATTATAATCGTATCGTACTTTACAAGCATCCGTTTTTATCACCTCGCTTTGATGAAGACGTCCATAGTGTTGAGCATCACCATGAAGACGGTGTATTTATTTTTTCACTTGAGCAAGGAATTCCTGGAATTGAGCGACCGAAGCATCACTACAATATTTTTCTACATGGCTTTGCCGACGCTTTTTTTACTTTGTATCCAGTCCATCATCACTATGATGAAGCGGCTATATTTGAGAAGCTAGAGGAAGCGGTAGGTGTTACGGAGGATCATTTAATTTCAGTGATTGGTCTCGATGAAATAAATCCATTGGCTGTATTGGCACATTATTATGTTTATCGGCCGGAAGTGATTTCTGAGGCGTTTCCTGAGTTTAGGGATTCGGTATTTGCAAATATGAATGTTCCGAAGGTGATGACGTAAATAGGAATAAAAACCCTACCTGAATTCAACCTAATGAAAGATTAATGTTGAGTCCACTTCGGAAAGTCACCAAACCAAAAATGGCTCTTTTGGCGATCTTTTCACTTTGCTCAAACCACTGAT
>ENA-ORXU01001779-ORXU01001779.1-marine-metagenome-genome-assembly--contig:-NODE-1779-length-16365-cov-3.341233_pt1 | contig 16365 bp, 15 predicted proteins | sample MGYA00237869_ERZ511484 | MGnify/ENA metagenome assembly ERZ511484
AATCTCGAAGTATCGCATTTCTTGTTAACTCCAAAGCGCAACGCGACCATCTTGTGTGACCACAGCGGCGTGCAATTCAGACGTACCGGATCGTCCTGCGATGGTCAGCGAATGCAAGAAGCTGTACCGTTCGACGCAGACAGGATTTTTCGGTTCCGCCGCATTCATACGATCAACTCTCCACAGCTCTGCTGACGTGAAAAGCGCGACCCAGAAAGACAGATTGAACAGGACTGAACTCCGTCGCCAAAGAAGTGACAATACGGCGGCAACAACACCGGCAACCATCGGAACGATCAGGAAAGGCAGCCACCTCTCATATATCATGGCCAGCCAGATCAGAGGCGGAAATGCAAGTGGAAGCAGCATAGACAGATTCAATAATGCGACGGCGAATGCGAAGCCCAGGTGATGAGAATCGCGCGGATCATATTCCGTTTCGCATCCTTATAAGTGCGCCGGGTGCCGCGCATTTTTCAACGCCCTGCGGTTCGATCTGATCCTGTCTTACTTCAGGTCAGACTTTCCGGTCGATCCCGGCAGTCTTCAGGATCGCGTTCGCGGTATGCCGACTGACCACGTTGTGCGGCAAGATGATCGTAGGTTTGTCTTCGCATTTCCATTTTTGGTGCTTGCCGCCGTCGTGCTGTTCGTAACCTGCCTCGGTCAGCATCCTCGCCAATTCCTTGTAGAAGCCCTTGACCATTACGCGGCAACGACCGGCTTCTGCACGGGGGCGTTGAAGATGATCGACGGGATGAGGTCGGCGAGGGATGTCTGCGTCAGGTCGGTACCGGACAGGGAAACATGGTTCTCCATGATCATCTCCGGTGCGATGCGGCGCATTTCCTCGACGAATTCCTCGACGGTCGCGGCTTCGAGGTGCAGGCCGACGATATCGGATTCGCAGATGTAGACCTGCGCCTCTTCATCCCAGATTGCGGAAACCGAAAAGCTGCGCATCGTGCCGTCCTCGTTGTTCCATCAAAAATATCTCGTGGGACACCCTATCGGGGAATCGACTATGTGCGAAGGGCAATGAGGGCATCCGCCGCCCAGGCCCCCTCTTCGCACACGATCAGGGGGTTCACGTCCAATTCTTCAAGCGTCTCGGCATGGGCTTCGGCAAAACGGGCGATGGCAATGATCGCATCGATAGCCGCCGCCGTATCGGCGGGGGGCTTGCCGCGCCAGCCGTTCAGGAGTTTGGCGACCTTCAGCGAAGCCAGGGCCTGCGCGATTTCGGCCTTGCCGGAGGGCAGCAGGAGGGTGGCCGTGTCGGCCAGCAATTCGGCCATCACGCCCCCTGCCCCGATGGTGAGCATGGGGCCGTAGACGGGATCGCGGGTGATACCGACGATCAGCTCGACCAAACCGCCGGAGACCATCGTTTCGATCAGGATGCTGTCGCAGCGTATCAGCAGGTCCATGGTGATCGTCTCGACCGATGCGGCATCGCGGACATTCAGGAAGACGGCACCGGCTTCGGTCTTGTGGGCAATGCCCATGCCCTTGATGGCGAGGGGATAGCCGAGGCGGGAGGCGGCCTCGCGGGCCTGTTCGATAGACGTGACGGCCTGGCCGGGGGGGACGGGGATGCCTGCGGCGGCGAGGCGGGTCTTGGCGGTGGCCTCGTCGAGCAGGATCGGCTCGCCTGTGGGGTCGGAGGGGGGGAGGATCGGGACGGAGGCGGGGCGTGCCCAGCTTTCGGCGATGCGGGCAGACGCATCGGCGGCGGCGAGGGCTTCGGCGATGCCGCATAATGGGGCGATACCCGCTGCCGCGAAGGCATCGCAGCGGTCTTCGGGGAGGAGTTCGCCGAGCGAGGCGACGACGGCTGCGGGATGGCCGGTTCGCTGCGCAGCGGCGCTTATGGCCGCGACGGCCGGGTTCCAGCTTTCGTCGGAGCAACGGTCGTTGCGGGGGAAATCGAGGACCAGCATCGAGAGATCGAAGCCTTCGGCGTCTCCGGGGGCCATGGCGGCGGCGAAGGTATCGGTCATCGCCGCCTCATCGCCCCAGATGAAGGTGTGGTAATCCAGAGGGTTGGCGACCGTCACCAGCGGGTTGAGGGTCGCGGCGACGGTTTTGCGCTGGGCCTCGGTATAGGGCGGGAAGTGGAGGCCGTGGCGGGCGGCGGTGTCGGCGACGAGGGAGGCCTCTCCCCCGGAACAACTCATCGACAGGATGCGCCGTCCGGCCAGCGGCGCGTGAACATGCAGAAGCTTGAGCGTCTCGACCAGTTCGGGCAGGCCGGAGACCAGCGGAATACCGATGCGGTCGAAGAAGGCGGTGCTGCCTGCCTGCGATCCGGCGAGGGAGGCAGTATGGGAGACGGTCGCGATCTGCGCCTGCTCGGAAGTGCCGACCTTCAGGGCGACGATAGGGATGCGGCGCTCGCGGGCGGCGAGGGCCAATGCCTCGAAGGCGGCAGGGTCGCCGACGCCTTCGATATGGAGGCCGATGGCGGTGACGCGGTCGTCCTCCAGCAGGGCATGGGCCATCTCGGCCAGCCCGATCCGGGCCTGATTTCCGGCGGTCATCATGTAGGCGACGGGCAGGCCGCGCCGCTGCATGGTCAGGTTGATGGCGATGTTCGAGGATTGGGTGAGGATGGCGACCCCGCGCTCGACACGCCGTCCGCCATGCTGGTCGGGCCAGAGAGTCGCCCCATCGAGATAGTTCAGGAGACCGTAGCAGTTGGGACCGATGATCGGCATATCGCCCGCTGCCGCGAGCAGGGCGGCGTTGCGGTCGGCTCCATCCGCCGTCTCGCGGAAACCCGAGGCGAAGCAGACCGCGCCCCCTGCGCCGCTGGCGGCGAGATCGCGGACGATATCGATGGTGGCGTCGCGGTTGACGCCGATCCATGCGGCATCGGGGGGAGCGGGGAGATCGGCGAGGGTCGGGTAGGCGCGGAGGCCCGCGACCGTCTCGCGGGAGGGGTGGACGGGCCAGATATCCCCGTCGAACCCGGCCTTGCCGAGTTGCTCGACGACGTTGGTACCCCAGCCCCCTCCGAAGACGGCGATGGATCGTGGGCGCAGCAGGCGGGAGAGATCGGGGGGCATGGCGATAGCCTGTAGAAGCGGGGAAAGACCCCGGATTGGGGCGCTGGGTTGATGTGCTTGCTGCCCCGGATGCGCTGCAACACTGCATGTACAACATGCAATGTTGCAGCGCTGGTCCGGGGTCTCTCGCAGCGGTGAGAGACCCCGGACCAGCAGCGCAGGACTGCGTCCCGCGCAGCATCCGGGGCTGCAAAAATCTGACGGGTTGCGTCAGCCGTCCTTCTTGTCGAGAGTGTAGACGTGGTCGTCGCCGGGGAAGCGGCGGGCCTTGACCTCTTCGGCATAGGTGTCGGCGGCTCCCTCGATCATCTCCTGCATGTTGCCATAGCGTTTGACGAAGGTGGGGACGCGGGGGAAGAGACCGACCATGTCCTCGAAGACGAGGATCTGACCATCGCATTTGACCGACGCCCCGATGCCGATGGTGGGGATGGCGATGCTCTCGGTGATCTTCTCGGCCAGCGGCTCGGTGACGCCCTCGACGACGACGGAGAATGCCCCCGCCTTCTCGACCTCGCGGGCGTCCTGTATGATGTTCTGCCAGTCGCGCTCGTCGCGGCCCGCGACCTTGAAACCGCCCATGACGTTCATGTTCTGGGGCATCAGGCCGATATGGGCCATCACGGGAATGCCGCGCCGGGTCAGGTGACGGATGGTGGGGGCCATCTCCGCGCCGCCCTCCAGCTTGATCGCCGCGCAGCCGGTTTCCTTGACCACGCGGGCGGCATTGCGAAAGGCGATCTCGGGGGATTCCTCGAAGCTGCCGAAGGGCATGTCCACGACGACGAGGGATTTCTCGGCCCCGCGCATGACGCCCTGCCCGTGCATGATCATGTGTTCGAGCGTGACGCCAAGGGTGTTGGGCATCCCGTGAATGACCATGCCCAGGGAATCGCCGACGAGGAGCAGGTCGCAGCGTTTGTCGAGCAGGTTCGCCACATGGGCGGTATAGGCGGTGAGACAGACGAGCGGCTCGCCGCCCTTGCGCGCCATGAAGTTCGGGACGGTCATCCGCTTGCGCTTGATGTCGGGTTCGGCGACGGCGGATTTCTTCGACAGGGTACTTTGCGACGACATGGGCGCTCTCCGTAGGCAATCTGTGCAGATGCTCTACAGCACCCGTTACGCCGCCGCCAGTTCCGCCATTGTCTCGGGGTCGTGCAAACCCTCCAACGGCTCCGGTGCGCTCTTGAGTTTTCCGTTTCGTCCGAAGGACGCCCGGAGGAGGTTCGGCTTCGGACCGAAACGGTGACGGCGATCCCGGTCTGGACGAGATTCAGGCAGCGCGCGCTTGACGGCGCGGAGTCGAATCGGTCTATATGTTCCCGCTTTGTTTTAACGGGAGCGACATCGTTACATGGACTGGTCCCTTGCCATCGACATCAATCGGAAGGCCCTGCTGCGGATCGTGGCGGGGCTGTTCGTGATGGCGGGGTTCGTGCCGGGAGGTGCGCTCGTCGAGACGCTGGCCCGGCATGTCCATGTCGCGATCTTTGCGGTGCTGCGCCCGGCAGAGGCCGCCGTGCGGCGGCTCATCGTCATGCAGGCATGGGGGCTGGATAGCCCTGGGCATGTGCCGGGCACCGCTCCGGCGGGGCCGATTTCCGGCAAGAACGGCAAGGGACGGGTTCCCGCATTTCCGCTGTTCGATCCGCGCATGACCGTCGATCCCGGACGCAAACGCGCACCGAGGAACGGGCCGAATATCCGGTTCTTCGACGGGCTGGACGAACCGTTCCGTGCGCGCAAGGCGGCGACGCCGGACGATCCCGTGAGTGCCCTGCGGCTGTGCCAGCGGTTGCTGGCGATCAGGGCTGCGCTGAACGACCTGCCGAAACAGGCACGGCGACTGATGCGGGCGCTGGCGCGGCCCTCGTGCAAGTGGAAGCGGGTCATGCGCTATGCCCGCCCGCCCGGACACCGGGCGAAGGGCAAGCGCGAGATCGACATGCTGCTCGCCAATCTGCAGATCTTCGCGCTCTGGGCGACCGAAGCCCCCGACACGGGCTAGACTTTCGCCGATCCGCGCTCGTTGAATCGACCTCCCGTCCGTAGCGACCGGGAGGCAATTCGTGCTGCGCGAATGGATCATGCGTCCCGATATCGCTCGGATTTTATTTTGTTCAATCTTGACTGAATGAAATAGTCAGCTATGTCATCCGACATGACACAGGATGCCGAAACCGATTTCATCGAAGGGATGGGCCTCATCCTCCAGAGTGACGGGATGCCTCGCATCGCCGGACGCCTGATGGGCCTGTTCGTGCTGCATGGCGGGCCGTTCAGCTTCACCGATCTCGCCGACAGGCTGGCCGTCAGCCGGGGGAGCGTGAGCACGAATACCCGGCTGCTGGAAGATCTGGGCGTGATCGAACGGGTCGCGATGAAAGGCGAGCGGCAGGATTTCTTCCGCCTTGCCGCCGATCCCTATGCCGAGATCGTTGAGCGCAAGCGCGTGCGCTCGCTCCGGGCGCAGGAATCGATCCGACGCAATGCCGAGACGCTGGACGATATCGGGCCGGATGGCCTGAAGCGGGTGGGCGAGCTGGCGGATTTCTTCGGGGTGCTGGCCACGGCGACCGAACGCGCACTCGACGACCTGCGCGACGGAGACAAGGCCATGCCGCGTACCGGTCGCACCGATTCCCCGATGGCTGCGGAGTAGGCCGATGCTGAATGGATTGTTCAAACTGCTGGTCGCCGCCGCGATCGCCTTCGGGATCGTCACCTACGTGACCGGGGGCGATTACGCGCAGGTCAAGCTAGCCGCCGAAGAGGCGATGGATCAGGCCATGGTGCGCAAACGCGCGCGTCAGGCCGCCGCAGATGCCGATCCGGCCTCCGCCGAAGACCCGCAGGATACGGGCATCGAGGTCGTGACCAAGCGCAGCCGCTCGGAGCCTTTATCCTCCAGCCTCAAGATGACCGGCGCGACCGAGGCGAGCCGCCGGGTCGAGGTGCGCGCGGAGACGTCCGGCGTCGTGGCGCTGGCCCCGCGCAAGGGCGCGCGGGTCCGGCAGGGCGACCTGCTCTGCCGCCAGCAGATCGGCGCGCGCAAGGCCCGGCGCGAGGCGTCGGTCGCGCGGTTGCAACAGGCGCTGGTCGAGGCGCGGGCGCAACAGACGCTGGCCGACAAGGGGCTGGCCTCCGCCAACAATACCAGTGCCAAGAAGGCCGATGCCGAGGTACTGCGCTCGGAAATCATGCAGATCGACGTGGAGATCGGACAACTCGAAATCCGTGCGCCCTTCGACGGCGTGATCGAGGGCGACAGCGCGCAGGTCGGCTCGCTGCTGCAACCGGGCGGCGTCTGCGCGACCGTGGTGGACCCCGATCCGCTGAAGGTCGCCGGGTTCGTCCCGGAATTCGAGATCGGCAAGCTGAGGCTGGGGGATCGGGCCACGGCGAGCCTCGTGACCGGCCAGAGCGTGGGCGGCATCATAACCTATATCGCCCAGACCGCCGATGCGGCCACGCGGACCTTCGAGGTCGAGATCGACGTGCCGAATCCGGATTATCGCCTGCGCGATGCGGTGACGGCGCGGATCGAGATCCCGCTCGATTCCAAGCCTGCCCATCGCCTGCCGCAATCGGCGCTGACACTGAGCGGCGACGGTGCGATCGGCGTGATGATCTCGGCGGGAGGCAAGGCAAGCTTCCGGCAGATCGAGATCCTGCGCGACGACGAGGACGGGGTCTGGGTAACGGGCCTCGGAGATGACGTGGAGGTGATCGTGGTCGGACAGGAATACGTCAGCGAAGGCAGCCTGCTGAAAGCAACGCCGCAGAGCGGCACCATTCTCGGGACACCGTCATGAACCGCCTCGTCGATGTCGCGATCAATCGCGCGCGGATGATCGTCGCCTTCATCCTGCTCAGCCTCGTGGCGGGGTGGATGTCCTATACGGGACTGCCGAAGGAGGGCAGCCCGAACATCGATATCCCGACGATCTACGTCTCCGTGAACTATCCCGGCGTCTCGGCGCTCGATGCCGAGCGGCTGCTGGTCAAACCGCTGGAAACGCAGTTGAAGACCCTCGAAGGTCTGAAGGAGATGACCGGCGTGGCGACGGAAGGCCATGCCTCGGTCGCGCTGGAATTCGATTTCGGTTTCGACAAGGATGCGATCATCGCCGAGGTCCGGGCGGAAGTGAACAAGGCGCAGGCCGAGTTTCCCGCCGATGCCAACGAGCCGCGCATCATCGAGATCAACACCTCCGAATTCCCGATCCTCAACGTCACGCTGTCGGGCGATGCGCCGGAGCGGACGCTCGTGCGGGTCGCGAACGATCTGCAGGATGCCATCGAGGGGATTTCCTCGGTGCTGGAAGCCGAGATCAACGGCAAGCGCGAGGAACTGGTCGAGATCGTGATCGACCCGTCGCGCCTCGAAAGCTATGGCATCACCGCCGCAGAACTGTTGCAGGTCGTCAGCAACAACAATCAGGTGATCGCTGCGGGGGCCGTGGAGACCGAACAGGGCGCGTTCTCGCTCAAACTGCCCGGTTCCATCGAGACGCTGGAAGATATCTACGAGCTGCCGATCAAGGTTCAGGGCGAGCGGGTCGTGACGATGCGCGATATCGCGGAGGTGCGACGGACCTTCGAAGACCGGACCTCCATCGCGCGGTTCAACGGCGAGCCGACCATATCGCTGTCGGTCAAGCAACGCACGGGCGAGAACATCATCCGCACGGTCGAACAGGTGCGCGCGGTGGTGGGCGCGGCGATGGAAGCCGCCCCCGACGGATTGCGCGATTCGGTGCAGGTGGATTTCTCGCTCGATCAGGCGAAGAGCGTCGAGGACATGGTCAGCCAGCTCGAATCGAGCGTCATCACGGCGGTCGCGCTTGTCATGATCGTGATCGTGGCGGCGCTGGGCCTGCGGTCGGCGTTCCTCGTGGCGTTCGCGATTCCGACGTCGTTCCTGCTGGCCTTCGCGCTGCTGGCCGTGCTGGGGATGACGGTCAACAACATGGTGATGTTCGGTCTCATCCTCGCAGTCGGGATGCTGGTGGACGGGGCCATCGTGGTCACGGAATATGCCGATACGCGGCGGGCGCAGGGGGCGCGGCCCTCGGTTGCCTATGGCGAGGCGGCGCGACGGATGTTCTGGCCCATCGTGGCCTCGACCGCGACGACGCTCTGCGCGTTCCTGCCGATGCTGTTCTGGCCGGGGATGCCGGGGCAGTTCATGCGATATCTGCCGATTACGCTGATCTTCGTGCTGAGTGCCTCGCTGCTGGTCGCGCTGATCTACCTGCCGATCACGGGTATCCTCGTCGCGCGGGTCACGCGGGCGTTCAGCCGGATGTCGGATTTCATGCGCGCGAAACTCGGCTGGGTCGGAGCGATGGTGCTGGGGGGCGCGCTCGTCCTCGGGGCGCTCTCACTGCTCGATCTGGGTCAGGGCATGGCGCTGGCCGATCCGTCGCCGGTGCCCGATGCCGTGGATGGCGGGGCGCAAGCGCCCGCGAACCGGGCCGTACAGGCGATGTATGCGCTCGCGGCGCTCTGCGCGTTTCTGGCGATCCTGGCTTTCGTGGCCGGGTTCCAGCGGCGCACGGTGGCCATCGAGCCCTACCGTCGCGATACCGGGCGTCTGGGTCTGTTCGGGAATTTCCTGAAACTGGTCGTCGGCAATCCGGTCATGCCGCTGGTGGTGATCGCGCTGACCGGCGGGGTGCTGTTCACGATCTTCCAGACCTATCAGAAGAACAGCTACGGCGTGGAGTTCTTCGTCGAGACGGACCCGGAAGTCGCGAACCTCTATGTCAGTGCGCGCGGGAACCTCTCCATCGACGAGAAAGACGCCATCATGCGCGTGGTCGAGGGCCGCGTGCTGGGGATGGAAGACGTCTCCTCGGCCCTGGCCATCGTGGGTGGCGGGGGCGGCGGCGGCGCGGATCAGGGTTCTGCGCCGAAGGACAAGATCGGCTCGATCCAGTTCGAATTCGAGAACTGGCGCGAGCGCAAGAAGGGCGCGCTGATCCTCGAAGACCTGCGCGAAGCCGTGAAGGGCCTGCCCGGTGTGAAAGTCGAGCTGGCCGAACAGCAGGAAGGGCCACAGCAGGGCAAACCCGTGCAGGTTCGGGTCGCTGCCGTGGACTTCGACAAGTTGCAGGCCGCGACCCGTGAAGTCATGGCGCATATCGAAGGGGTCGAGGGGATGAAGGACGTGTCCTCTACCCTGCCCTTGCCCGGCATCGAATGGGAACTGGCCATCGACCGGACCGAGGCCGGGAAGTACGGCGCGAGCGTCGCGTCCATCGGCTCGATGGTGCAGCTCGTGACGCGGGGCGTGACCGTCGGCACCTATCGCCCGGATGACTCGGATGACGAGATCGACATTCGCGGGCGCTTTCCGGCGGAGGATCGCGATTTCGATATCCTCGACCGGTTGCGCGTACAGACCAATGTGGGCCTCGTGCCACTGGCGAATTTCGTGGAACGCCGCGCAGTGGCGAAGGTGTCGGAAATCACGCGCGTCGATGGCGTGCGCGTCTTCACGATTGCCGCCGATGTGGAAGACGGCACGAATGCCAACGACAAGATCAAGGAAATCGGCGAATGGCTGATGACCGCCGATCTCGGCAAGGGCGTCAAGACGGCCTTCGTGGGCGATTTCGAGGAACAGCAGGAAAGTCAGACGTTCCTGATGGCCGCTTTCGCCGGCGCGCTGGGATTGATGTTCATCATCCTGCTGGCGCAGTTCGACAGCATCTACAATTCGATCCTCGTCCTGCTGGCCGTGATCCTGTCGGTCGGCGGCGTGCTGGTCGGGATGATCGTGATGGGGCAATCGTTCTCGATCATCATGACCGGGATCGGGATCGTGGCTCTGGCCGGGATCGTGGTGAACAACAATATCGTCCTGATCGATACCTTTCAGGAATTCCGCCAGACGCTGCCGGATATCGAGGCGATCATCCAGACGGGGGTGCAGCGTCTGCGGCCCGTGCTGCTGACCACGATCACCACGATCGCCGGGCTGCTGCCGATGATGTTCGCCATTTCCATCGACTTCCGGGAGGGCGGGATCGTCGTGGGCGCACCCTCGGCGATGATGTGGACGCAGCTTGCGACGGCCATCGTCTTCGGCCTCGGATTCGCGACCGTGCTGACGCTGGTGGTGACGCCGTCGTTGCTGGCGTTGCGGGTGTGGTGGTTCGGGAAACTGCCCCGGCTCGGCTGGCGCGGATTGCGGACGCTGGCCATGGCCGGCGCGGGCCAGAAGGCACGATACAATCGCGATCGGCGGCTCACGCGCACGGTCAGGCAGGGCTTTCGCGAAGGGCATACCGTGCGCTGGGACGAGACGGTGGCCTTCGGGGCGCAGCCTGCGAACCTGCCTTCACCGGCCTTTCCCGAAATGCCCGAACGGGCCGAACCGACGCGGCATCCGATGCCCGAGCGGAACGAGCAGGCGCCCGAATTCGCGCTGCCTGCCGCTGCGGCGGCGGCGGGTCTCGCACCCGTACTGGGCGGCGCAGAGGAGCGCACACCCGATCTGTCCTTCCTGCGCGCGGACACGACGCCGACGCTGGTATGGTCGGAAGGGATGCCATTGCCGACGGACGATCCGGGTGACGGCAAGCCACCGTTCACGCAGGCGGCGGAGTAGAGTGGCTGGCCCTCATCGTTCGCATCCTGCGGACACTCGCGATGCGCCTTGTCCATAGCGCAAACCTTGCGGGAGGGGCCGGTCTGTGTCACGACCGGAAAGTCTTACGGGGACCGGGGATATGCTGCTCAAGACGATCCTTTCGCCGCGCACCATCGTCTTCCTGACGCTGGTGCTGGCCTTTCTGGTGCGGTTCACGGGATACGATGCCGTATTCGGCGGGCTGCTGGGGTTTCTCCAGCTTCTGATCCTGATCCTCGTGATCAGCGCGATCTCGATTTCCGTCAGTGCATTCGGGGCCTTCGACATCGAATCCAAGCGCGCCTTCGTCTGGGACATCATCCTCGATGTTCTGGTGTTCGGTTTCGCGATCTGGATGCTGACCTATCTCGTGACGCTGCGGCTCTACGGGGGCGGGGTGTCGATACAGGCGCTGTACCTGACGGCGACGGCGCTGGGGCTGTCGGTCCTCGACTTCCTGATCTCGCTGAACGGCGGAGCCGGGAAGTTGCTGGAGATGGACCGGGAGCATTTTACCCGCGACCGCTGAAGCTTCTCTATTGCGGGATTGCCCCATGGTAGAAGAACAGCCCGAGGCCGAGCGTGAAGACGAGGCCGCCCGCGATCCAGTGCATCAGGAAGACCGCCGGGAAGGACCGGCTGCGCTGGTAGACCCATGCGAAGAGCAGGCCGCCGCCGAAGGTCATCAGCGGGGCGATCCAGTTCTGGAAGAACAGATGTGCGGCGGCGAAGACCACGGCATTCACGAGGACGCGAACCCGGTCCGACGGGAAGAGGTGGCCGTAGCGACAGAAGAAGAGCGGGCGGAACACGATCTCCTGCCCCAGCACCGAGAACCATGGATAGAGCGCGAGAATCGCGAGCCATAGAGTAGGGCGCTCCTTCGGCAGGATCAGGAATCTCTCCGGTACGATCCACAGCGTCATGGCCGTCAGAGCCGCCGCCGTCAGAATGCTCGTCCAGAAGATCGTGGGGCCGAGACCCCGCAGGCTGCGCCAGTCGATCAGGTGCCGCCACTCGTACCCGTCGGTGAAATGCAGGAGGATCAGCCCGACGAACATCGTCCCCGCAATGGCGGCATAGAGATCGATATAGGGCAACAAGAGGTAGAGCGCGATGGGCGCAAGGATGTAGAAGAGTGAAAATTCCAGCCAGAGCTGCGCGCGGCTCGGGCGGGATCGGGCCGGGACGGTCTCAGCCAAAGACACGCTCCAGCGTCCCGAGGGTCACGATGCGGTTGGTGACGACGTACCACGCGATCGCGGTGATGATCGCCGAGATCATGGTGGCCCCGACCATCTTGATCTTCAGATTGGGATTGGAAGGGGCACCGCGCATCGCCCCTTCGGGCACGACGTCACCCGCTTCTTCCTGCGAGCGGATACGGACGGGCAGGAGGCAGTAGAGCGCCAGAAACCATGTGACGGCGAAGATGACGAAGGCGGAGACGGGACTCATCAGGCCTGCTCCAGCTCGACGAGGGTTCCGACGAAATCCTTGGGGTGGAGGAAGAGGACGGGCTTTCCATGCGCGCCGATCCTGGGCTCGCCGGTGCCGAGAACCCGTGCGCCGCTTGCGATCAGCCGGTCGCGCGCGGCGAGGATGTCGTCGACCTCGTAGCAGATGTGATGGATGCCTCCGGCAGGGTTCTTTTCCAGAAATCCGGCGATGGGCGAATTCTCGCCAAGGGGATGGAGGAATTCGATCTTGGTATTCGGAAGCTCGACGAAGACGACGGTGACGCCGTGATCCGGCTCGTCCTGCGGTGCACCGACACTGGCCCCCAAGGCATCGCGATACTGCGCGCAGGCGGCGTCGAGGTCGGGGACGGCGATGGCGACGTGGTTCAGGCGACCGATCATGCGCGAGGCTCCTTGTGGCGGGATCACGCGCTGCACTTATGCTCTTCGGCCACGCTTCTCAAGCAGGTGCGTCGAGTGGACCGGATATGCGAGGAGCCGCGCAAAACTCGGGTTTTGTCCGAAATAACATGAACGAAGAGCCATAGAGTCTTATAGAGTCGAGACTTTCTTATATCGGCACAGCAGAAAAGTGTTGCACGATTCATCGTGATTCGCCTATCTTCGCCTTGCATGTTGCGGGGGATCGGCCTCCGGAACGCCAAGATGCGCCCACAACAAGACCAAAAAACCTGTCGAGTAGAACCGGGCGTGAAATTTTTGATAGAGGACCAGGTCATGTCTCTCCCAGCATGGAACCGCAAGGCACCCTCGCGTGCCGCGATCGCCGCTACCCTTTCCGCCCTCACCGTGTTCGGAGCGTCCTCCGTCGCGATTGCGGATGTTTCCCAGAACCCCTACCAGCAGCCTGCCTTCGGCTATGGCTTCCAGGGTCAGCTTCCCACCGCCCCCTATGGCCCCGGCTTCGGCTACGGCCAGCAGGCCGCGTCGTTCGGTGCTCCGGCACAGTCGGCTGCTACACAGGGATATGCCCAGCCTGCTCCGCAGGTTCCCGGCTATGGCCTGCCCGTGCCCGGTTATCCCGCTCCCGGTGCCTCCGCGCCCGGCTTCGCCCCCGCTCCCGGCTTCGGGACCGCTCCCGGCTTTCCGGCAGCTCCCGGCTTCGCGCCTTATGGCGGCGGCTTCCCGGATTACGGTTTCTCCTCGCAGTGGGGTCACTTCGCACCCTCCGAGCCGAACTACGCACCGCATGAGCGGGCCGGTTCGACCGCACCGGCTTCCGCAGCCAAGGCTCCCGCGCAGCCTGCTGCACGGGTAGCTGCACCCGCGAGACCCGGAACGAAACCCGCTCCGGCCACGGCGACCACCTCGTCGGATTACAGCTACGAGATCGAACCTGCGACCAATGCGACCTATGTGGGCAGCTCGACGCAGTTCGGAACGGCACCGACCACCTACGCCGATCCCTATCAGTCGATCGTCAACCAGCAGTCCGGCGGGACGAGCTATCAGGCCGTGACGCCGTCGTACACGCAGCAGTACGATGCATCCTCGTCCTCCACTTCCTATCAGCAGGCAGCACCGGCGCCGGATTACAGCAACTACGTTCCAGCCCCCGAATACAACGTCTCGCCGACGCAATCCGCTCCGGCACCGACGCAGCAGACATACGCGCCTGCTAAGAACTATACCGTTGCAGCACCGGCACCGCAGGCACCGACGAATGTCAGCGGCTACGAATACCAGAGCGCAGCGCCTTCCTATCAGCAGCCTGCCCCCGCGTATCAGCAGCCTGCCCCTTCCTATCAGCAGGCAGTTCCCTCGTTCCAGCAGAGCCCGCAATCCTACGAGCAGGCTCCTGCCGATTACTATGACCTGAGCGCCTCGCAGGCAGCGGCGGCCGTCGCGGCCCCGAGCACCTACGAAGTCTCCGCCTACGCACCGCCTCAGCAGGTTCGGCGTGGAGGTCACTTCGTTCAGGTCGGGGCGTTCCTCGATCAGGCTCGCGCCGCCCGCCTCGTCAACAAGCTGGGTGCTTCCGGGCAGCAGGCCTTCATCGTGCCCGCACAGGTTCGCGGCCGGCTGTATCACCGCGTCCGTATCGGCGGCGGCAGCAAACGCGATGCCCGTACGATCCGGGATCAGGTCCGCGAGCTGGGCTATTACGAAGCCCGTGTCGTCAAGGGCTGATACGACCGTCGCCCTGACGGGGCGAATCGTCTAGACTAGGATGCCGTGCCCTCCGGGGCGCGGCATCGTCGTCTTCAGGAGTTGTCGTCCATGGTCCGCTGGTTCGCCGTATCGCTCGCCCTTCTTCTCGCCGCGCCACAGGCACGGGCCGAACAATTCGCGACGGAGGCCCGCAATGCGATCCTCGTCGACATGACTTCCGGCGCGATCCTGATGGAGAAGGGCGCGGACGAGGCCGTGCCGCCCGCCTCGATGTCGAAGCTGATGACCGTGGTCATGGTCTTCGAGGCTCTCGCATCGGGCCGCCTGTCGCTGGATGACGAGTTCATCGTCAGCGAGAAAGCCTGGAAGAAGGGCGGCTCGAAGATGTTCGTGAAGGTCGGGGACCGGATCAGCGTCGAGAACCTGCTGCGCGGGATCATCGTGCAATCGGGGAACGATGCGAGCATCGTGGTCGCCGAGGGGCTGGCGGGATCGGAGGAGGAATTCGCCCGGCGCATGACGATTCGCGCCAGGGAGCTTGGGCTGGAAAATTCGCAGTTCCGCAACGCGACGGGCTGGCCGGCCGAGGAACACGAGATGAGCGTGCGCGATCTCGGGCGTCTGGCAGAGCATATCATCCGCGAATATCCGCAGTTCTACACGATCTATTCCGAGGAAAGCTTCCTGTGGGAAGGGATCAATCAGCGGAACCGCAACCCGCTGCTCGGCCTCGGATTGGGGGCGGACGGGCTGAAGACGGGGCATACGGAAGCCGCAGGCTACGGACTGGTCGGATCCGCCATGAAGGGCGACCGGCGGCTGATCCTCGTGATCGCGGGGCTGCCGAGCGCGACGAGCCGCTCCATCGAGGCGGAACGGCTGATCCGCTGGGGATTCCGGGAATTCGAGACCAAGCAATTGCTGTCGGAGGGAACCGAGGTCGGGACCGCCGCCGTCTGGATCGGAGCTGCGCCGCGCGTGCCGCTGGTGGTCCGCGAGCCGGTGGTGATGACGACGCCTTTCGGGGGCCTGAAGAAGATCACGGGCGAGATCGTCTATCCGGGTCCCGTCGAAGCGCCCATCGCCAAGGGCAAGCGGATCGCCACCCTGCTGCTGAGTGCCGACGGGATCAAGGACGTGGAAGTGCCGCTCTATGCCGGTGAAGCCGTCGAGCGGGGCGGCGTGCAGGAAAAGCTGAAGGCCGGGGCGCTCTATCTGGTGGAGACGGCATTGTCGGCGATCTCCCCGCAGCCCGAAGAACAGCCCGCCGAATGAGCGGTCGCGGGCGGTTCATCACCATCGAAGGCGGTGAGGGAACCGGCAAGTCGACCCTGGTGGCAGGGCTGCGCGGCTCCGACGAATTTGGCGGGGCGCTGTTCACGCGCGAGCCGGGAGGGTCGCCGGGGGCGGAGGAAATCAGGGCGCTGTTCGTCTCGGGCGACACGGACCGCTGGGATGCCCTGACGGAATTGCTGCTCATCAATGCCGCACGGCGCGATCATGTCGTCCGGACCATCGAACCGGCCCTTGCCGCCGGGCGCGACGTGATCTGCGACCGTTATCTCGACAGCACGCGGGCCTATCAGGGCGTGCGGGGCGTGGATCGGGAGGTGATCGACGCGATGCACGAGACGGTGGTGGGCCTCTCCCCGCAGCGGACCATCCTGCTGGATGCCGCGCCGGAAACCGGGTTGGCGCGGGCCATGGCGCGAACCGGACCGGATCGGTTCGAGCGGATGGAGGGCGGATTTCACGACGCCTTGCGCGCGGCGTTCCTCGATATCGCGAAGGCCGAGCCGGGGCGGGTGACGGTACTGGATGCCACGCGCTCGCCGGAGGATACGCTGGCGGCAACGCTGGAGGCCCTGGCGTGCTGATCGGGCAGGACGAGGCGGTCGCGCATTTCGATGCCGCGCTGACGGCGGAGCGGATGCACCATGGGTGGCTGCTCTGCGGGCCGCGCGGCATCGGCAAGGCACTGTTCGCGCGGCTGGCGAGCCACGCGCTGCTGTCGGGACGGGACCGGATCGGGACGGAGCCGCACGACAAGGCGTGG
>ENA-ORXU01001784-ORXU01001784.1-marine-metagenome-genome-assembly--contig:-NODE-1784-length-16323-cov-2.815832_pt1 | contig 16323 bp, 13 predicted proteins | sample MGYA00237869_ERZ511484 | MGnify/ENA metagenome assembly ERZ511484
CTTTTGAGGTGGTCTTTACCTTGGCTATCAAAGCGCCATCAACGGGAGAATAGGAATCAATAGTTTCCCCGGAACTAAAATTGTTCGTACCTGTAGAAGTGCCCTCATTGATATCCTGTATTCCAAGTAATTTTAGGGCAGCGCTTATGCCGAATTCCTTAGTGATTTTTGACATTTTGTAACTTTTTGAATATCTATTGTTAGATTTTTGCCAAAGATACTTTTTCTGCCGGAGAAAATGAGTGATTTAAGATGGGCGAAATCCTTCAGGTCTGTTTTTTATAGTCCGAATTTCGTAACAATAATTATAAGAATAGCTATTAGTGCGGGTAATGCCTGCACAAAGAATATTTTTCGTTCAACGCTCAGTGCGCCGTAAATTCCTGCGACTGCAACACATCCTAAAAAGAAAAGGGAAACATTGTTTTTCCAGACGGGGTCTTCGATGAAGAATGTCCATATGAGTCCGGCGGCCAAAAACCCATTATAGAGTCCTTGATTGGCGGCCATAGGTTTGGTTGGCTCAAAAAGCTCGGATGGGAAGCTTTTGAAAATTTTTCTTCCCTTGGTGGTCCAAGCGAACATTTCGAACCAGAGAAAGTAGAGGTGCAAAAGCGCAATCAAAGCGATAAGAATTGCTAGAACCATCTGGTAATGTACTTATAATTTTAGAGTATTATGAGAAAACCGGAGCTTTATCATATGTCTTGTTTTCAAAGACAAGATTGAACTGCGTACCACCTTCGTTAGATTCATAAGCAAGTTTGGCGGAAATCTGTCGACATAGTGCCCGAATGATTTCAAATCCGATACCATCTGCCTTTGCAATGTCGAAGTCTTTCGGAAGACCTTTGCCATTATCTAGAATGGTCAGCGATACCTCGTCACCGTTCAATCTTTCGACATTTATGAGCAATTCGTTATATTTTTTGGTATCGGGGTAGGCATGTTTAACCGCATTGGTCGCCAATTCAGAAATAATCAATGCCAAAGGCACGGCACGATCTAAATCGATAGATATATCGGGGCACTCAATTTTATAGCTAAAGGATGAAGAGATTTTCTTTTCGTATTCCATTAAATCGTTCAAATATTCGTTCAGGTTGACGGCCTTTGAATCTTTCTCCTGATATATTTTTTGATGTGTCAAGGCTATGGCAGAAATTCTGGCCTGACTGTCTTCCAATGCCGTTATGGCCTCTTTGCTTCGTAATTTGCGTTTCTGCATGTTCATAAGGCTTGAGGTTATCTGAAGATTGTTTTTGACTCTATGGTGAATTTCTCGTAGCAGGTTCTCTTTCAGTTTGTTCGATTCTTCCAGTTCGGCCGTACGTAATAATACTCTAGCCTCTAACCTTTCGTTGTAGCCATCCCTTTTTTTTATTACATAGGTCAATAGAAGTGTAATAAGTATACTCAGCAATAAAATTGCGTAAGATTCGAATACATGCGGAAAAGATATATACATGGGCTTCGGCAAAAAATGAATGTACCAAAAGCGATCAGCTGCCTTAAAGCGCATATCAATAACTTTCTTATCGAATTTCTCGATGCTTGCTTTGCCGAAACTTGAAAATAGAAGTGCATTAGCGGCAGTTTCGTCGTGAATGCAAAGGTCAAGTACACTCAGCTCCGTGTTCAAGGTATTTTCAATGAAAGTGTCCATACGATAAATACCTGCAACGACTCCCTTTACTTCATTTGTCAGGGTATCCTGAACGGATTTCAAGGCCAAGATTCCCGGCACTCCGTTGTCACCTTGAACAAGTTCAATTGGCCCTGTAAGGGCCAGTTCTTTTGAATTTATGGTATTATCAATAGCCGATTTTCGAACGGGATTGGAATAGAGGTCATAGCCTAGTGCTTTTTCCAAAGGTTTTAACGGATTCAGCAGTTTTATTGGATAATGTGTTCCTCTCGATTGCGATACTATAAAATTATTTTTTGAATCGGTCTTTTTAATAATAGTAAAGCGCTCAAAATCATCTTCTTTGGCATCTTCGACCTTCGGTGCCCATTCTATGGCCCCAATTCCGTTCAACTGCTTTAAAAAGGGATTTGTAAAACGCTCAAAAAGTTCTTGAGAAACCTCGTTGCTACTTTCGAAAAAGAAGCCCATCGATGCTACTACCAGTTCTATTTTGTTCAGCTCTTCCTCTAATTTCACAACTGATTTCTCAATGGCATTATCTACCACAGCCATGTTTTTTAATTGCTGTCGATTGTTGATAGAGAAGAAAACAAATAGAGAGATTGCAATTCCGAAAAATAAAATTGCCGAGTATTTAAGAATTTGGGTGCTTGTCATTGAGCTGCAATTTAAAAAAATTGTAGGAAAAGAACCATGATAGGCCGTTCTTAAGTTACCCAAAGAAACTATTCAGAAGCTGTAAATCGTTCGTCAACAGGCATAATCGTACCGCAATTACCACAGGTACGTAGTTCTTCGGAACCGTAAAAATATTTGAAGTGGCCTAGAAAGTCCTTTTCGATATCGTTCAGGGTAAAATAAGCTTCGTAGAGTTTGTGGTTACAGGTGTCGCAAAACCAGAGCAGACCGTCATCAACGTTCATATCGGCACGTTTTCGTTCGATAACCAGCCCAATACTACCCTTGTGTCGCACTGGCGAATGCGGTACTTTGGCAGGGTGTAGGTACATATCGCCTGGCCCGAGCTCAAAAGATTTCTTTTGACCTTGTTCTTGAATGTGCACTTCTATAGTGCCTTCCAATTGGTAAAAAAGCTCTTCGGTCTCGTTGTAGTGATAATCTTTACGGGCATTGGGCCCAGCGACTATCATCACGATGTAGTCTCCGGCATCTTTGTAAAGGTTTTTATTCCCGACAGGTGGTTTAAGGGTATCACGGTTTTCTTCGATCCATTTCGCGAGGTTGAAAGGAGGTTTTACAGGCATAGAAAAGTTTTAGGTATTTGCGTCTCTAAGTCTATCGGCAAAACCGCAACCACGTAACGACAAACAATTACTTCCAAAGTTAAAAAAGAAACTGATATTGCCTAAAGTAAGTTAGTACAAACCTAAAAAGATAAATAGTAGTGATTACCGAAAGAACATTTGGGTGAAGTAAAAATTGCCATTAGCATCCTTTTTGACACTTACCGCAGTATGGGTAAACTCTCCCTCCATCGTTTTTTTATGGCTAGAGCTGTTCAGCCAGCCCTCGAAGGCCTGTTGCCCCGTATTATAATCTTTGGCAACGTTTTCGGCAACAAATTCGGCATTTTCTTTCGATGAAATGTCAGATGCCCTAGTACTGAAATTATCGTGATTGATACTGCCCTTGGCAATCATATAGTCGGTGTGGGCATTCGCATGTTGGTATGCAATAGCGCTGAATTCAAGTGAATTAAACCCTAAAGCAACCCGGTGGTCGTTAACGGTATTCAATAGTTCTTGCTCTACTTCTACGGCATTTTCCGCCTCGATAATATTTGTAGTTTCTCCCGACTCTTTTGAACAAGAGGCCAAAGTACATACAAATAAAACGAGGGCAATATATTGCGTTCTCATTTTCATACAAAGTTCTATTTGTAAGTAGGTGTGTTCTCGAGAAGTAGGTCTGAAGAATTGGGAATTCTTGTGTTCTGAAAAATCGATATTGGGTAACAATCGATATGCGAATATTAAAAAATATATGCTACCTAACACTTATATTTTATTCTTTTCGATGAAATACAGGCTAATCTTAATTGCCCAAACATAAAAGAAGTGGTCTGATTTAATTTAGCTTTTAGGCTCAAACAAATGCTAGAAAACGTTATCGGTTCGTTTTTAAGCGTTTAAGGTAAAGAGGAGTAGATTCTTTGACACCAAACCGTGATGATTTTATTTTTTCTTCCTATACTTTTACATAAAATAAGCTCGAATGAAGGCCTCTGCATTTTATCGATTTTTTTTGCTTTTCATCTTTATGGCTGGATGTTCTCCGAAAAAAGAAAGCCTTGAAGAGAAGTTCGACAACCTGAATCGATATCAAGAATACATCACCCAAGTTTCCCATGGGATTATCTCAGCCGAAGGTAACATAAGCATTGTGCTGACCGAGCCTATTGAAGCTTGGAAAAAAGATGACGAACTCGATAGCGATTTGCTGAAAGTTTCTCCTAATGTAAAAGGAAAGTTGGTTGCCCTCGACAACCGCACCATTACTTTTATTCCCGAAAATAGCTTTGAACAAGATACGGAGTACCGGTTTTTACTGAATTTGAAGGAAATTATCGATACGGTTCCCGAAGGTTTGGAAAAGCTAAGCTTCAGTGTAAAGACCTTGAAGCAGCAGTTCAATATTTACGCAGATGGCTTGCAATCGTATTCTAGGGAGCGACAATACTTGACCGGACAATTACAGTTGGCAGATGTATTTTCTTTGGAAAAAGCACAACAACTAGTTTCAGTTAACCATCGGGGGAAACCCATTAAATTGAAGTTCGACGAAGGGGTCAAAAAGGGAACCCAGTTTTCATTTAAGATTGACAGTATCCAACGCTACGAAGAAGATTCCGAACTGGAAATTATCTGGGATGGAACACGATACGGTATCGAGAGTTCGGGAAAGAACACCATCAAAATACCGGGAAAAAATAATTTTACCGTTTTGGACGCTACGGTAGAAATGGGTGAAAACCCTATGGTACAGATTAACTTTTCGGATCCTATAAAAAAGGGGCAGAACTTTAAGGGCCTCGTGGTCTTGGAAGGTGATCAAAATGCTAAATATGCCGTTTCTGGAAATACGCTAAAAGTTTATCCGTCCCGAGATATCGAAGGTACGGTCAACCTTGAGGTTTTTGAGGGTATAGAAAGTACCGATGGGTATAGGCTAAAACAAAAATTTATAGAGCGCGTGGCGTTTGAGCAGTTAAAACCGCAAGTAAGGCTGCTATCAAACGGAACGATACTACCGGCATCGAACAACTTGAAAATCAACTTTGAAGCAGTCAACCTAAAATCCGTTCGGGTATCCGTCTTCAAGATTTACGAGAACAATATCCTACAGTTTTTGCAAAGCAATAATTTAAACGGCAATAGCAATTTACAAGCTGTGGCACGTCCCATTGCCCGAAAGCAAATCCAACTGCAGGGCAACCTTTCCAATACCAATGGAAAATGGTCTGCCCACGCCCTTGACCTAAGCGCCTTAATTTCTCCGGAGCGAGGAGCTATCTATCGTGTAGAACTTGATTTTGGTCCTCAAGACAGTTCTTATAGATGTACCGGCACCAATTTCGAGCCTGTAACCGAAGCCGAAGAGAATTTTGACGAAGAAGTAGAAAACAGTTCTTGGGACGGTGTCGAGACCTACTATTACAACGATTATTATTCCAATTACAATTGGAACGAACGCGAAAACCCCTGCGATGTATCCTATTATTACGACAAGAAAGTCGGTGCCAACGTTTTGGCCTCCGATATCGGTATCACCATCAAAAAGGGACTCAATAAAAGCTATTTTGTCGCAGTGACCGATATTTTGAATACAAAACCTATCGCAGGCGCAAAAGTAACTTTCTACAATTATCAGCAACAACCGTTGGGCCATGTTGTGACCGATGTCGACGGCACCTCGATTTTCGATTCGGAAAAACTGGCCTATTTCGCCATTGCCGAGAATAACGGGCAAAAAACCTATGTAAAACTGAATGATGGTAATGCCCTTTCTGTTAGTAAGTTCAAGGTTTCAGGTGTACAATTACAAAAGGGACTAAAAGGATTCATTTTTGCCGAGCGGGGCGTTTGGCGGCCGGGAGATCAAATTTTTCTATCCTTTATGTTGAACGACAAAGCGAACAAGCTTCCTGAAAACCATCCGGTCAAACTAGAGCTTTATGATCCGTATAACAAAAACGCACACCGTGAAGTCAAGACAAACGGGCGCGATAATTTTTATCAGTTTAATTTCAAGACCGACGAAGATGCACCTACGGGCAATTGGCTGGCAAAAGTTTCCGTAGGCGGGGCATCCTTTACGAAATCCCTCAAAATAGAGACTATAAAACCGAACCGCCTAAAGATTAAAACGGAGTTCGATAACCAACTTTTAAACGGTTCCCGACCGATTACGGGTCATATAGAAGTCAAATGGCTGCACGGCGCAGTCGCAAAAAGCTTAAAGGCCGACGTCACGGCAAAGTTTGACCCGGCGAAAACGGAATTCGATAAATTTCCGGGCTATACTTTCGATGATCCGACCCGGAACTTTTCCGTAGAAGATCAGGTTGTTTTTGACGCAAGAATCGATAACGAAGGGAAGGCCCGTTTCAATATGACCCCACAATTGAACGCCCAGGCACCGGGTATGTTGAATGCCGCTTTCATTACGAAAGTGTATGAAAATGGCGGCGATTTCAGTACAGACGTGTTTACGAAACCCTTTTCGCCATATGTAACTTATGTTGGTCTTAACGTTCCGAAAGGCGATAAGACTAGGGGAATGCTACTGACAGATACCCCCCATACCTTCGAAGTGGTAACGGTCGATGATAAAGGAAATGCCAAAGCGGTAAAAAATCTAAAGGTAGAAATTCATAAAGTGAATTGGAGATGGTGGTGGGATACTTCCGCCGACAATCTTTCGAATTATAGTAGTAACCAGTACCATCAAAAGGTGTATGAGGAAACTATCGGTACGAACGCATCGGGAAAGGGAAGTTTTAAATTCGAACTGAAATATCCCGAATGGGGAAGGTATCTAGTACGTGTCGAAGACCCCAATGGAGGTCACGCCACCGGAAAAGCGATTTACATCGATTGGCCGGGCTGGGCCGGTAAATCACGCAAGGGAGATCCTTCTGCGGCAACGATGCTCATCTTTTCAACGGACAAGGAAACCTACAATGTAGGCGAAACGGCTACGGTAACTTTTCCAAGTTCGGAAGGAGGTCGCGCCTTGATCATCGTTGAAAACGGCGCGGAAGTCTTAGAGAGTCTTTGGGTGGAAACGGTAAAGGGCGAGACGAAATTCCAGTTGCCGATGAAAGCGATGTACACGCCCAATGTATTCGTTCATATTTCGCTTTTGCAACCGCATGCGAGTACGTTGAACGACAATCCGATCCGCTTGTATGGGGTGGTGCCGATTTCGGTGGAAGACCCAACGACTAAAATTCAACCCGTAATCGCGATGCCCGAAGTGCTTCGTCCAGAGGAAACCATCACTGTAGAGGTTACTGAAAAAAACAAGAAGGCCATGACCTATAGTATTGCCATTGTTGACGAAGGCCTCTTGGATTTGACCCGATTTAAGACCCCGAATCCATGGGATGCATTCTATGCCCATGAAGCTTTGGGTGTAAAAACTTGGGATGTTTACGATGATGTGATCGGTGCCTTTGGTGGAAAAATCAATCAAGTATTCGCTATTGGTGGTGATGGCCAATTGGCCGGTGCCAGAAATAAGAAGGCCAATAGGTTCGAGCCGATGGTCGTGCATTTAGGCCCCTTCAGTTTAAAGGAAGGAGGCACAAAATCGCATCAGATCAAGATTCCAAAATACGTTGGTGCGGTTCGCACCATGGTCGTTGCCGGAGATTCGGAAAAGGAAGCCTATGGCATGGTCGAGAAAACGACCCCGGTTCGCAAACCCCTTATGGTATTGGCCTCCTTGCCCCGAAAAATTACACCCGGTGAAAAAGTGATTCTACCTGTAACTGTTTTTGCGATGGAAAAGAAGGTCAAGAACGTGACGATAAAATTGAAAAAAGATGCATCGTTCAAGGTTTTAGGTGATGCTTCAGAATCCTTGAGTTTTGATAGTCCCGATGAAAAAATGACCTATTTTGAATTGGAGGTTGCCGATTTTATCGGTATCGGAAAAGTAGGTGTTGAAGCCTCCGGTAACGGTGAAACCGCCTCTTTTGAAATCCCGATTGATGTAACCAATCCGAATCCGATGACTTCCGAAACGCGGGGAATCGTTTTGGAACCAAATGCATCGCAGACCATCGATTTAGAAACTTTTGGTATTTCGGGAAGTAATTCGGCACAAATCGAGTTTTCGACACTTCCGCCGATGAACTTTAACGGGCGTATGCAGTATTTGATACGATATCCGCATGGCTGTGTCGAGCAGACGACCTCGGCAGCTTTTCCGCAATTGTATCTTTCCGATATTTTTGACCTGAATGGAAACCGTAAAAAGAAAATCCAACAAAATATAGACCGGGCTATTAAGATTTTGGGTAGATATCAGAATGCTTCTGGAGGATTCTCTTATTGGCCGGGCCAGAGCTTTGCCAACGATTGGGGGACTTCATATGCCGCACACTTTTTATTGGAAGCTGAAACGAAAGGCTACGTACTACCTATTGGCTTTAAATCGAGTTGGGTCAAATACCAACAGAATGTAGCCAAACAATGGCGTTCGGGAAGCGATTATTCCGATTTGGCGCAGGCCTATCGTCTGTATACGTTGGCCCTTTCCCGTAATGCCGATGTCGCAAGTATGAACCGTTTGCGAGAGACCAACGGACTTTCCAATGAGGCGAAGTTCAGACTGGCCGCTACCTACAGTCTCATCGGGCAGGCGAAAGTCTCCAAGGAAATCTTAAGCAAAGCGCGTTTGGATTTCAAGGGCCGTAAATATGACTATTACACGTACGGCTCGCCCGACCGTAACCGCGCAATGGCCTTGGAAACCTATATCCTATTAATGGACAAGACCAAAGCGCAAGATTTGGCCAAAACAATAACAAAACGCCTTTCGGAACAAAATTGGATGAGTACCCAAAGTACGGCATATAGCCTTTTGGCCATAGCCAAATTTGCCAAAATGGTCGGTGGAAAAGGCATCAGTCTGAATATGACGGTCAATGGTAAATTGGAAAATATAAGTACTAGTAAAACCTTGGCGACGCGGCCCGTTGAAATAAAAAAGGGAACTAATAATATTACGCTTAATAATCAAGAGAACAATACACTTTTTATAAGTATTGTCAATAGCGGAATACTTCCTGTGGGGCAGGAAAAAACCATTAGGAAAAATCTTTCGGCACAGATAGTTTTCAAGGGCCGTAACGGAACCCCTTTGGATGTTGGCCGAATGACCCAAGGCACCGATTTTGTGGCCGAGGTCACTTTGACGAACACCTCTTCGAACGATCTAAAAGACATGGCCCTGACCGAAATCTTCCCCAGCGGTTGGGAAATCGTAAATACAAGGTTCACTGATTTCGGGGAGTTTGCCGATAATCAAGTCACGCATACCGACATTCGCGATGACCGTAGTAATTTCTACTTCGATATGAAAAAGAATGAAACTAAAACCTTTGGTGTTTTGTTGAGTGCCAGTTATCTGGGCAGATACTATTTGCCTGGTATTCAAGCTGAGGCGATGTACGATAACGATTATTTAGTACGTAGTAGGGGTAGATGGGTCGAGGTGGTTCAATAAAAAAGCTTACGAAGCTTCTTTGCGTTGACCGGAAACACTTCTTGCCCATTCGATGGCATGTTCCAAAGACTGAAACCTTTTGAAGTTGGTTTTCATGAATAATTTTTCAAGTAGGGCATTGAGGTAAGCGGTCTTTGAATAGCTTACCACCGCGTAACCTTTCAGCTTATAGCTATGCCTGAAAAAATGAATCCAATCCGCGGGTTTTACGGAATAGGGGTTGACACGATTTGTAATAAACACCACATCTCGCCCGTTGGTGTCATATAAATGGGTTAAATCTTCGGTTACGATTTTTCCATGTTGCTCCCAAGTAAAGATTACATCTTCATTGACCTCGGCAACCACAAAACCATCAAAAAGGTAATAGTTTCCAAATGGATAGTTGATTTCGTGTATCGCTTCCTTGTAGAAAGGAGTGCTTTTTAGTTTTTTCACGTCAGTTTGGTGGTAAATTCTAATATGGCAAGATAACGGAACTATTTTTAATTTGTCATATCCTATCGATGAAGAACCGTAAACGCCTCATATCGAACATTCCTGAGGCAATTAAATCGATAATAAGCCATTTTAAACCAGCTTAGAAAGAGGCGAATTAACTATTTGCGGAGCCCTATATTCGCTTGAAGTGTTTCTTCGAGTTCGCGCGGATTGTCGGTCTTCTCTTCGAGCACTTTATTAAAAACGAAAGCCCCGATTTCCTTTATAGGTTCATAAAGTACAGAACCTTGCATGGTCTCGTTTTTAAAAAGCCCCGCCTTGGCGTTGACACGTTCAAAAAATACCAGAAGCGCACCAAGTATTACTGCTACCTTAACTACACCAAAGATGCCTCCGGCAATTTTATTCAGCAAACCCAGCATGGCAAAATCTGCAATTTTGGTAAGTAGCTTTCCCGCAATATGAACCATAAATACGATTACAATAAATGTAATAACGAAAGCGGCTATATTCATATATCGTTCGTCCCAATTCCAATTTTGTGAGAGGTAGTCTCCTGCATAGTACGAAAAGTGAATGGCCCCGTAGATTCCTGCAATCAGTGCGATTATAGATGCGATTTCTACAAAAAGGCCGTTTTTAAGGCCTTTCCATAGTCCCCAAAAAAGCAGTAGTCCCAAAATGATATCCAAGAAGCTCACAAGTAAAACGTTTGCACAAAGATAGAACTTTGATTTGTACCTTTGATTAGCGATAGCGAGGTCAAAAAGACCGTATTCTCAGAAGAGGAATCCTGAAAAATCGGAATGTCAAGAGACGAGCAATTAAAGAAACGTTGGAACGAACTGGTAAAAAGACTGTCCGACCAGTTTGCCGACGGTGACCCTTTGGAATTGGATGCCATTATTTATTTGGTCGGTGTTCAAGAACTTGGGCAATACCACAGAAAATACCGCAAAGACGATAAGCTCGACTTGATGCATATTGCAATATGCCGACTGTTGGAACCTTACGGTTATTACGAGTTCGATTTTTTCGATGAGGATGGATGGCCACATTACACGGTGAAGGAAGAACTGCCACCCTTAAAAGCCGGGGAGCAGTCAATATTGATGAAAGAGGCGATCGTGGGGTATTTTTTGGAGAAGGAGTATATTATTTAGTCTAGTTTTCATTCCCGCGAACCTGCCCGTCGGCAGACAGGGGCGGGAATCTTTTGATTTTGTACGAATGTTAAGAGCAGATTCCCGTCTTCACGGGAATGCAAAAAAATGGAAAATCCGTATTACGCTGTTATTTTCACCTCGACCCGAACCAAAGGGGACAAGGGCTATACCGAAATGGCTCGGCAAATGGAAGAACTCGCCAAACAACAGCCCGGATATCTAGGTATTGAAAGTGCCAGGGACGAAATCGGTATTACCGTAAGCTATTGGGAAAGTCTTGATGCCATTGCGAATTGGAAAGCCAACACAGACCATCTTATGGCACAAAAGAAAGGAATGAAAGATTGGTACAAATGGTATAAGGTTCGAATCTGTTTGGTAGAACGTGAGTATGAGGCCTCCCCAAACACCTCTCAAAAGGGGTTATAAGACATCCCCTCTTGAGAGGGGAAAATCTGCTTTAGCAGATTGGGGTGTGTCACGCGCAAGCTAATGTAGACAGTCCCAAGCCATGCTCAAAACACCATTCGCAATGAAAAGAAGAAAAATATTCCCCTATAATCCTGACCTCAGGGAACTCGCCCGAAAACTTAGGAACAATTCTACGAAAGCGGAGGTACGCCTTTGGCAAAAAATTAAACGAAAACAATATTATGGCTATGATTTCCATCGACAGAAACCTATTGATTACTATATTCTAGATTTTTTCTGCCATGAATTGATGTTGGGTATCGAAATCGACGGCTATTCACATCAAATTGTTGAGGTATACAAAAAGGATGTCTTTAAAGAAGCGAAAATCAAATCCTTGGGCGTTTCGTTGCTCCGGTTTACGGACAATCAGGTTTTTAATGATATGGATAATGTGCTGAGGACAATAGAAGCGTATATTATAGAGTTTGAAAAGAAGCATGGGCGGGATATTGATTAAACACTGCTCTGTGAAATTTTAGTTTGTTTGAAGTATTCGTTCCACAAAAACACACCCCTAATCGGCAAAGCCAATCTTTCCCCTCTCAAGAGGGGATGGCTATCCGACCTGCAAGGTATGGGCGAGGAACGAGCAATCCTTATAGGTCTAAAACGAAGACTCAAAAGACACCCCAAAAAGTTAATCTTATTGGCAATTCTTTTGATTGCCTATTATTTCTGCCTTCCTACTGAGCTGTTCGAATCTCCTACGGCTACAGTTGTCGAAAGTAAAAATGGAGCACTGCTCGGGGCTCAGATTGCCGATGACGGACAATGGCGATTTCCTATGGTCGATAGTGTGCCGTTCAAATTTAAGACCTGTCTTTTACAATTCGAGGATACGTACTTTTATAGACACCCCGGGTTCAATCCAGTAGCAATGGTTAAGGCTTTCGGTGCGAATATAGCTGCTGGAGAAATAGTTCGGGGCGGGAGTACGTTGACCCAACAGGTAATTCGATTGTCACGAAAAGGCAAGAGCCGTTCTTATTTAGAGAAGTTGGTCGAATTGATTTTGGCCACTCGGCTCGAATTTCGGGATTCCAAAGAAAATATCTTAAAACTGTATGCCAGTCACGCACCTTATGGAGGCAATGTAGTCGGTCTGGATGTTGCCGCTTGGCGCTATTTCGGTCTGCAGCCATATCAACTTTCTTGGGCCGAATCGGCAACCCTCGCCGTACTACCAAATGCCCCTAGCCTTATCTATCCGGGAAAAAACCAAAAAAGCCTATTGTCAAAACGCAATGGGCTTTTAAAAAAATTATTGGCTAAAGCAATTATAGATACGACTACCTACGAACTTTCCCTGTTGGAAGAATTGCCCCAAAAGCCATATCCACTTCCCAAGTTGGCAGCACATTTTGTACAGTATATGACCAAAACTCGCAGGGGAGAACGAACCCAGACTACTTTGAGCGAAGGTCTTCAGCGCAATGTAAATGCCATTGTACAGAAACATTACCGAGCCCTAAAACAAAATCAAGTACACAATGCGGCGGTTTTAGTGCTCGATGTGAAAACACGTGAAGTACTGTCCTACGTTGGCAATACCATGACCACAAAAGAGCATCAGAAAGATGTTGATATGGTACAGGCTAACCGTAGTACCGGAAGCGTTATAAAACCGTTACTATATGCCGCCATGCTCGATGCTGGCGAACTGTTGCCCGATATGCTCGTACCCGATGTGCCAACACAGATTGCGGGCTATACGCCCGAAAATTTTAATGAGGATTATAGCGGAGCGGTCGAGGCCAAAAAAGCATTGGCCCGATCGTTGAACATTCCCGCTGTACGTTTGCTGCAAAATTATGGATTGGAAAAGTTCAGGCATCAACTTGATAGGTTCAGGCTCGGCGGTATCGATAAGACTGCCGATCACTACGGGCTGACCCTTATTTTAGGTGGAGCCGAGAGCAATTTATGGGATCTTTGCAAAACTTACGCAAACCTAGCCTCGACCGTTAACCATTTTAACCAAACTTCAAGCGAATATTTTGAAAACGAATTCACAAATCTGGTCTTTGAAACAGACCGGGTGGTCGATTTTGGAAAAAAATCCATTGAGAAAACTATTTTCGATGCGGGGAGTATTTACCTCACTTTTGAGGCTATGCAGGATGTAAACCGACCTGAGGGCGATGAATCTTGGCAGTTCTTCGATAGTAGCAAAGATATCGCTTGGAAAACGGGAACCAGTTTCGGAAATAAAGACGCCTGGGCCATTGGAGTAACTACCGACCACGTAGTCGGTATCTGGGTCGGCAATGCAGATGGCGAAGGTCGACCGGGCGTTACGGGGGTCTCTAGTGCCGCACCTATTTTATTCGATGTTTTTGATGTTCTGCCAAGAAGTAGGTGGTTCTTGAAACCATTGGATGAATTTATTGAAATCGATGTATGTGCCGATAGCGGGTATTTGGCAACTGATAACTGCCCGGTCAAATCGGTTTCCATTCCTAATAAGAATAATTACGTAAAATCGTGCGATTATCATCAGGTCGTACATCTCGATGGTCAAAAGCAGTTTCGAGTCAATTCTTCGTGTATCGATTTATCGACGGCAGTTTCAGAATCTTGGTTTACGCTTCCGCCAATAATGGAATTTTATTACAAGCGAACGCATCCGACTTACCGGGTACTTCCACCATTCCGCCGAGATTGCAGTAGCACGAATAAATCCCCCATGCAATTCATTTATCCCAAAAATGGAAGCCGAATCGGCCTGACCAAAAACTTTGAGGGCCAGGTCAACGAGGTGGTGTTGAAACTGGCGCATGCCAAACCCGAGACCGAGGTGTATTGGTACCTTGACGAGACCTATCTGCAACAGACCCAAAACTTTCATGAAATCGGATTGCTTCCGACAAAAGGCAAACATAAAATAACTGCAGTTGATGCCCTTGGAAATGAAGTTTACGTTACGATAACGATAGAGTAGCAAGCCTGCTTTGCAGTTGCCATTTAATACTTTATATTTATAGTGCTTAGCTGTGCTACTTTATGCTACTTTTGTATGTAATTATAGCCCAGATAATGAAAACCGAAAACCCAAATCGTAATGAAGACCTCGAATTACTTCTCGTACTTCGCGGTTCGAAAGAAATACTAAAAACCAATAGCAATAACACATGAAATACATTATCTCCTTAGATCAAGGCACCACCAGCTCCCGTGCACTTCTTGTTGATGAAACCGGCCAAATTCAAGGTATGGTCCAAAGGGAGTTCAAGCAGATTTTCCCGAAATCGGGATGGGTAGAGCACGACCCAATGGAAATTCTGGAAAGCCAAATGGGTGTGCTCAAAGAGCTTATTGTTAAACACGATGTAGTCGCTGAGGATATTCAGGCCATCGGAATAACCAATCAAAGGGAGACGGCCATAGTTTGGGACAAGACTACGGGAGAGCCTGTCTATAATGCCATTGTTTGGCAAGATAAACGAACGGCAGATATCTGTGAACATCTTACAAAATCTGGCCTTACCGAACACGTGCGAAAAACTACGGGCTTGGTTATCGACTCCTATTTTGCGGGCACTAAGGTCAAATGGATTTTAGATAATGTTGAGGGTGCAAGGGCGAAGGCCCAAAATGGCGACCTTTTAATGGGTACGGTAGATACTTGGTTGATTTGGAATATGACCGAAAAGAAAATCCACATTACTGATTATACCAATGCCTCCCGAACAATGATCTATGATATCGTCAACCTGAAGTGGGACGATAAAATGCTCAAGGCCCTTGGAATACCTGAATCGATGTTGCCTGAAGTAAAGCCATCCGCACATCACTTTGGAGATTATGAATTGGACGGAACTAAAATTCCGATTGCCGGTATCGCCGGTGATCAACAGGCTGCTTTGTTCGGCCAGGCCTGTTTTAAAAAGGGTACTGCTAAAAACACTTACGGTACAGGTTGTTTTATGTTGATGAATACCGGTGAAGAGCCTCAGTTTTCGAAAAACGGACTGTTGACGACCATCGCCTATGGTCTTGACGGAAAAGTAAATTATGCCCTAGAGGGAAGTATATTTATTGCCGGGGCTGCCATTCAATGGCTTCGTGATGGTTTAGAATTGATTAAGAATGCCAAAGAGACCGAGGCATTGGCGGATTCGGTCGAAGGTGAAAATTCAGTTTATGTCGTGCCCGCCTTCGCAGGCTTGGGCGCACCGTATTGGGATATGTATGCGCGAGGTGCTGTTTTTGGCTTGACCCGCGATACCGGAAAGGCCCATCTGGCCAAGGCGACCTTGGAATCATTGGCCTATCAGACCAAGGATATTCTGAAGGCGATGGAAGATGATTCGGGAATACAGTTAAAAAACCTTCGTGTCGATGGTGGGGCATGTGCCAATAACCATTTAATGCAATTTCAGGCGGATATTCTGGATTCAGAAGTCCACCGCCCAGAAGTAATCGAATCGACCGCAATGGGAGCGGCATTTTTAGCCGGAATTCAAGTCGGGCTATGGAAACAGGAAGACGTAGACCAAAACCGCCCTATGAACCGTATATTCAAACCGACATTTGATCGTGTGAAACGAAAACGTCTTTATAAGAAATGGCAAAAAGCCGTGGAACGGACCAAAGGATGGGAGGAGCAGTAAAGAAGACGTCTTTGTGAGAAGCCAAACTAGTTTTGAATCTTAAGAAAAGGATTGAGGAGACGTGGCAAACTGTTGAAATTGTGTCCCCAATCAACAGATTGTTTTATTTTCGCATGCAAAGGCGAATAGACTAAAGGCTCCTCTCTTCAGAAAAAGAGGGTTGTAGGCTTTCGGGCGGAGATATTCAAACTCAACTTTCTCACACACAAGGAGTTGTAGT
>ENA-ORXU01001786-ORXU01001786.1-marine-metagenome-genome-assembly--contig:-NODE-1786-length-16305-cov-8.426054_pt1 | contig 16305 bp, 14 predicted proteins | sample MGYA00237869_ERZ511484 | MGnify/ENA metagenome assembly ERZ511484
GGGGGGGGGGGGGGGGGGGGGGGGGGGGGGGGGGGGGGGGGGGGGGGGGGGACAATTAAATTGTCCCTCCAATCATCAGTGGCGATTTTGTGCCTCGCGCCAGCGATTGTCGAGCATCCAGCGCTTCACGGCCTTCATCATGCATCGTTGACAGAGGTCGAGATCGTGCAGATTGGGGCCACGAATGACGCCGTTGCTGCATCACGTTCGTCTGCGCGCGCAAGCCCCCCCCTTAGCGATGGCCGAATCGGTACCCCGTCTTGGGCGAGCCTGTCGACCCCGCCAGCTCGGACCAACTCGCGCTCTTTCCACCCCCCCCGCCCGTTGCCCATGCTGGCCACCCGCTCCTCTTCCCCACCCGCTCTCCACCTTACCTTTCCGTCTGTGCCTAGCCTCCTGCGCCGCGCCCGCCTCCACCGCTTCTGGGCTCTGCCCGTCACTGTGGCTTCTTTGCCCCCTCCCCCCACCTGTCCCCCGAGTCCCGGTCTTCGGCGGGCTCACGCCGTCTGCTGCATGTACCGTGGTTGAGCTGCTCCGCCAGGGCACCGGCGGTTCTGTTATTTTGGTGTTTCCTCCGTTGAGGCCTCCATATTTAAAGGGCTCCTGGTACGTTGCCTTGCTGGTGGGCGGACTGCGTGTGATGCGCGGGGTTGCATGCTGGGTTTCTTCTATTTGTTATTCGGCGGCGCCTGCAGAAGACATGTGGTACTAATCGTACTCTTGGTCTTGTTCTTTGCCTGGTACTCTGCGCGTGACGGTGTGGTCGTGCTTCCATTTATGCCGTGGACAGTGCATCATGACGGAGGAGGTGGATGTCGCCGAGGTGACGGCCGTTGAGCGCCGCGTCTACAGCCAGTTCTTCGAGCACTTGGGCATCTCCGACGACAACCAGACGACCTTCCTCTGCACGCTGTTACGCAACGTGTACGACTCGACCTCCAAGCTCGACGCCCACCTGGCCCCCCACGGTGCGTCCATTCACTCCGCTGTGAGCCGCATGTTGGTGTCCGACAATCCACGGGAGGCTCCATGCCATCATTGGATCCGCGTGTATGACCGTATGGGCTTCTTCGCCGACGACGACCGGCACGCCGAGCGAGTGGTGAACTGCGGCCTCGCCTACGCGTACCGGTTCATGGAGGCTGACGCTCTTGCTGAAGCAAACGCTGTGCTGTTGGGTGCCGTCCCGCAGAAGGCAAGAGCCGCGGTCGACGACGACCTGGTCGAGAAGGAGGACGTGCCCGACGGTGGGTTGGTGGTGCAATCCAACGTCGGAACCGCGATGGCGGCAAGCGTGGCGAGCACGCCCCTTGGCCGAGGAGCTGGCACTGGAGGGGGCGATGCGGTTGAGATGGGGGCTCCCTCGGCGGACGTGGCCGCCTCCGGGCTGCAAGCGCCTGTGGCGCCACAAGGTGAGAGTGGCAGCAACGACTCGGATGACGAGCTCGCTTTTCCTGCTGGGGGAATGTCCTTCACGCAGAGCCCAGGTGGCCCGTCCTCGTTGGTGACGGCGAGCATCGACCTGACCGGCTCTGCTGCGCCTGCGGCTGCCGACAACCACGCGCCCTCTACTGCTACGCAAGTTGACGAGTTGTTCGAGCCGGCCGTTCCCAACGGCGGTACCGTCGTGTCGGCCGCCCGCCAGGCTGCGGCCGCCGCCCTCGAGGACACGCTCTCCGACCAAGAACGTCAAACGGCAGACGCCGACGTCGTCAACGGCCCGTCGCCGTCGCACCTCGTCTTTGAGAGGCAACCCAAGGTGTTCCCCAACGACCAAGCCGTTGAGACCGTCGGCGCCGTTCTACGCGGCGTTGGCAGTCAACCTGACGGTGCTGATATCTTGCGCAAGCTGCTGGACCACAGCCTATTGTGTTTGGCCCGCACTGTACCGGGCGCCGACTTGCCGACCGCCGGCACGGACCGCAACGGAAGCGCCGCCGAGTGGGCGGCTGTCAACAAGATCAACTCCAAGTGGTGGCCACCGTGGGAAGCACCGCAAGATCTGGGGGCCGTACTGCCCCCGCAGGGCACCTTCGCGTACCAGGCCAACCGCAAGCAGCGGGCGGCTTCCTCAAGGTGGAACATGTTGGTGGATATGGAGGGGATCAACCGCGTGCTGGAGGAGATCGACGTGGGGAGGAGCCGCTACTTCAGCAAGGCCAAGCTGATTGACACGGAGACGGTCGTCCGCGTGCATTACAACAAGCCAATGCGGTTGGCCGTCGTCGTGGCGTGCATGTTGTTGCTCGTGTCAAGGAGGAGCGCTTTGGCCCGATACTCGAGCGGATGGCGGCTACGGGGCGCTCTTCTGTGCAAAGGCACGGCCGCCTCTCCACGGCGGGTCGTCATGAGTTCTTCTCCAGTGGACTGCGCCAACCTCAGGCGGCAGCAGCACGGGCGGTTCCTAATGGCACGAGCGGGCGGCCTGCACAAGGGTCCATCGCCCCTGCGCCTACCGACACGGCAGTGGACCTCGAGCGGCAAATTGCCGCTATGGACGTGCGCTTGTCTGCCGAGCAAGTGGCGGAAGCTGCAGAACGGCGAGTGCGGCGGACACAGGTGCGGCGGGCCAAGATGCTGCAGCGAATTCCGCCGTCGCCTCCCGCAGGCGGCTCCTCGCAAGCTGCTTCCGAGCGACCGGCCGCGGCGACGGCGGCCTTGCCGGAATCCCCAGGCAGCGGATCCAAGCACGCGGTGGTTAACCTGGTGCGGCATCCGTCCTCAACTCCGAGCTCGGATCGACCGCCCAAAGGCGTGAAAAGGCCTCGACCTCCTCGCAAGACAACGGCCAAATCACGCCCGGCTGCTGCCCCGCGTGCCGGCAAGGCGACGGCGAAGAGCGTCAAGTCGGCGACACAGTGTGCTGTGGGCGCCTCAGGTGTTGACGGAGTGGCGGCAGGCGCGGCGGGGGGTCACTCGGCGCCACCGCCTGCCGGTGGTGCCCGAGGAGGAAGTGGCGATGCTGTTGTGCCCACGGTGGCGCTGACTGGAGCGACAGATCAGTGTGCTGGAGAGGAAGGTGGGGGCGCCGCGCCAGGCGAGCCGGCTATGCCATCTGTCGGTGTCACCTGTGGAGAACGAGGTGCTCTTTTGCACACGGCGTCGCTGGGCGGCGTGGTCAGTCACGGTGGTGGAAGAGGGACGCCGGGCCCCGCTTCTGGCGCTCCGTCTGAGCTACGCTCCGTTTTGCGTCGTGGAGGTGAGGGGTTGACCCCAACTGGGATGCCTTCTTCGTCACTTGTTTCTTTTCCTTTGGAGCCCATGAATGACTCGCAGACTGCTGCGACGGGGCATCATTTGAGTGGGCCGTTGTCGAGTGCGTCACCGCCCATGTCTTCGTCGCTTAGTGCTGGCGCCGAGTTGGGAGACGTGGCTTGGAATGCCCTGCCGTCGTTGCCGGGGTCAGAGATGGAGGTTGGGGATGAGCACTGAAGTCGACGCTTTTCTAGGTTTGGACTGATCATGACATGTATCATACACTGAGGTCGTCGTCTATAAAGAAACCTATTGACTACAAGCGGCGCCACTCCCGGTACACGCGCAAAGCAACCGGATCTGCAAACAAACGGCCAGCTGAGAAAGACTTGATGTACAGGGACCCCTTGGTAGGCACTCTCCCCAAAGCCGTGTGCACCATGCCCGCCTCGAAGGCCTTGTGCAAGTCGACAACAGCAGCAGAGATGGTCAGGCTCTGGGACATGTGGATTGTCGTGGCCCAGCCCAGCACGAAAGGAAGTTGCGAGCGCTCGGCGAGAACCCCGGGGTGCGCGAGAATGCGGGCCGTGAACTGCACGGGCCCACACAGCACCTCAATCCAGTCATCCCCCGCGTCGTGGAGGCCCGGTGCCCCGCGCTCGACACCGAGCGGGAGTGGGTGTTTCTCCAATCGGACGACGGGAACCCCATCGAGCCCGTACTTGGAAATGAAGCCCGTGCTGCCGTGGGTGACGCCGAGGGAGCTCATCCGGTTGGTCGTGATCATCACGCGGGCGAGAAGACAATGAGCTATGGAGGAAGGCGCCACGCAATCCATCAACGCCGCGCGGATGGTCGGGGCCGAAACGCGAGGAAGCACCGGTTGAGCCGCTGCCGTGTCACGGTCCTTGTCAATGATAGCCACGTCCACGGCCTTGGAAGTCGTCGCGGGCGTCCCGTCGCAAAGCAGGTCCAGGCACTTCCGGTTGTGGGCGAAGACGTCCTTGTTGATGGGCATGAGGTGCAGCACGGTGCTCTGCAGCTGCTTGTACTGTTCCTCCTCCACAGCGCACACCTTGACGAGGTCGAGCACAGCGTCCGAGCACAGCCCGAGGCGCGCGTCGTGGACGGCTTGGATGTAGCCCGGGTCCTTTTGCCGGTGGACGACAGTCAACTCCAGTAGGGCGTCCCCAAATAGAGCCGACCAGGTCTTTCCAGTGAACGCCCACGCGCCGAGGACCGGCCGCAGCTGCAAGAAGTCGCCGAACGCAAACCAAAGCGGCGGTGGGTCGTCCCGCGGCCGGCTCAAAAGGAGGAGGTGGAACATAACGTCGAGGTTGGCGGCGCTGACAAGCGAGACCTCGTCCAGCAGCACCGAACGCACGACGGAGAGCCGCTGCTTGATCGGTCTGAAGCGCGGGGTGCCGAGCAGCCGCGCCGCCTCCTCCTCCGGGTCCGCCATCTGTGGCTTGTTCTCGCGCTCAAAACCAAAAAATGAGTGGTAGGTGCACCCGTCGGCCGTCTTTGCCGACGTGCCAGTCGGAGCGATGACCACCACCTCGCCCGTGGCTGAGAACTGCTCCGTGAGGAACACGCGGAGGCGCTTGAGGAAGGTCGACTTGCCGACGCCGGGCCCGCCGGACACGAACGCGCCGGAAGTTCGAGCGAGTAGCTTCTTGCAAACCGCGTCCCACTCACCCGTGGCCGCCAGGTGTCCAATAGCACCGGGAGGACTGGCCTTGGGCGCGCGCGAGAGCGCTGCCGATTGGGACGCAGGGGTTGGCGCCGCGGCGTCGTCGCCCACGACCGTCGGCCGAGACGAGTGCTCCCCGTCGTCGGCATGCAGCCGCCGCGCGTGGTCACCAGGTGTGGCTCGCGGCCGACGATCATTAGCAGCAGGGGTTGAAGGTGGCGAGCTCCGGGTGGGACGTGAGCCCATCGACGGTGATCGACGGCTCGGGTTGGATGGAGCGCCGGATACTTGCGTCGCCTTCCACTCGGCGTGGTGCTGGATCATGAACTTGCGGATGTTTGCCATCGACAGCGTCGGCCCCATTGTGTCCGGGTCCGTTCCCGGCGGGTTGAGGTGCTCTGGCGGCTCACCAGGCATTGTCCGGAAGGCCTTGTGGCGCTTAGCGGCGCGGCGCGACGCCAGCGCTCGCTGCACCTGATCCTCCTCCGCGCGCTTCTTGTCCTCAGCCGCCCGATTAGTCAGGTCGACCACGGCCTCCGCGTCCTCCAGCTGCGATGCGTCGTCTGCAATGCCCGCAGCATACCCGACCGCCTGAGTGCTGCCACCTGATGCCCGCTTGGATGCGCCAGCACCTCTCCCTCCTCCGAAAACGTCGGCCCGGCGCTTGCGCTGCGCTGTCCGGTTTCCACGCGCCGGGGGGGAGGCACCGTCGAGGCTTGGTGGCTTGGAACGCCCGGTAGAGGCGGGACGCGGAGTAGGTAGCACGCAACCTGACCGCATTGTTGTCGTTGAGACCAACGACAGGGAAGCGACCATGGGGTCATGCGGAGTTGGAGAGCGCCCACTAGCGACCGTCGTGGCCGCACCTGCAGGCCCACCTTGTCCACCACCCACCCCAAATGTAGACCACCCGATGATCTCCAGCAGTGTGCCACCGGCGGGGGTGGCGAGCCACGCCGTGGCGTCAGAGGCGCCCATGAAGCGGCGCATGACACAGCTCCCCGCGAGCGGATCCCGTAACATGGTCAGAGCCATTTTCAAGCCGTGCGTGTTGAGCTGGAAGGAGGCCGTGGACGACGGCGTCACCATTGCAACCCAGCGCGCGCAGCCGGTATAGGTAGGGGGTGGGGGCGCAGTTTGAGCTGCACTTGCGCATACCGCGCTGGTCTGGACGGGGTCAGTCAGCCAGCACAGGGCCTCCTTTTGAGTAGAAAAGCACCGCGTCGCCACCACGGAGTCGGCGCTGAGAGAGAAGACACGCTGCAGGATGTTGGTGCCGTCGGACCAGTTGTGGATGGCGCACTCGTCGGGTGATAGGACCGCCACGTACTTGGCAACGGCGATGGGCGCAACCGCCATACTGTGGGTGTTTTGAAAAAGGCACGTGACAGTGCAAGAGGAAACACAGCAAGGGCAGACGGACGCAATGTGAAACATTGTGCGTGAGTACGGATGCACCACACGGCAGCGCCGACGACACGGCAACGGAAGGGCTGGGACAAACCAAACCAACCAGTTCTATCCCTCGCAGAAAAGTATGCGCGCGACGAGCCCACAAGAGAAACGTCGACGGTCACGTCGTTGCGCCACAGCGTACTGCCGGAGTAGGAGCAATGGCACGGGCTCGACCGATGCGCAACTCAAAACGAGCGACGATTGGCAACGCACCTGCAATTGTGAAGACCGCAACGCGGACGCCGCGGAGAATGGGCGACCGTCCAGCTGCCGCCGGAGAACAGGACAAGCACGCCTGGCCGTCAACACCGCGCGGTACCGCGGACGTCGGTGGCGCCAGCGGGGAGCTCCACGCGTGAGCAAGGGGGGAAAATAGGCGGGAAGAGGTACAGGGTGCCCGCGTGACACGGCCAAGCGTCAGCCGAAAGCTCGCGCGAACCACCTTCCCAATGCGAACGGTACGAAACGGACAGATAAGGTCATCAACGAGTGGGTCGGGGTGCTACTGTGCAGAGGTCCACGAGAGCATCGAGGCTTGGCGCAGATATCAGATTGGAATGAGATCCACGCTCCCGACAGATACCGATCTGCAGCAGAGACGCCCAGTAAGTCCACAACTTATCGAACCATCACGGCCTGGTCTTGGTCCTTTTTTCTCCACTTGATGCGGGGAAAACGGGCCGCGGTGCACGCCAGCGACTGCCCTCCGCCAGCCGTCCACCGTTCATGAGGCCGCGCTCTGGAAGCCCTGCTCGCAACCGAAGCAGTGGACTGCTCTCCGAGCTATCGTACGAGAAGAAAGCAAGGCACCACAATCCAGGCGACTGGCCAGACTGGGAGCCGCCTGCATCTCTGTTGTGCAGATGTGACGATAGGACCTCTACTGTCTCCTGCTTTGTGCAGGTTGACTCCTGCCAAACAGATGCCCTACTGAGAATCCAGGATGATGTCGGTGGATGCCCCTCTGGTCGCTCCCCAGCTGTACTGTATGTGCACACATGACACATGAGTTGCACTTGAGCTTGCTTTCCTAACGTCTTGCAGTGGCCCGGTCCTAGCCCTGGCAGAACGCGCTCTGGGTAGTGCTCTGAAAAAGGACGCGCCTGAACATATGGGTGAAGGCGGACGCCGCGCTACTCGTACGGACCCTGTGCACCTCAGTGCAACCAGGTCACATCGAACGAGTTGCTGGAATCTGGAGTAGTGATATTGTTGCGGTCGCCTGACAGAGCCGCGTACGGTATGAGTAACAGTGTGCGGTCCACAAATGCCAGGTGCCACACACGCAGACCTCGTGTGCGGCCAGCCGTGTAGAGTACAACCGCACCTCTACTCGAGCACAACGCTACGTTACTGGGACATTGTGTGCAGTACAGAACAAACAGTCTCCTCTCCTCGTGCACCCAGATACCTCCTGGATTTAGCCGTTCTACCAAGATGACCTCCATCCTGCACCTTCCTTCCCAATCCCCATACCGTGCTGCAACACTGTCGCTTCAGCCTAACTCTGCTTCACAACACCTGGTCGAGCCCGAATCATTCCCAACGCGCACTTTATTCTCAGTAACTTGACTACAAGTGACATTGGATGCGACGCAAAAGACATCTGCCCCTCCCACCCACGCGCACGGCACGCAGCCCATCAACCTGACAACGCACTAAGCAGTGGCATCGCCGCCCCGCCGTTCCCGGCCACACTGAAGGTGCATGCGTTCGCATCGACACGCGCTTGTAGTCACTCACAGCACCGGTACCCAGCCACCCGGCGTGGGAGCCTCCATCACCGCGCACGGAAATGTCGCCACAGCCCGTCGCCAACGGTCACGGCCACCCTGTCCCACCAGACCCCGAGAAGCAGGGGGGCGGAACGCCACGGTGCCGACAGGGTGCGAGGGGAGGGAGGACGACACCACGGCACTAGCACGATGCGCGCCGCGAACGTGCAGCCTTCGCTGGCGCGGGGACGGTAAGCCGGGGTAGCCGCGCCGCAGACACCACCGCGTCGCCCCCCCAGCGCTTGGAGCCCGCTACCGTCAATCCGCAGGCGGCGGCCTGGTGACAGCCACCGCACTCGCCAACGACCTGCCCCCGCCCTGTGCGGGCGCCGACAGGGAGGTGGCGTGCATCGTCGGCACCACCTAAGCGAACCCGCCAGATTGGCGGCGGCGCCCGAGGTAGAAGCAGTACGCCGCGGCCCAGCCGCCGAGGAGGACGCGACGCCAGAGGGGGTAACGGAGGATTGGTGGCGGCAGGCGGGGCGGGAGTGACCCGGCAAAGACGGGGAGGCGGAGGGAGGTAGATGGAGGGAGGGGGCGGTCGCACCCCGCCTGCATGGAAGCTTGCGGAACTGCGCCACGATGGCACTCTGGGCCCGGGGTGCCAAGCGCAGCGACACGGGGGAGACAGGAAGTGGACAGGGTAGTGGCAGCAGGTGGCGGGGGTCGGACGTCTTGAGGAAGGAGCCGAGGGTAGTCGCCGACGGCACTTGTAGCAGGAGAAGGCAAAGTACGGTTACTTGCAAATCGACTGCGCTGCTGTACACGGCGTGACCATGCATGGTTCCCGAGACCCAGAATTTTGAGTCGCAGACCGCCGATATTGATTGCAAGGGAGCCCCCCCCCTCCCTGAGGTGCTTGTTGCATGCTGCGTACACGCCCTTGCTCGGACGCCTTCTTCGCCCGCGCTTTTTGCTATCTAGCCAAGTCGTGGTCTCCCGCCTCGCCCGGAAAAGCGGCGATAGAGGTCGGGCTGCCAACGAGTCAAACGGATGTGAGCACCGCGCTTGAGGCGTGAAGCATGCCATGTATTTTCCCCAGGTGCATTGCGTTGTTTTTGAGCTCTGTATCGCACAGCGAAGACGCCCTCATCGCCAACCACCCACCGGCCGACCCCCCGAGTTGGAGCTGGTGGCCTTCGTCCTCTTGCGCATCAACATGGGACAGTTATGAATAAAGAGTTGTATGTAAACAGAGCCGCTCATCGGTATGTCCCTACTCCCTCTCATTCACAGGCAAGCCGTCCACGTCCTCGTCCTCCCCGTCCCCCCACAAGTCGTCCGGCCCAAGCACGGGCTCATTGAATGGGTGGTCACCTAGCAGGTCAGGCGCGTAGTGCAAGTCGTCAAAAAACAAAGCAAGCCCAACGCGTCCACGCAACAAACACATATCCTCTTGGGAGAAAGACAATGGGCACCCAAGGGAGAAGCAATCAGCAGCGGCGAGCACGAAGACACCACAGCTGCCCGAATCACGTTGAGACGGGAGCCCCGCATCCTCCAGGACCGGCCAAGTGTCGACCGCCCACTCGGTCGCGGCGTCCCCCCCAAGCCGAGCACGCACTTCGTCCTGCAGCCACCGTCGCAGGACGGGCACGACGCCAGTGGTATCCTTCACCGACAAAGAGTCGTAAAACTGCAGCACGCGCTCCTTGATGTCAATGTTGACCAGCACCCAATGAGACCGGAGCAGGTTGATGGGGACGAGGATGTTGTCGATGGCATCCAGCTCCAAGCCGAGCTTCATGCCCCACCTGCGCACACGAGAGTAGTCGTAGCCTGCCACGGTCGCCGACAACCTGGAAAAGAAGAAGGTGTTGAACACGCGCGTCCGCCGCCGCTGAGGCGTCAGCGAGTCCGTCCGCTCGCTGGGAGCGCCCGGCTCCTCACGCCGCACGTCCACCACTTGTAGATCCCGGTCGTTGAGGAGGGCGACGAATGAGTTCATCAGCTCGTCGTCGAGCCACCCCGTGCCGACCAACCGCTGCAAGTCCGCGGCCACGAGGTCGATGTTGGCACGATTGCGCGGCCGCAGCGCATCATGGCTCCTCAGGCCCGTCAGCGCAGCCAACAAACGCACTTGAGCCGGTGTCAATGGTCGAGTGTCCATCGGCGCGCCGCTGAACAGGGGCCGAGTGCGAGCCCACTCGGCGTGGTCGTCAAGGAGCTGCTCAAAGGCCGAGCGCTTGCGCGCCTCGTCCGAGTGCCCGGGTGGATCAACACGTCCCCCTACCCCGACCGCCCCCGCTCCCCCGCCTGGTCGATCTCCACCTTGTCGATCTCCACCTTGTCGCCCTGCGAGAAGGTCGTCCAATTCGTCGTCGTCCGCAAGCACATCACGTACAGCACGAGTCGTCACAGGATCATCAACTCCGTCGCTGTCAGCATCGCCCGGGTCCGCAGCTGCACCGGCCTCATCAGCAGCATCGCCACCGGCGCCGTCGTGGCCGTTGCTCTCGAGGAGGGGCGCGGATCCGACCGCCGCCGGCATCGGCTGCTCTCGCGCGAGCTCCCCCTCAATCTGCTTGCCGCCGAGGTCCGCGGCCGACGCGCAGCTGCACACGGAGACACGTTCGCATTGATGGGCGAGCTTGGAGTGAAAGAATGGCGCGAGCGGGATGTGGTCGTTCTCCCCCCCCCCGTTGGACGAGTGCAACCGGTACAGCTTGCGCACATTCATGAAGGCGACTTGAACCATGCGGTGCGACATGTAGGTCTGCGGCGCCATGTACGCTAGGCTCGTACGGTTGACGACTGAGATGGAGTGCGAGACCTCTGCTGCCTGCGTGGCGACGCCGGCAGTCGTCCCTAAGCTCTCGTCCGGCATGTAAGCAGGGGAGCACGAGTGGGTGATCGAGTGCGGTCGGTCAAGGAGGCACCGCACGCCCTGCGCCCGGAAGATCGGCCGCACGCGCCGCATGCCGTTCTTGTCGATCTTGCAGGCCACATCATAAAAGATTACCCGCGGCAGCTTGGGGAACCGCTCCAGTACAATGGACAACGCCTCGCCGACACTCTCCGCATGGAACAGGCAGCGGAACCCGAGCGTAACCACATGCGGGCAGACGACATTGAAGACGCCTTGCGTCAAGCCCGTCTTGACCGAAAAGGCCTTGCCGCACGCGTCATCCTCCCCCTCGACGTCAGCGACATGACGGTCCTTGCCGCGGTAGCCGACCCGGCGTTTGGCCGCCTCCGAGTCGGAGATCCCCGGTCGAACACGCGGCAGGCCCGCAAAAAAACTGAAAAGACAAGAGGGGGTCGTCCTCCTCCATGGCGCCGCCGTTCTCCTGCTCCGCGCGCCACGCCTTGTACTCGGATGGCGCCCGGACGTGCTCCCACCGCCTACAATACTCCATGTTGCGCCATCCCTTCTCCTTGTTCTTTGTCGACGACGCCTCGTTGGCAAACGTCGTGTCGACATACGTCTTAATCTCAATGACGCGCACCAGCAGCTCGCCGACCGCCGCGCGGAACCGGCGTTGCTCGTCGAGCTCGTCAGCAAACCGTCCCAAGAAGCTCGTCGCAAAGCCGACGTCGTCCACCGCGCGCATCAGCGGTGTTGAACTGGTGATGTTCAGCTCCCCAGGCCAGTCACACCGGTCATGTGGCGTAGTTGGTTTTTGACCTCTCAACAAGCGGCCGCCACCCCTTGCGGGAGTTCAGCCGCATCGAGTCGCCAAGCAGCTTCACAGCGCGCTCGCTCTTGCGCATGAACATGCTGGTCACTGTCTCTGTCAAGAAGGCTTGCAAAAAGAGGCGGACGCAAATCCAAACCCCGTCGTCGTCCCGAGGGAAGCGAGCAAACGCTGGAGCACACAACCCCCGCCTGTCCCGCCAGGTCTCGACCGGCTTCTTAAACGGCGCGCCCTTGCCACCGAGCACCGGATTGCCGTCATCATCGTCGCGCAGCGCGCCCTCGAGCGTGTGGCCGAATTTCGATTTCTTCCGCTTTGGCGCCGTCGCCGTGGAGGTGTCATCCGACGCGGGTGCCGGGTCTTTGCTGTCGTCGGCGTCCGACCTGTCCCCGTCCGCGTCGGGCTCCTCCACCCCGAGGGGAAAGAAGTGGAAGAAGACGAAAGCAGCAGCTCCCTCGGCCGACAGCCGACCGGCGGTGGTCGACTTGGCGTGCCACGCCCGCATCTGGTCCGCCTGCGTCGACGTTAGAGGTGACGACGTGCGCAGGACCTTGTTGATGGCAACTCGAAGGGAGGACTGCTCAACGACGCAGAGCTTGGAGGCGGGGATGTCAAGGACAGGGCAATCCTCCGTGAGCCGGACCGGTTTGACCTCGTCAGGATCGGTGCACCCCAGCGCCTGCGCATCAATCACGATAAAGTCTGGACTTGGGCCGCACTTGGGGCACCGCGCCGTCTCGGGTGGGATGCGGAACGTGCGGATCGCTGCCGTACCGAGCTTAACCACGTCTTGGCGGCGGAGGCAGAATGAGAGCACGTCGGCGGAGAGGTGACGGGTGGCGGCTGTGTACGTCGTCCGCCCCGCAATGATGAACGAGATCAACTTGTCGAGCACACCGCGCGTGTAGACGAGCCACTCCCGGTTCTTGTTCCGTCGGCGCATGGAGAACAGCCCGTCCGCGTTGCCGTCGTACTCCACCTCACGCTTGCACTTGGGGGCGTCACACGTCCAGCGGCCGATCCACACCTGTCGAGACGAAGACAAAAGAGCAGAAATGATGGCATGGAAGCAGCTAGTGTCAGTACGCGTTGAAAAAGGGATGATGGACGAGAGGCGCATTCGTACACGCCCACAGTACAGGAAACAACACCAACCAGCAACTCCCAGAAAGAAAGACGTACCTTCATGGCAGGAGCCGACGGGTGGTTCGTCACCAGGAGCGCACGCTCCTTCACAATCTTGTGCCGCTTGTCACGTTCCATGCCACAGGAGCCGCAATAGGGCTCGACCAGCGGCACGCGAATGTCTTGTACAGCGCCGAAGCGCATTGCCTCCACGTAAAGTCGTCCGAGCATGGTGAGATCTGCTGCCTTGCCGCCGTTGGTGTTCTCACAGCCGCTTATGTACATCCCCCGCCAATCCGCCGTCCGGTTCCACACCTCCCCTTGGCGGAGCTCCCCACGACACGGCAGCATGTTGCGTCGGGTGCGGGCAGAGACGTTGGTGGGGTCTGGGTCATGCGGAGCCCGCACCGTGTCCAATGCTTGCTTCTCCAGGCCGTCGTCCTCCTCCTCGTCGTTGAGCACCTTGACACGCGGCGTCACGCTCGGTCGGCGCGCCTCCTTGCGTGCCTTGAACGCCTCGGGCGCGGATCCAAACTCCACGTCCCTGAAGCCGCCCGGTCCTTGGAGCTCCCGCACCACGCGCACATGACCACACCTCCCCCGAAAACGCCGGCACCCGGGCGCCACGCACGACGCGGCGTTGCCGGCGCTAAACGTCACCAAGGAGAAGACCGAATGGTAGAGCACAGACCAGACCACCAACGGCCCGTAATCTTGTGCTACCGCAAAGGGGGCTGCGTCAGCGCGCAAGCACATGCGGGCCCGGAACTCGTCCCGACTTACCCCCGAGGCGGCCAGGGCGGATCCAAACGCCTTGGTGTGGACGCAGGTCGTACTGCGCGACGACGCGGAAAGGAACAACGCGTTCTGCGTGCCCCCAAACCATGAGCATAAGAGCCCCCCCCGGGAAGAGATCCACAGGATAGCAAGATCGCGCTTGCCAGAGCCGGAGCGCACGACGATGGCCCGCGAGCGCGATTGCTTGTCGCCGATCACTCGGGCAGTGACCGGAGACACATGGGAGCGGATTGGATGGGAGGAGGCGTGCCCGCAGGCCCGGCGGATGCACAAAGTGAGTGCCTCTTGCAGGTAGTCCTCAACGAGTAGCATCGGGTGCTTGCGCGCACGCCGCGGCCGACGAGGCGCACGCTCCTGGCTCGCATTCGGCTCCACTTGTTCAATCTCAACGCTCTCCCGCACGTCGTCGTTAGCGGCGCCGTGATCGCCTTCACTACCAGGTACAGCAACCTCCCGCCGATCTGCACCGGCCTTGCGCTTGGTGCCGCGCCGACGCGGTTGTTGCACGGCTCCACCATGGCCTTGACGTGCGAGTGCAAGCTGTGCACTCCACCCGCGCCCGACCAAACCGCCGCTTGCGGCGGTGGTGCGCACATGGACAACACGTCCAATGCTAGCAGGAGGAGGGAGGCTGGCAACCCGATCGGTAACTGCACGAGCTTGATCGTGGCTCCCGACGAAAGGAAAACGAACGAGGCGCGGCGGTGGCGGCGGACCACCGTCTTGATCTCCCATGAGGCCACGAGCAGGAGCCACAGCCGATCACAGACCAAAGAGGCGCCAAAACGCCCTGCCGGGGGGCGCCCCCCCGGGCCGCCCGCCGCCGCCACCACTGCGCGTGGCGCCTCCCAGAAGCAACAGGGAAGCTAAAGAACGGTCGGCGGGGGCCGTGGAGGCCGCCAGGAAGCCTCCTGGCCAACCGAAAGGCCAAAAACAGCGCCAAATCCCTGCCGGGGGGTGCCCCCCCCGGCCGCCCGCCGCCGCCGCCGCCGCGCGTGGATGCACCCAGGAGGAATAGGGAAGCTCCAAAACTGTCGACGAGGGCGGTGGAGGCCGCCAGGAGGCCTCCCGGCCAACCGGGAGGCCACAAAAGCGCCAAAACGGCGCGCCGGCGGGCGCACCCCCCGGCCCGCCGCCGCTGCCGCCGTCGGGCACCGGCGCGCCGCACGGCGCCCCGAGAACGCACAGGAACCGTGAAGAGTACCCTGACCCCCTACAGGCCGGTCCGGGTCGGTGCCGCATGCAGGCGGGCAACAAAGGAGGAGGGCGAACACGGTGCGGTACATGCAAACGCAGCGTCCTGGTGGGGGTGGGCGCGACGACGGTGGAGCGCGCCACGACGGTGGCGGCACCAGATGCAGCATCGTGTCTGGGGCCCCGGGCCACAGACACGCGGCTGATGTCGCTCTGGTGTCGGCTCGCCATGTCTGGCAGACGTGTCGGCGGTGGCGGCGTCTGTGCTGCAGGCCCGCCCAGGGGACTGACGTCGATGTGTGTCTGACGGCGCTGTGGGCGGTCGGCGAGCTCGAATACTGCCTCCTGATTGGTGGATTCTGCTCTCACATCAGGTCTCACATCACAAATCCGTGAGAGCTGATGCGCTCGGTTCCTTTACGGCGGCACTGGCTGTGTCGCCAGAGCGCGTTGTGGCTGGAGCCGATGTTCAATTACAGTACTTCAATGAAACTTTACATGAGTGAATTGAAAGCAACTACCAACACGTGGTGCACACGTTGCATAATTATAGTCTGCCGATCCATGGTTTGCATTAATACAGTGAAAATTTCAGGTGTATTAATCCGACTATAATTATCCCCTCTCAACCCTGGCCGCTCATGGAATGCCGACAAACATCAGAACGAATATCAAGTCAATGGGCAAACCAAGATACCCAGATGGACACCAAAGCCGAAGCCCCTTGCCTCTCATCAACTTACGCAAGCTCAGTGCCGGTCGTGGTCTGGCGTGGGCCGCGTTCACAACTTGCAATACAACCCTTTCTTTGTTTTTTCTTGGCAACACGCCTTGAAGGTACATCCTGTCGAGCATACTTGTTCAATAATATGATATATTCTGGATAGAATCCGTATTCTTATTCATATCCTCCTGGTACTGGCTGCGGATATGCATTTTGACAGTATTTAAGAAGTTGCGGCAAAAGCTTCATCTGATTCAAAAATTGCTGGTGTTTAGTAGATCTGAGTGGTCACGAATTTAGCAAATTCATGAGCCCCTGGCTGACACCGAGTCGGTCACTCCCGGCCGCCGTCGACAGCGGCTGCCGCCACCGCACGGGCATCAACGCTGGCGCCGCCGCCGCGGCTGGACGCCCGCCCGGCAGTCGGTGACCGTTACCACCCTCTCGCGTGCGGGCGAGGCACGGCGGCGGGCCGTTACCGCCGCGGGGGGGGCCGCCAACGCCCCCGCCGCCGCGGGAAGCGGCGGCGCCGCTCACGGCGGCCAGCCTACGGCCGGCCGGCCGCCCGTCGTGGCCGGCGGGATCGTCAGTACTATGGTCATCCTGAACGGGAGGAAATCCCGTTCAGGCCCCTGTTACGGCACGGCGCCTGAACAAGGGAACTCCTGTTACAAACGTTGTTCAGGTGCACGGACCTGATCTCGAGGT
>ENA-ORXU01001788-ORXU01001788.1-marine-metagenome-genome-assembly--contig:-NODE-1788-length-16297-cov-3.514797_pt1 | contig 16297 bp, 14 predicted proteins | sample MGYA00237869_ERZ511484 | MGnify/ENA metagenome assembly ERZ511484
TGCCTCGTCTCCCCAGACGGCATCTGTCCGCACGGGCTGGCGTCGTGGGCGCTGGTTCTGCAAGCCCAGTTGGCGGAAGACCGCCACCTCGCCACCCGAGGGGACCCGTGCCGAAACGAGGCCCGTCGTCCTCCTGGCCAAACGCTCCCCGACCACACCAACAGACCCAGACGGAGATACATCACATGACCGACACCCAGAGCGAACGGCGCGTCGCACTCGTGGCGAACACGACCTTCTACCTCGGCCCGCCGCTGGCCCGAGAGTTGGCCAAGCGAGGTCACGACCTAGTCATCGGCGATCCTGAGGAAGGCCTGGTCGAGGAACTCGAAGGGCTGGGCGCTGCGGTGGCCACCGCCGATGGTGTCTGGGACGTGGCTGATCCCGAGATCGCCGAGAGACTCGTGCAGACCGGCCTCGAACGGTTCGGACGGATCGATGCTGCCACTGCCTTCACCGGTGACATCGTGACGGGGCCGTTTCTCGAGTCGACAACGAAGGATCTGCATCGCCTGGAGCGAGGCTTGATCGATGCCCCGTATCAGTTCATGAAGTCGGTTCTGGCTCCGATGGTCGAGCGCGGTGAGGGTCAGATCCTGATGATCACCAGCTCGGCGGGCAACCGGGTCCTCCCCGCTGCGCCTCTGTATTCGGCGCTGAGGGCAGGGGCCACGCACATGGTCAGGAACGTGGCAGCCGGCGCCGCCTCCCATGGCGTGCAGGTCAACGCCTTGGGCACCAATTTCATGGACTTCCCTGCGTTCATCACCGCCAGCAATGCCGACACGCCCGAGGGCATGGCCAGGACGGTGGCCAGCGTCCCGATGGGTCGGCTGGGGACTTTGGTTGAGTGCGCTGCGTTGTGCTGTGCCTACCTCGATGGATCATGCGGTTTCGTGACCGGCCAGTTCGTGGCCCACGACGGAGGATGGTCGTAGCGGTCCGGGCACGGAGGCCCGGAGATGCGGGCGAGCAAACCGCTTCGCGGCGTACCCGTAGCGACATAGGACCACATCGACCGAAAACGGCAAGCTCCTCGCGGGCCAGAACTCAGCGCAGCGACGATGTTCACGTGCGAAATCTGCCGCCCGCTGTTTGAAGGCGTGGAACGTCGTGACACACTTCAGACGTGGACGTTCCTGCCCACAAGGTGCTTCTGCGGAAGGCACTCATCGTTCTCAGCGCGGCAGCAGTGGGTGTCGTGTCGTACCAGTTGCAACCTGGCCACGAGACCGTCACCTACGCCGAGTCCAGCGCGCCTCAGTACGGCGACTCCCTGGAGCAGTTCCTCGGCGCGACGGCAGCCGACGGGTCGGCACCCGCCACTTCGGACGTCGCCGGCTTCCAACAGATCCAGTGGAACGACCTCGTCCCCCCGGGGTTCTCGGTCGATGAGATCGAGGGCCGGTACACCGAGCGGCTCGACTCGCTTGAACCCGGATCGCCCGACGTCAGGGCGCTGTACGAAGAGATGCAGGCCGAGATCGACACCGATCGCGTCAACAGCGAGCTCGATGGCAGCGACGTCGTCTTGGCGGGGTTCGTGGCCCCAGTCACCTACGACGGCGATCTCGTGACCGAGTTCTTGCTTGTCCCCACCTTCGGCGCTTGTGTGCATGCGCCCGCTCCGCCTCCGAACCAGACCGTCATGGTCTCGCTCAACGCCGACGATGGACTCACCCTCGACGAGACGTGGGGTGCGGTGTGGGTCGCTGGCAACCTCACCGCCACGTCGGCCGACACCGAGCTCGGTGCCGCCAGCTACTCGGTGGTCGAAGCGAAGAGCGGCGCCTACGTCACGACATGAGCTGACTGGCTCAGAGGACGCCTCTGGCGAAGTGAATCGAGTTGCGGAGATCAGAACCAAGTCGGACGGTGGCTCAGTCGTTCTGACCCATCAACCAAGTGAGCCACACGTCGAACTGAGGGCACCGGTACCTGTCAAGCCGTTTGAGACATTCTAGTGGTTACGCGCGGAAGTGAGGTGGCTGTTGGTTGAGGTGGTCTTGGCGTTCCAGGTCCAGTTGAAGGGTTTGGCTCGGGTGTTGTAGTCGTCGACGTAGTCGATGATGGCTCCGGCGAGGTCGTTGGTGTCGGCGAACTCGGCGGTGTTCAGGAGTTGGCGGGTGAGGATCGAGAACCACATCTCGACCTGGTTCAACCATGACGCGTGGGTCGGGGTGCGGTGCAGGAACACGCGGTGATGATCATCGAGCCATGCTTCGACGTCGGGGGTGCCGTGCGAGGCGAGGTTGTCGACAATGCAATGCAACTCGAGATGGTCCGGTACCTGGGAGTCGAGTTCGTTGAGGAAGCCAATGAAGTTCGTGGCTCGTGTCGAGTCGGTGGGTCGCACGATCACTTCGCCGGTGCCGCACTCGAACGCAGCGAACAGGGCGCGGGTGCCGTGGCGTTTGTACTCGAACTCTTGCTGAGCGGGTCGACCCTCCTCAGCAGGGCGGGTCGGATTGATCCTCGACTTGGCTTGCATCCCGGTCTTTTCGTCAACGGAGAACACCGCCCAGTTCTCGCCCGGGTCGAGGTAGAGCCCGCAGATGTCGACTGCTTTCGCGTCGAAGTCGACATCGTGAGAGGTCATCCACGACCGCACCTGCCACGGCTTGATCTTCATGTCCTTGCAGATCCGCCACACCTGCGATTCGGAGATCGCGATGCCGTGGTCGTCGTTGAGGATCTTCGCGACCTCGGGCATCGACATGCGAGCCTTGCGTCGCTTCGACGAGAGCTGACCAGACTCGGGTGGGCGCGTCGTGATCGTCTTGACCAGCGTCAAGCGTTCCACGGGCCCATAGACCGGTGGCCGCCCCGATCGATCCCTATCGACCAGCCCGTCGAGGCCCTCGTCTCGGTAACGGTGTTTCCACAGATCGACTTGGTTGCGGTTGACACCGACCACCTCAGCGATCTTGGGTGATGACACCGCGTCAGCAGCCATCAACACGATCTTGGCGCGTTGCCAATCACGACGCTGCGTCGTTGCCCCAGCCACCCGACGCTCCAGGACCTCACGATCCTCTACCGACACTTCCACCCCAACTGGTCTCGTCATCCACCCATCAAACCACAGCCATGTCATTTCCGCGAGCATGCACTAGGCCGACCGGGCGGCTGGTTGGGGTACCGAACGATGGTCGCGTCGGTCGGCGGTGAGGCGGTTCATGGTGGGGTTGTCGAGGTGGACGCCGTGGTCGTGAACGTTGTGGTGGCATCGAGTGCAGAGCAGGACGCAATTGTCGGGGTCGGTGGTGCCGCCGTGTTCCCACCAGATGAGGTGGTGGACTTCACATGTGTGGGGCGGAGCTCCGCAGTGAACGCATCCCTTGTCTCGGGCGATGAGTGCCCGACAGAGCTTGGGTGGTGCGGTGCGGTGGGAGCGGCCGGACCAGAGGATGTCGCCCGTGGTGTCGAGGAGGAGGCCGGTGATCTCGGCGTCGCAGAGCAATCGGTCGAGGACGCTGGCCGGCAACACGTTCCCCGTGCGGAGGTCGGTCACGACAGGGCGCGCTGAAGCGAAGTGTGGCCGGCCGGGAGCGAGTTCTGGTGAGCATCGTCCGGCGTCTGGCGAGGTGAATGGGAGTCTGGACGAGGCCGACCCTGGGGGATGTCGACCGGTCCCGGGTGCTGCAGTCTGAGGTGTCGCAACGGTCCCGGGCGTTTCAGTCTGAGGTGTCGCAACGGTCCCGGGCGTTTCAGTCTGAGGTGTCGCAACGGTCCCGTGCGTTGCAGTCGTGGATTCTGCAACAAGCCCGTCGCCTGGATCGGTGACGCCCCATACGACCTGGTTGCGGATCGGGGTGAAGTCCGACTCGTTGACCCGGGCCCCGCACAAGAGGTTGACAGCGGCGTCGTAGCGGCGTTGGGCGTTGGTGCGGATCTCGTTGGGGGTGCCGTCGCGACCGCCATCGGCACGCCAGAGGCGATCGGTCTCGGCATCGAGGGCAGCGTGGATCTCGGCACCGGTTTCTTGGTCGCCCTGAAGGAACAGGGTCCACGCCCCGTCCTCGTCTCGCACTCGACAGCTGGCGTTGCGGTCCCGCCGGTTTCGGGCGTGACGGCGCTCGCGTTCTTCGGCCGAGCGCTGACGTTTGGTCCACTCGCTGGCGGCGCGGATGGTGAGGTTGGCGTTGGCGTCTTCGGCGGTGGTGAGCAGGTCGGAGTCTTCGACCGCGGTGGGAGAGATGGCACGCGCCGCGCGTGCGAGGATGTCGACCTGCTCGGTGGTGATCTTGCCGTCACCGAAACTCGAGGCCACCGAGGGGAGTTCGGCGAGGGCGTCAGAGCGGTCGGCCACCTGACGGGCCGCCGCCATGGAACGGCGGTCGTCGGCAAGGAGCGATCCACGTGCATCGGACCCGCCGTCGGAGCCGGCCAGTTCGTCGATCCGCTGTGCGAGGCGGACCTCGAACGCATCGACCGCAGACCTGAGCCCGGACAAGCTCCGCAAGGCTGCGTCAGCTTCAACGCGGGTCAGCCGAGCGGGGCTTACGTCGATGATCCGCTTGGTGAGTTGCTCGAACACGTGTTCGATTCTAGTCTCAGGTTCGCGTTTGTCAAGGGGCATCGGATCGAGTTCAACGCTTGGTCGACGGTCTGGTCCGATCCAGCGAATGTGCCCTGCTGAGCGGCAGCTGAACTCATCAACTCTCGAAAGATCCGGGCAATCGACCAGGGCGTTGTGAGTAGTGGGCTTCTCCGATGTTCAGTGGATCCACGGCCTCGGATCTGATCGCGCTCCCTTGCTCGAACTTGCCTCGCTGTCTGGCGAGAACTGGCCGATGGTGAGTGGACAGATGGTGTTCCTCCACGAGGTGGAGCGGTCCGCCGCCGAGGTCCGGCCGACCGGCGATGTCGATGTCGACATCCGAGCCGAACCCGCCGCTCTCGGCTTCATTCACACAGCGTCGTCGACCGCTGGGGCAAGGGCAATGGTCGTCTCGATCAGTGCACTCTGGTCGAGTGAGCGCTGAGCACACGATGACGTGCTGGGCGCTCACTCGACCCGGCTGAGCATCCGGATCTCCCGAGTGATCATCGGTCTGGCGGGGCTCAGTTGTCGCCGCCGAGGAAGACGGCGCGGGCGAGGTCGTCGCGTTCGAGGAGCTCCGCAGTGGGGCCGCTGAACTTCACTTGGCCTTTCTCCATGAAGATGGCCCGGTCCGCGATGGCGAGGGCCACCTGGAGGGACTGCTCCACGATCACCATCGTCTGGCCCTGGGCCTTGAGTTGTTCGATGACCACAAGGAGCTGTTGGACGACGGTGGGCGCGAGCCCAAGTGACAGCTCGTCGATGATGAGGATCTCGGCGTCGTGGACAAGGGCCATGGCGAGGCCGAGCATCTGTTGTTGGCCACCGGAAAGGTCGCCGGCCGGGGTGTCGAGGCGGTCGCTGAGTTGTGGGAAGTAGTCGAGGGACCGTTCGATCCGTCCCTGGGCGTCGGCGCGGTCGGAGTAGATGAAGGTGGCCATCTCGAGGTTGTCGCTCACACTCATCGGACCGAAGACGGCTTTGCCACCAGGAAGTTGGTGGATGCCGAGCCGGACTCGGGTTTCGGGTGCAACCAGGGTGATGGTGCGGCCATCGAGGCGAACCACTCCCCTACTCGGGATGGCGAGACCGGAAATGACGCGCAGGGCCGTCGACTTGCCGGCGCCATTGGTGCCGAGGAGGGCGAGCGTCTCGCCTCGAGCAACGTCGAAGCTGACGTCGAAAAGCACTTGGACTCGTCCGTAGGAGAAGTCGACGTTGCGGATCTGCAGGGCGGGGATGTCGTCGGGGTTGGCGGTGCGCCAGGCGTGTTCGGCGTGGTCTTCTTCGATCTCTTCGGCGATGAGGGAAAGGTCGTTGCGGATGAACCGGGCGCCGTTGATGAGGAGGAGCCCGCCGATGAGGTTGGCCGGCGCGGCGATCAGGATCACGGCCCAGCGGGGTCCGAAGGCGTCCGACAGCAGGCCGCCGATCACGGCGCCGCCCACACCACCGACCCCGAACACGACCGCGATCACGATCGCAGTGCCTTGGGACCGGAGCCGGTACGGGGTGACCGAAGCGAGGATGGGGGCGATCATGGCGAACTTGGCGGAGCTGAGCACCACGCTGATCGCGCCGACAACGGCGAACAAGGTGGCATTCGGCATCAGCATCTGGACGGGCGAGAGCACCACGACCGGGAGGAACAGGGCGCCCATCAGCACGAGGGCTTTGGGTGGACTTTCGGTGTAGCGCCGGTCGAAGCGAGTCGCGACGAAGGGGATGACGGCGATGGCGAGGAACCCGGGAACCGAGGTGACGAGCGCCCGTTCGAAGGCGTCGAGGTTGAACTGGTCTTCGAGGTAGAGGTTGGTGAACACCGGAACGCTGGTGATCATGAACCCGAGGGCAGCGAACGCGGTCAAGGCGGTGCGGTAGGTGCGGATGGCCGAGAGGCGCTGCCACGTGGCCCCCATCGAGATCGGGGGCGGGCCATCTTCGGTGATCACCTCGCCGGTGGTGGCCTGCTGCTCGTATTGACCTCGGGGCGGGTCGGGCAGGAACAGGATGACGAAGCCCATCAGCAGGGTGGGAATGCCGCCTACCCAGAACGCCCACCGCCACGAATCAGCCTCGCCCAGATAGGCCACAGCGGCGCCGACGGCCAAGGGGGTGATCAGTCCGCCGATTCGGCCGGCCAGGTTGTTCACCGCGTAGATCCGGGCGCGGGCGGCGATCGGATAAGCATCAGCGAGGATCGGGCCTTGCACGGTCTGGGTGTTGGACCGACCAAGCGACGTCGCCGCCCGCCCCAGGAAATAGGCAAGAGCGTTGGTGGCAAACCCGGTCAGGATCACCGTGAGCGACCAGAAGATCGTGGCTACCCCGGCGATCGTGGGCCGACGATGCCGATCAGCAAGCCGGGCCAGCACCAGACCACCCACGGCGATGAGCGCCATGCCCCCGACGGTGATGACCGCGATCACCAGATCACTGACCCCGAGCGAATCCTGGATGTCGGGCGCGAGGAGGGTGGCGGCCTCACGGTCGAGCTCGTCCAGGCCGTTGAGCAGGGCGAGCATCGCAATCGTGGAGCCACCGCCCTTGGCGATGCCCTCGCTCAGACTCATGTGCGCTTCGCCGACGCCGGGCAGCTCTTCGTCGGCCCGCACCTCGACGGTGAGGGCTGCCTGCTCAGCTTCGAGCCGACTGGCTTCCTCATCGAGCACAGCCGCAGTGAGCCCAGCCGCGGAGACCTCAGGCTCAGTCACGTTGCTCCCCCTACGCCGACCAACGATACCGGTCGACACTATTCTCGAATCGCACGGAACCAGACGGTGGCCATCAACGGCATGCCTGTGCCGTGAAGTCCGAGCGATGCTCAAGCGATCCACAGCGCCAAGGGCGTCGTTGCGTTCGGCGCGGCTGGCTGAGCTCGGAGCGGATCCCAACCGCGACCCTGGCAACCGGCGCTAGTGGTGCGTCTGTGAATTGATCGAGGTGGTCGAGGTCAGTGGACTGTCAGTCACGCGAGGCGGCTCGGCGCTCGCACCACTCTCACCAAATCCGCGACGCACCACTAGCTTCGCCGCATGAACGGCGCTCCGCTGCGGATCCTGACGCTCAACATCGGATCGCTCTTGGAGCCCCGCTGGGACGAACGCCGACACCTCATCGTGGATGGCATCAACCAGCTGGAACCCGACGTCGTCTGCCTCCAAGAGGTCTGCGACAGCCACGAACGACCCAACACCGGTCGCTGGATCGCTGAGCACGCCACGGAGGAGTGGTACTCGGAGTTCGGCGGATTCGACGTGGGCGACGCGGTCTTGTTCGGCTCGAGCGTGCTCTCTCGGTGGCCGATCGACGACCACGTCGTCCACCGGTTGCCCGTCGGGGCCGATCCCAACGACACGGTGAAGAGCGTGGCGTGGGAACTGTTCCACGCCACCACCGCAGGGCTCGACCTCTTCTCGACCCATCTCGCTCCTGCGCCTGATGACCAGCCCCACCGGATGCTGCAGGTCGCGGCGATCGACCGGTTGATCAAGGCCGCCCGTGGACCGTCGGACGGCTCGGTGTTCGATCCCGAGCGAGGCGCCATGCCGCCCTTGCTGTGCGGCGATTTCAACGCCGAACCCGACAGCGACGAGATCCGCTTTCTCACCTCGTTGACCAACATCGAAGGCCACGCCACCTTCTATCAGGACGCGTGGCGAGTCGCCGGTGACGGATCACCCGGGTACACCAACGACTGGACGCTCGGCGGGATGGCTGCGCTGCTCAACGTCCATCGCAAACGCATCGACTACATCTTCGTCGGCGACCCGTTCCTCCGTGCCGGCAACGGAGGTCGGGTCCTCAGCTGCACCCGGGTGTTCGACGAGCCCGTCGACGGTCTGCTGGCCAGCGACCATTGCGGGATGCTCGCGGAGGTCATCTGGCCGACCCGACCGCCCACCGCCGGTCTCGCCGCTCCCCAGTTCCCTCCCAACGGGTGACACGTTCGACCACGCGAGCGGCGCGACAAACCGGAGCGGATTCGACCTGCGCCGACGGCCCGAGCGGGTTCGTGACTCCGGCAGCCCCGCTTCGGCTCACGCCATCGCTGAGAGTCGGCTTGCGACGTCGTCGATCTTCACATGGTGGGTGGCCACCTCGATGACGAGGTCGTACACCTCGTCATCGCTGGCCGAAAGGACACTCGCTCCGTTGATCTCGCAGAAGACCGCTGCGGCCAGCCAACCCAGACGTGTGTTCCCATCGATCAAGGGATGGCTGTTGACGATCGAATCGAGTAGCGCCGCGGCCTTGGTGAAGATGTCTGGGTAGGCGTCGTCGCCGAAGGCTGTGGTCGAAGGTCGGGCCGCCGCGCCTCCCAGCAACCCGACGTCGCGAATCGGTGGTGGGTCGCAGAGCAACCCCGCTGCCAAGCCGATCAGGTCGTCGAGATCGAGGTACTCGACCCGCTCGGTCACTCGCCGAGACGACGCAGGGCATCGGCGTGGGCATCGGCGACCCGCCCGGCGGCGACCTCCACCCGGTCGCGATGATCCGAACGCTCGACGAACTCGCGCACCGCACGCCGCGCCGCCTCCTGCATCGAGATCCCCTCGATCTCGGCACGCGCCTTGAGCGCATCCTGCTCCGCATCGGTCAATCGCAACGTCATCGCCATCCACACGATGGTGTCACTTTGACACCGAAGTAGTTCACCGACGTCGCCGGGCCAAGCCTGCGTTGCAACTGCGGCTCAGTGCTCCGGGCCGCTTGCTCGTCGTCCGGCGATCGCGTGAGGTTGGCGATGGAACGCGAGCCGCAGCACAGCCGAACCCATGGGCCCGCTGAGCTGCATCTCGGAATTGTTCTGCGCGGTGTCACCGGCGGCGCCTACCCATCAAGCCAGCCGCAGGTTCAGATCCCGAAGCAGGAGGCGGTCCCACTCTGACCCCGTCTCAGCACGCAGGAACGACCCCCTGGAGGATAATGCGAGCTACTCCGCATTACCGAAGTAAGGTCGACGGGCATGGACCGAACATCGTCGGTGAGACCATTGCTCGCGCCTCCGTTGACGTCGACGCTCGACACTCAGTCCGAGCAGTTCACACAGAACCGCGCCGACATGCTCGAGCAGATCGGGGTTCACGACGAGCTGTTGCAAATGGCCGCTGGGGGCGGGGGTGAGCAGCGGATGGCTCGCCATCGCAGCCGCGGCAAGCTGCCGATCCGGGAGCGGATCGCCAACGTCATCGATCCCGACACCCCCTTCCTCGAGATCACACCACTCGCCGGTTACGGCTCCCAGTACGCCCTCGGCGGGGGCATGGTGTGTGGCATCGGGGTCATCGCGGGCACCGAGTGCGTGATCATGGGCAACGATCCCACCGTGGCCGCCGGCGCCCTCACCCCGTACGCCGCCAAGAAGTGGATGCGGGCACTCGAGATCTCCCGCGACAACCGGATGCCCTATGTCAGCTTCGTGGAGTCCGCCGGCGGCGACCTGCGTCCTCCCGGTGGAGGTGGCGACAAAGAGCTGTCCGAGGAGGAGAACCCACACGGGGCGATCGGCAGCGCTGTCAATCCTCAGCACTTCGCCGAGACCGGCCGGTTCTTCTACGAGATGACCGAGCTCTCCAAGCTGCGGATCCCCACCGTGTGTGTCGTGTTCGGCTCGTCGACCGCCGGTGGCGCCTACCAACCGGGCATGAGTGACTACAACATCTTCATCAAGGAGCAGTCGTTCGCCTTTCTCGCCGGACCGCCGCTGGTGATGATGGCAACCGGGGAGATGGCCGATGCCGAGACGATCGGCGGAGCCCAGAAGCACGCCGAAGTTTCCGGCCTGGCCGAGTACCTGGCCGAAGACGAGATGGATGCCCTGCGCCTGTGCCGCGAAGTCGTCTCGCACCTCAACTGGCGCAAACCCGACGCCGAACCGACCCTCGAAGGTGACGAACCAGCCCACGACCCCGAAGAACTCCTCGGGCTCGTCAGCCGCGACCTGCGCCAACCTGTCGACGTGCGTGATGTGATCTCCCGGGTGGTCGACGGCTCACGGTTCGAAGAGTTCAAGCCTCGCTTCGGCACCTCGATGGTGTGCGGTTGGGCCTCCATCCACGGCTTCCCGGTCGGCGTGCTCGGCAACAACGGGGTGATCTACCCGGACTCGGCTCAGAAGGCCGCCCACTTCATCCAACTGTGCAACAAGATCGACATCCCACTCGTGTTCTTCCAGAACATCACCGGTTTCATGGTCGGCACCGAGTTCGAGTCCGACGGCATCATCAAGAAGGGCTCCCAGATGATCAACGCCGTCACCAACTCAGCGGTCCCCCACCTCACCGTGACGATCGGCTCGTCGTACGGCGCCGGCACCTACGGCATGTCCGGCCGAGCGTTCGGCAACCGTTTCACGTTCACCTGGCCCACCGCCAAGATCGCCGTCATGGGCCCCAAGCAGATCGCGGGTGTGATGTCGCTGGTCCGACGGGGCCAAGCCGCTCGCACCGGGGAGGAGTTTGACGAGGAAGCCGACGCCGAGATCGTCGCCGCCCACGAGGCGATGCACGACGAGGGTTCGCTGGCGCTTCGGGCCACCGGCGCCATCTCCGACGACGGCATCATCGACCCTCGCGACACCCGCACCGTCCTCGGCCTCAGCCTCAGCGTGGTGCGCAACCGGCCCATCGAAGGAGCCACCGAGTACGGGGTGTTCCGACTGTGAGCGGCGACGAAGAACCGTGCCAGCCACTTCAACGCCAGCTTGGGCTCGACGCAACGGGCCCCGTAACGAGGAGTCGCCTCTCGGCAGCGAGCTACGGTCCCGCTCGTGGAGTACCGACGCCTCGGTTCGAGTGGTCTGAAGGTGAGCGCGTTGTCGTTCGGGTCATACGTGACTTTCGATGCTCAGCTCGACACCAACCATGCGGCCGCCTGTATGGGTGCCGCCTGGGATGCGGGCGTGAACTTCTTCGACAACGCCGAGGCCTACGGCTGCGGCAAGTCCGAAACGATCATGGGGCAGGTGTTCGCGAGCAGCGGTTGGGCCCGAGCGCAGTACGTGGTCTCGACGAAGTTCTTCTTCGGAATTCGAGACAGCCCGAACACCCGCAACACCCTGAACCGCAAGTACCTACTGGGCGCGATCGAGGGCTCACTCGAACGGCTGCAACTGGACTTCGTGGACATCGCGTTCTGTCATCGCAGCGACCCCGACACCCCGATGGAAGAGGTGGTCTGGGCAATGCACGACATCGTCGACCGCGGCCAAGCCACCTACTGGGGTACCTCGATGTGGAGCGAAGCCGAAGTGCGGGAGGCCTTCGCCGTGGCCGACCGACTCGGCCTGCGACGTCCGGTCACCGAGCAACCCCAGTACAGCTTGCTCGAACGCACCCGGGTGGAGGACGAGTACGCCTCGCTCTACGAGGACTTTGGGCTCGGTACCACGACGTGGAGCCCGCTCAAGTCGGGCATGCTGACCGGCAAGTATCAGGGCGGCATTCCGGCCGACAGTCGAGCGACGCTGCCCGGCTACGAGCGGTTGGTCGAGCGGCTCACGGACCCCGACAGCATCGCCAAAGTGGCCAAGTTGCTCGACGTCGCCGCCGAGGTCGGCTGCCCACTGACCCAGTTGGCGATCGCTTGGTGCCTCAAGAACCCCAATGTCTCGACCGTGATCACCGGCGCCAGCCGGCCAGCCCAAGTGCACGAGAACCTGGCCGCTCTGGAGGTCGTCGAGGCGCTCGACGACAACATCATGACCAAGATCGACGAGGCGCTGTCACACGCCGACTGACCATCGCAGGCGCCCATGGGTTCGGGGAGTTCCGGCCGTGAGCATCTCGACCGCCTCTCCGATCAGGTCCCTCCTCGTCGCCAACCGAGGCGAGATCGCCCGCCGGGTCTTCCGCACCGCCCGTGCCATGGGGATGCGAACGGTTGCGGTGTTCGTCGATGCCGATGTCGATGCACCCTTCGTGCGTGAGGCCGAGATGGCAGTTCGCCTCCCCGACACCTACCTCGACGGCGGCGCCATCATCGCGGCGGCCAACCGTGCCGGGGCAGACGCGATCCACCCCGGCTACGGCTTCTTGTCGGAGAACGCCGGCTTCGCCCGAGCGGTCACCGAGGCCGGCCTGAAGTGGGTCGGCCCGTCGCCCGAGGTCATCGAGTCGATGGGCGACAAGATCGCAGCCAAGCAGGTGGCCATCGAGGCCGGCGTACCGACGCTGCCGTCATCGGAGGACCCGAGCGACGATGGCGACATCGGCTACCCCCTGCTGGTCAAGGCGTCCGCCGGTGGCGGCGGCAAGGGCATGCGGATCGTGCAGTCGGCCGACGCCCTCTCCGAGTCGGTTGCGGCAGCCCAGCGCGAGGCCCTGAGTGGCTTCGGCGACGATCGGGTGTTCCTCGAGCGCTACGTGGCCCGCTCTCGCCATGTCGAGATCCAGATCCTCGGCGACGGCCACGGCAACGTCGTCCACCTCGGCGAACGTGAATGCTCGATCCAGCGCCGCCACCAGAAGGTCATCGAAGAGTCGCCGTCGCCGGTGGTTGATCCCGAGATGCGTGCCGAGATGGGTAACGCAGCGCTCTCCCTCGCTCGGGCGATGGGCTATTCCTCGGCCGGCACTGTCGAGTTCCTCGTCGACGACGACTCCGGAGAGTTCTTCTTCCTCGAGGTCAACACCCGCCTCCAGGTGGAGCATCCGGTCACCGAGGAAGTCACCGGGATCGACCTGGTGCGGGAACAGTTGCGTGTCGCTGCCGGTGAACCGCTCGGGTACGACCAGGCGGCCATCAACTGGACCGGCCACGCGATCGAAGCCCGGCTGTACGCGGAAGACCCGGCCAACGAGTTCCTCCCCGCCACCGGCACGCTCGCTGCGTTCACCCCGGCGGTTGACCCGGCGGTCCGCTGGGACTCCGGAGTGGTCGGAGGTTCGGCCATCGGAGTCGACTTCGATCCGATGATCGCCAAGGTGGTCGCCCACGGCCCGACTCGAGCCGACGCCGCAGGCCGCCTCGCCCTGGCGCTCGAACGACTCCACCTCGGCGGTGTCACCACCAACCGAGACTTCCTCGCTGCCACCCTGCGAACGCCCGAGTTCTTGGCAGGCGACACCACGACCGACTTCATCGAACGGGTCGACCCCGGTGACTCGATTGGTTCCGATGACAGGGCCGAGGTCACGACCATGCCGCCCGCAGCGATCATCGCGGCCATGTGGATCCGGGCCGCCAACCGCTCCGCCGACGATGTCTGGGGTCATCTGCCGTCGAACTGGCGCAACGGCGGATTCCCCTCCGAGCGCATCGCCTTCCGTTACCCGGGCGCCGATGAGTCGATCACGGTGGCCTATCGAGCCAGACGCGACGGCACCTTCGTGCTCGACTCCGGCGAAACCGTCGCGACGCACCGATGGTCACCCGCCGACATCGACATCGAGATCGACGGCTGCCGTTCGACGGCCGCCGTCACCCGAGGCCATGACGACATCCATGTGCAGTCGGGAGCGACGACGGTCTCGATGGGCATCGAGCCTCGTTTCGTCATCCCGGGTTCGGAGCTGCCGTCGGGCGGCCTGATTGCCCCCATGCCGGGCGTGGTCCTCGATGTGCGATGCGCCGCTGGCGACACCGTCGAGGCCGGCCGAATTCTCGTGGTGCTCGAGGCGATGAAGATGGAGCACCACATCTCTGCCCCGGTCGACGGCACGGTCACCGACGTCCTCATCGCCCCGGGCGAGCAGCTCGACAACGGCGCGCTCTTGCTCACCATCGAAGAGCCCACGGAAGCGGGCACCGACGACGAAACGAGCGACTCCTGATCGGCACCAGACACTCGGGCAAGGCAGCGACGCACAGCGAGGCTGCGACACACAGCAACGCTGCGTCAGGCAGCAACGCTGCGACACACAGCAACGCTGCGACACACAGCAACGCTGCGTCAGGCAACACCGAGCATCGAGGAGGGACCGTCCATGGCTGATCCGATCAGAATCGCGAACTGTTCCGGCTTCTACGGCGACCGGCTGTCGGCGGCGAAGGAGATGGTGGACGGCGGCCCGATCGGTGCGCTCACCGGCGATTGGTTGGCCGAGCTCACGATGCTGATCCTCGCCCGCACCCAAGCGAAACACCCTGGTGCCGGGTTCGCCCGCACCTTCGTGCAGCAGATGGAACAGGTGATGGGAACCTGTCTCGAACAAGGCATCAAGGTCGTCTCCAACGCCGGAGGCCTCGACCCGGATCACTGCGCCGAAGCCGTCCACGAGGTGGCCGAAAAGCTGGGCCTCTCCCCCACCATCGCCTACGTCAACGGCGACAACCTGCTGCCTCGCCTCGACGAGCTGAAGGAAGCGGGCATCGACGTGATCGACTTCGAGACCGGCGACCCAGTGGCCGATGTCGGCTACATCTCCGCCAACGCCTACCTCGGAGCCTGGGGCATCGTCGAGGCGCTCGAAGGCGGCGCCGACATCGTGGTGACCGGCCGTACGACCGACGCGGCGATCGTGTGCGGGCCCGCCGCCTGGCATCACGGATGGTCCCGCGACCAGCTCGACGAGATGGCCGGTGCGGTGGTGGCCGGACACGTGATCGAGTGCGGCACGCAGGCCACCGGCGGCAACTACTCCTTCTTCACCGAGATCGACGGACTGGAGCGGCCCGGCTTCCCGTGGGCCGAGATCGCGGCCGACGGCTCAGCGGTCATCGGCAAACACGACCGCACCGGAGGCGGAGTCACCGTCGGCACCGTCACGTCCCAGCTGCTGTACGAGATCGGAGGACCCGGCTACCTCGGCCCGGACGTCACTGCCCGGTTCGACACGATCGAGCTGGAACAGCAGGGCCCCGACCGGGTGCGCATCTCTGGGACCAAGGGTGACCCCCCGCCCGAGACACTCAAGGTGTCGATGACCAGTCTGGGCGGCTTCCGCAGCGACATGGCGATCGGGCTCACCGGGATCGACATCGACGCCAAGGCGGCACTCATCGAACAAGCCTTCTGGCGGGCGTGCCCGCTCGCGCCCGACGACTTCGACGAGGTCACCACGAGCGTGGTCCGCACCGACAAGGACGACCCCGCCTCCAACGAGGAAGGCGTCGCGACCTGGCGGATCACGGTGAAAGACAGCGACCAAACCACGACGAAGGCGATCGGCCGTGCGATGAACGACCTCGCGCTCGCCAGCATCCCCGGCTTCTTCGGTTTGCCAAGCGGGGGCCTCGGAAAACCCTTCGGCGTGCACACCTCGGGCCTGGTGCCACGAGACCTGGTGCCCCAACACATCACGGTGCTCGGCGGTGACACCATGGTGGTCGACTCCGACGCGCCGCAGGCACGCTCAGCGGTCGAACCGACAGTGCCGCCGCGTGCCCAGCCGCCGAGCGGCGAGACTCGGCGGGCGCCACTCGGACTGGTGGCCGGCTCACGTTCGGGCGACAAGGGCGGCAACGCCAATCTCGGGGCGTTCGTACGATCCGCCGAGGCCTACGCCTGGCTCGACGACATGCTGACCACCGAGAAGCTGAGGGAGCTGATCCCTGAGGCGGCCGAGCTCGAGATCGAGCGTTTCCCGCTCCCCAACATCTGGTCGATCAATTTCCTCCTCCACGGAATCCTGCAACGAGGCGTTGCGTCCTCCACCCGACAAGACGGACAGGCCAAAGGCCTCGGCGAATGGCTGAGAGCCCGCCACGTCGACATCCCGGTCTCACTGCTGGAAGGCAACTGAGCTGGTCAGCGCCCTGGCGCGTCGGGATCGTCCGTCGTTCAGCTGCACCAGTCTTCGTCGACGT
>ENA-ORXU01001797-ORXU01001797.1-marine-metagenome-genome-assembly--contig:-NODE-1797-length-16250-cov-3.590243_pt1 | contig 16250 bp, 14 predicted proteins | sample MGYA00237869_ERZ511484 | MGnify/ENA metagenome assembly ERZ511484
CCCTTCATATTGGGAATGTCCGCATTCTCGCCAAGCGCGAAGCGCAAAAAAGCGCGCACTGCCGACAGTTCACGCGCTGTCGACCGATTGGTCAAGCCATCGGCACGGCGGTGCGCCAGATAGGCGCGCAGATCGGCCGATGTAATGTTGCCCAGCGCGGCACGGTCTGCTGCCTTGCCCCAATGGCGGGTCAGAAAATCGGTAAGCCGCTCGGCAGTCCCGCCATATGCCTTTACTGTAGCCGATGCGCGGCGGCGGTTGTCGATAAGAAATCCGCGATATTCTTCAAGCAGGGTGGATATGGTGGACGGAGCGGTCATGGCGATCATGAATCTACGCCGCGAAGGCTGTATTGTCGAGGCGCAGTGTTTCGCGCGGGCGATAGTGCGTAACTGCCGAACGGATCAGTCCGCAACAATTTTCGGCAGGATAGCATCGAGCAACGGCATGCCCTTCGGCAATATCGTCAACCGCGCATCGTTCAACGACAGCATGCCATAGCTTGCAAGCTTTTCAGCCTCAGCCAGATTTACCATCTGGGCAATATCGCGGCCGAACCGTTTGCCGAGCGCAGCCAGATCAAGGCCCTGCGCCAATCGCAGCCCCATCAGCAGCGCTTCGGTGATCTGGTCATCATTATCCAGCGCCGTTTCGCTGTGCAACCCGTGGCTGTTTCGTGAAATGGCTGAAAGAAAATTCTCTGGTTTTTTATGACGCTGCGTCGCATAGTTAAGGCGGCGTCCATGCGCGCCCGGCCCTATTCCGGCATAGTCATGATACCGCCAATAGCTCAGATTATGGCGGCTTTCCTCTCCGGCGCGCGCATGATTGCTGATTTCGTAAGCGGGCATTTGCGCGTCATTCATGATTTGCTGGGTCAGCATATACAGGTCGCCAGCGGTATCATCATCTGCCGGACGGAAAATTCCCTTGCGCACATCGCTGGCAAAACGCGTGCCTTCTTCAATCGTCAATTCATACAAGGACATATGCGCCGCGCCGAACCCCAACGCTTGTTCCAGCTGCGCCGCCCACTGTGCCTGTGTCTGCCCCGGCACCGCATAGATCAGATCGAAGCTGGTGCGCGCAAAATGCCGCTGCGCTGTTGCCAGCGCCGCGCGTCCTTCGTCGCAGCTGTGCGCGCGTCCCAGAAATTTGAGCGTTTGATCGTCGAGTGACTGCAGCCCCAGCGATATGCGATTCACTCCCGCCGCTGAAAGATCGGCAAAGCGCGCGGCTTCCACTGATGAAGGATTGGCCTCCAGCGTGATTTCGATATCGGCTTCGGGCGGCCAGTATCGCGTCGCTGCATCTATCAGCTTTGCCACCAGTGCAGGCGGCATCAGGCTGGGCGTTCCGCCGCCGAAGAATATCGAGGACAAGGTCCGTCCAGGCAGCAGCGCCGCCTCATGCGCCAGATCGGCAAGCAAGGCCGCTTCCCATTCCGCCGCATCAACCGAGGCGCGAACATGGCTGTTGAAATCGCAATAAGGACATTTCGAGACACAGAACGGCCAATGAATGTATAAGGCGAGGGGCGTGTTTTCCTGCACGATTGCGTTCTACCTATCCCGTCATTGCAAGCGCCGCCTGCGAAATCCCCGCAAGAGCTGGTTTAGAAAACCGCTGCGACCAGCTTTGCAAACGCATCGGCGCGGTGATCATGTTCCAGCTTATAGTCCGGCCCCAGCTGCGCATAGGTCTGTGTCTCGCTCTGCGGTACAAATACCGGATCGTAGCCGAAGCCTTTTGTTCCGCGCGGTGGCCACACAAGATTGCCATGCGCCCGGCCTTCGAACAATTCACGATGTCCGTCAGGCCATACAAGCGCGAGCGTTGAGACAAAATAGGCGCTGCGATCTGCATCTTCACCCATCTCGGCCAGCTTGCCCTCGACTTTGCCCATCGCCAGATACCAGTCGCGGCCCGCCCCGCCCAATGCGTCCGCCTCTATCGCGCTGCGTTCGGCCCAGTCGGCGGTCCACACGCCCGGCGCGCCGCCCAGCGCAGTGACGCACAGCCCGCTGTCATCGGCGAGCGCGATGCAGCCCGCAGCATCGCATGCCGCCTGCGCTTTCAGCAGCGCATTCTCCGCAAAAGTCGTGCCAGTCTCGGCAGGTTCGGGCAGCCCCAGCTCCCCGGCAGATACCGGCTCCATACCAAATGGATCAAGCAACGCGCGGATTTCAGCCAGCTTGCCCGCATTATGCGTAGCGATAACTATCCGGGCTGGCGAAAGTTTGCGTGCGCTCACGTCACCGCTGCTGCCTGCGCCTTGAAAATGTCTTCGCAGCCCATGCGCGCCAGACGCAGCAGGCGCAGCAGACTTTCCTCATCATAGGTCGCGCCTTCGGCAGTCGCCTGCACCTCGGCGATCTGCCCGCCTTCGATCAGCACGAAATTGGCATCGGCATCGGCTGCGCTGTCTTCGTCATAATCCAGATCGAGAACCGGCGTGCCGTTGTAAATGCCGCAGCTGATCGCGCCGACATGCGCTGTGATCGGGTCTTCCTTTATCGCGCCGGATTTCAGCAGACCATTTACCGCCAGCCGCATCGCGACCCAAGCGCCCGAAATCGAAGCCGTGCGCGTGCCACCATCGGCCTGTATCACATCGCAATCGAGCGTGATCTGATGCTCGCCCAGCCTTTTCATATCCACGACGGCGCGTAAAGAGCGGCCAATAAGACGTTGTATTTCCTGCGTCCGCCCCGATTGTTTGCCCCGCGCGGCTTCACGCGAAGAACGGGTATGTGTGGAGCGGGGAAGCATTGAATATTCGCCGGTGACCCAGCCTTCGCCCTTACCCCGCATCCATGGCGGCAGGCGATCTTCGACGCTCGCCGTCACCAACACGCGCGTATCGCCGCAGCTTATCAGGCAGCTGCCTTCTGCGTGTTTTGTAAAGCCGGTTTCAATGGTTAGTTTGCGCATTTCATCCGGCGCGCGGCCCGACGGGCGAGTGTTGGCGGACATAATCGATTCTCCTGTGGCAGTTATCGTTCACGGCATTAGCCGCGCTGACTTGCTTTGCAAGCGCAGCGCGTTAAATCATGTAGGGCATGGCCAATCCACCGATCACTGAGCTGAACGACCGTACCCGCGTGATTTTCCGTACGGTAGTCGAGAATTATCTTGAAAGCGGCGCGCCCGTCGGTTCGCGTACGATATCGAAAGCATCGGGGCTTAATCTCTCGCCTGCCTCGATCCGCAATGTGATGCAGGATCTGGAGGAGGTGGGCCTGCTCGCCGCGCCGCATACCAGCGCAGGGCGTATCCCTACAGAAACGGGCTTGCGGCTGTTTGTCGATGGCATGATGCAGGTCGCTGAACCCTCGGCCGAGGAGCAGCGCGCGATTGAATCGCAGATACGCGGCGAGGGGCCGATCGAGGAGGCGCTGGCCGCAGCAACGTCTGTGCTGTCGGGGCTTTCGTCGTGTGCCGGGCTTGTCGTGGTGCCCGAACGCGAGGCTGTGCTGAAACAATTCAGCTTTGCCCGGCTGTCGTCAACGCAGGCGCTGGCGATACTGGTGGGCAATGACGGCAGCGTTGAAAACCGCGTAATGGATATATCGGGCGCCATACACGATAGTATGCTGATCGAGGCGGCGAATTATATTACCGCGCGCCTTTCGGGGCTGACCTTGGCAGAGGCTGTCGGGCGGCTTGAGGGTGAAATTCGCGCGGAGAAAGCGGCGCTCGATAACGCAAGTGCCGATCTGGTCCGCAAGGGGCTGGCGGTGTGGTCGCTCGATGCCAATGATCGTCCGGTGATGATTGTGAAGGGCCAGTCGAACTTGATTGATGACGCAGCGGCAGCGGATCTTGATCGCGTCAGACAATTGCTTGATGAATTGGAAAGCAAGGAAGAAATTTCCCGCCTGATCGATAGCGCGCGGGATGCGAAATCCACGCGCATATTTATCGGATCGGAAAATAATCTGTTCTCGCTCTCCGGTTCCTCCGTAATTGCCGCGCCCTACCGTGATGACGGCGGCAAGGTTGTCGGCGTTGTCGGTGTGATCGGGCCGACGCGGCTGAATTATGCGCGGATTGTGCCAATGGTCGATTTTACGGCACAGGCGCTGGGCCGGCTGGTGAAATAAAGCGTGCGGGCCAGCGGCATAAAGAGGCGCGATCCGGCAATCTGGCGCTTGATGAAATGCGAACAGCGCCTATATGCGCAGGCAATCGATAATCATCACTGAATGTACGGGGCCAACGATGACGCAAGATACGAATGAGCATGACAGCGACGCCGAAAAAGAGATGGCCAAGGAAATGGACGGCGTGCCTGAGCATTTGAAGGAAGATGGCGAGGGTGAGCAGGCTGACGCAGGCGAAGATAAGCTGGCCAACCTTGAAAGCAAACTTGCCGAGGCGCAGCAGGAGGTGCTGTATGCGCAGGCCGAGACGCAGAATGTGCGCCGCCGGATGGAGAAAGAAGCCGCCGATGCGCGCACCTATGCCGCGACGGGCTTCGCGCGCGATATCCTGTCGGTATCCGATAATCTGACGCGCGCACTCGAAGCCATTCCGGCGGAGCTGCGTGCTGATGAAAAGATGAAGGGGCTGGTCGGCGGACTGGAGGCCACGGGCCGCGAGCTGGAAACAGTGTTCGGCAAACACGGGATCAGCCGCATCGCCGCGATGGGACTGCCGCTCGATCCAAACCAGCATCAGGCAATGGTCGAAATCCCTAGCGAAGATGCTGAACCGGGCACTATCGTGCAGGAAATGCAGGCGGGGTATATGATAAAGGACCGCTTGCTGCGGCCCGCCATGGTGGGTGTGGCAAAGAAGCCGGACTGAACATCAGGCCAGACTTAACCGCCGTTGCTGTAATTGGTTCGCAATTCTAGAAATTGTTGAATAGGCCTCTCGGCGTTGTTCGGATGTAATGTAGATTATTTTGCTATAATATTGGCTGTGCCCAACGACAGGTGCCAACAGGACATCCCTTGCTTCCAATCCGTCCGGTTCCATAAGCTGCGCATGTGCAATCTCGCCCCGTAATTCGATGAGCGGCAACAGCTGCGTAATCAAGCCGTCAAGTTTTACGTTTTGCTTCGCCGGGTGGGAGGCGGAAGCGATCCTCTTGCTGATCGTGATAGCTAATTGTTTGAGTGGCACGTAGACGCTCGTTTCCGCTCCGTAGATTAATCGTAACTCACGCTCGCATTGCGCAAACTTATCGATCAGCTTGCTTCTCCAGATATGTGCGGTATCCGAGCCGTTTTGCGGTGCAACGTTCGCAGTAGCGGTGTCACCAAATTCATTCTGGTCCGGCATCTTGGTCATCAGAACGGGCCTATCTGGCAAAAGCTAAAAAATTGCGAACAGCGCCACGGCCATGATTGTTCCCACTATCGGGATGATGACGGTAAGCGCGCCGACTGCGCCATAGGCGGCTTTATGCGTTTCGCCGCAGACCGCGCGAATTGTCGTCACGACATAGCCGTTATGCGGCAAGCTATCGAGCGCGCCTGACGATATGCTGACAACGCGGTGCAATTCATCCGGCTGCGCCCCGGCATCGAGATAATGCGGTGCGATCAGCGGCAGCGCGATCGTCTGCCCGCCACTGGCCGAACCTGTCAGGCCCGCAATCACAGTGACAGCAACAGCAGCGCCGATCAGCGGACTGCCCGGCAGATCCTGCACGATTTCCAGCGCCTGTTGAAACGCGGGCGACAATTTGGCCACTGCGCCAAAGCCCACGACGGCGCAAGTATTGGTGATGGCGACAACGGCGCTTGTCGCTCCGCGCGAGAACGCCTCCGGCATAGCGGGCAGTTTCTTGCGCCCCACAAACAGCGCGACAACCGCGCCAGTGCCCAATGCAGCCACCAACGCCCATTTATCGAGCGATTGCGCAGGCAGCATGGGCGACAGCGGCCCCATAGACTGCGGATATTGGAAAATCAGAAACACGCCCAGCACTGCAATAAGCGGCAGCAGGCACAACAGCGGCGCGGGCATATCGCCAAGATCGGGCGATACGTCGTCGGTTTCGCGGCCCACAAAATGCTCGCCATTCGCGACCGCTTTCTTCACCATATGGTTCAGCCAGAAATGGCCGGTGACAGCCATGAACAGCGCGACGATGAAGCTGACTTCCCAACCGGCATATGCCGTCGTGCCCAGAAATTCCATCGGGATCAAATTCTGAATTTCGGGGGAGCCTGCGGTTGTCATCGTGAACGTTACGGAGCCGAAGGCCAATGCAGCGGGGATAAAGCGGCGCGGCAGATCAGCCTCCCGGAACAGATGGACCGCAAGCGCATAGACGGAAAACGACACGATAAAAACGCTCACTCCGCCATAGGTCAGCACAGCGCATGCCGCGACTACCGCGAGGACCGCGTGTTTGATGCCGATCTTTTCTATCACCCAATGCGCGACGCTGGCCGCTGCGCCTGATGCGCCCATAATCTCGCCGAATATCGCGCCTAGCAAAAACATAAAGAACCAGCTTTTGAAAAAGCTGACAAAGCCGTCCATATAGCTGGTGGCAAAATCAGGCGCGCCCTCGGCTGCGAGCGGAGGCAGCCATGCAATCCCGCTCGTCAAGGCGACCAGCGCAGCAGCGACCGGCCCGGCAATCAGGATATTCACGCCGCGCACTGTCATCCATATAAGCAGCGCAAGTCCGCCGACCAAGCCAAGTGCAGATACCATGCGGGTTCCCCAACCTTTCAGTAGGGTGCAGGCGTAGCGCGTCGCAGCGCGGGCTTCAATATCACTTTTGGCAGCATCATTTTCGGCAATGTCACTTTCGCAAATGGTGCTTTGCCGGATCAGACTTTTGCTGGTGCGCACCAAGGCGACAGGCTACAGGCGCGCCATGCAAGTTGCGCGCCCCCGAATCCAGCATCCGCATTTATGGCGCCGCGAGCTGCGGGCAACGGCTGCGCTTGCATGGCCGTTGATACTCACCAATCTGACGATGGCGCTGATCGGCGCGATCGATGTGGTGATGCTAGGATGGCTGGGCGCGACAGAGCTGGCAGCGGCATCGCTGGGGCTGAACCTGTTTATGCTGTTCGCCATATTCTCGATGGGGCTGGTCACGGCATCGTCGCCGATGATGGCGAAAGAGCTGGGCGCACATCCACACAGCGTGCGCGATATCCGGCGCACCTTTCGGCAATCCTGCTGGGCGGCGCTAGCGGTATGCGTGCCGATCTGGGCGGTCCTGTGGCATACAGAGGCAATCCTGCTGTTTCTGGGGCAGGTGCCTGATCTGGCGAAGCAAGCGCAGGTGTATGTCCGCGTCTATATGTGGTCGATGCTGCCATTTTTATGGACGACGGCGCTGCGTAATTTTCTCTCGGCGCTGGAAAAACCGCTATGGTCGCTGATAATCGGCATTGCGGGCGTGGCGGCAAATGCGCTGTTTAACTATGCTTTGATCTTCGGCAATTTCGGCGCGCCGCGGCTCGAACTTGTCGGCGCAGGGCTGGGCAGCATTCTGGCCAATATCTTCATGCTGATCTGCATGTTGATGGTCGTCACATTCCACCGCGACTTTCGCCGCTATCGCCTTCTTGGCCGATGGTGGCGCAGTGATTGGCCGCGCTTTGCCGAACTGTGGCGGCTGGGCCTGCCCATCGCAATTTCATTCGGGTTGGAAGGCGGCGTTTTTTCGGTGGCAGCCATGCTGATGGGGCTGATCAGTATTCAGGCGGTGGCCGCGCATGCGGTGGCGCTGCAAATTGCCTCCTTGTCCTTCATGATACCGATGGGGCTGGGGCAGGCGGCAACGGTGCGGGTGGGATTGGGCTATGGCCGCGCCGACCGGGCGATGATCATGCGCGCGGGCTGGACCAGCTTTGCGTTGAGCGCCGGTTTCATGACCGTGATGGCAGCAGTGATGATCGCAATTCCTGAACTGTTGGTGTCCATATTCCTCGATCCCGGCACACCCGCCAACCGGCCGATCTTTGATCTGGCGGTGCAGTTTCTGTTTATCGCAGCGCTATTTCAAATTGTCGATGGCGTGCAAGTCGCGGGGCAGGGAATGCTGCGCGGGTTGCAGGATACGCGGGTGCCGATGCTGATCGCCGGATTTGGTTATTGGGTCGTCGGGATTGGTGCGGGCGTCCTGCTGGGCTTTGGCCTCGATTGGCGCGGTGTAGGCATCTGGGCCGGGCTGGCGATCGGGCTGAGCATTGTGGCGGTGCTGATTATGACGCGCTGGACAATGCGCGCGCGGATTGGCTTGCTGCCCGCATAAATCGTGCCTGCGTAATATAGCCGTCAGAACGGCAGCAGGCTTTCATACTGTTCCAACGGAGGCGCGCCGCGCACCTTTGCCCCTTGGCGGAGCAGGAACACATGCTTGACGATTTCCGCCTGTTGTTCCAGCCCATATTGTTCCAGCGTCCATCCCGGCTTTAACGCGTAATCATACCGGCAGAACGGATGACGCCGCAGCGGCAGGCATATGCCGCGTTGATGCTGCCAGACATGCGCCATTTCATGGATGAACAGGCCTTGTAGTGACAGGCTTTGGCTGCAGAAATCATCGCAGAACAAATTGCCTTTCGGATGGAACCACAGATGGCCGTTTGGCGCCATTGTTATCCGGCGCGGCTGGAACCACCAGTATTTGCGGTTATGCACCCGCACCGCATCATAATCCAAGGCACCGCGAAACACCGAACTTGCAAGTTTCTGTTCGCCAGCCGTCAGCGGCCTTCCAGATGAATGCGCGCCGATCAAACGGGCCGATCCCGCCGCATCTATTCGGTCAATGCCTTGCGTTCATCGGGAACAGTGCCATCGATTTCCTGCACAATAGTGGTCACCAGAATGCGGTCACGGTTTGAAAAAACGAACTCATATTCCATCTCGCCAGTGCGGCGGGCAAGTTGGTTCACGCCAAATACCATGCCGTGCAGCCCGCCCTTTTCAAACTTCACCGTCTCCCCGGCAGGAATGTTTACAGAGCGCAGCTTTTCCATCGACATCATTTTCGTGTCGGGATCCATTTTGCTTTCGTGCAGTTCGCTGCGTATTGCCGATCCTGAAAAAATGCTCAACAGCTCAACGTCTGCCTCACCGCCATGAACATCGAAATGCAGCACCGACGGGTTGGTATCAACGGGGGACAAAGTGACCACCGCATTATCCACGCGCAGCACGTCTTTTTTCCCGCATCCCGCGCTGGCCAATAATGCCGATGAGAGTATGGCAGCCGCCAACGTCATTTTTATACGCTTCATTTTCAGTTCTAAACTCCAAAAGCTGCGCCGGTCCGCGCCGACTGTTCCATTTTTTGCAGTCTAGGCGGGGATAGCCCTTGTGCCAAGACATTTGGGTCTTATATCGCGCTCACACTTACGGTCTTTCGGTACATGCCGGTGCCTGACAAGGGCCGGTAACCGGTAGATTACACATTCAATTGATTTAAGAATATTGGGGTAGATTTTTTATGGCTAAAGTTATTGGCATAGATTTGGGTACAACGAACAGCTGCGTTGCTGTGATGGACGGCGGCAAGCCCAAAGTAATCGAAAATGCAGAGGGCGCGCGCACCACGCCGTCTATCGTCGCATTTGCAAAGGATGGTGAGCGCCTGATCGGGCAGCCGGCAAAGCGGCAGGCCGTAACTAATCCTGACAGCACGGTTCACGCGGTGAAACGCCTGATCGGACGCCGGTTCGACGATCCGATGACGAAAAAGGATATGGAGCTTGTTCCGTATAATATCGTCAAGGGCAAGAACGGTGATGCTTGGGTAGAAGCAGGCGGCGAGAAATATTCGCCATCGCAGATTTCCGCCTTCACCTTGCAGAAGATGAAGGAAACCGCAGAAGCCTATCTTGGCGAGACTGTGACACAGGCGGTGATTACCGTTCCGGCCTACTTCAACGATGCCCAGCGGCAGGCAACAAAAGACGCCGGGCAGATTGCCGGGCTGGAAGTGTTGCGTATTATCAACGAGCCGACAGCGGCGGCGCTGGCGTATGGTCTGGACAAGGACGAGAACAAGACAATCGCTGTCTATGATCTGGGCGGCGGTACATTCGACATCTCGATCCTTGAAGTGGGCGACGGCGTTTTTGAAGTGAAATCGACCAATGGCGATACATTTCTGGGCGGCGAAGATTTCGACAGCAAGCTGGTGTCGTTCCTCGCGGATGATTTCCAGAAAGCGGAAAGCATTGATCTGACCAAAGACAAGCTGGCGTTGCAGCGGTTGAAGGAAGCTGCGGAAAAAGCGAAGATCGAGCTGTCATCGGCGCAGACAACCGAGGTCAATCTGCCGTTCATTACCGCAGACCAGAACGGACCGAAGCATCTGGTGAAGAATATCAGCCGCAGCGATCTTGAAAAGCTGGTTGGCGATTTGGTGAAGCGCACGCTGGAGCCTTGCAAAAAAGCACTGGCTGACGCGGGCGTTGGCAAAGACGCTATCGACGAGGTCGTGCTTGTCGGCGGAATGACGCGGATGCCGAAGGTGCGCGAGACGGTAAAAGACTTTTTTGGCAAGGAGCCGCATACCGGCGTTAATCCTGATGAAGTCGTTGCAATGGGCGCGGCGATTCAGGCAGGCGTTTTGCAGGGCGATGTCAAGGATGTGTTGCTGCTCGACGTGACACCTTTGTCATTGGGTATCGAAACGCTCGGCGGCGTCTTCACGCGGATGATCGACCGTAATACGACGATCCCGACGAAGAAGAGCCAGGTCTATTCCACTGCGGAAGATAATCAGAATGCCGTGACGATCCGCGTGTTCCAGGGCGAACGCGAAATGGCGAGCGATAATAAACTGCTTGGTAATTTCGATCTGGTTGGTATTCCGCCCGCACCGCGCGGTGTGCCGCAAGTTGAGGTGACGTTTGATATTGATGCCAACGGATTGGTCAGCGTGACCGCGAAGGATAAAGGCACCGGTAAAGAACAGCAGATCAAGATTCAGGCATCTGGCGGGCTATCCGACAATGACATTGATCAAATGGTGCAGGACGCCGAAAAATTTGCAGAAGAAGACAAAAAACGCCGCGCATCTGCTGAGGCGCGCAACAATGCCGAAAGTCTGGTTCATCAGACCGAGAAGCAGATTGAAGAGCATGGCGACAAGATCGATGACGATCTGAAGGGTGAGATCGAGGTGAAGATAGCCGAGGTCAAGACCACGCTGGAAGGCGACGATGCCGATGCGATGAAGACCAAGTCCGAAGAACTGGCGCAGGTTGCCATGCAGCTGGGCCAGAAGATTTACGAGGCTGAACAGGCAGCAGGCGGCGGGGACGATGCAGCCCAAGCCGACGCGGCTGCACAGAAAGCATCCAAGGACGACGATGTTGTCGATGCGGAATTTTCCGAAGTCGATGAAGGCGAGAAGAAAGACTAAACCAAGCACGAAAAATCGCCATCCCGGTGCGGAGACTTAATTAGCTGAGCCACAGTTGTTTAAGGTTTCGGTTCGCTCCGGGATGGCGCATTTACGAAGGGCCGGGCCGAGTTTATGAATCTCGATATCGATTATTATGAATTGTTGCAGGTGCAGCGGACGGACGATGATAAAGTCATCAAATCCGCCTATCGCCGCATTGCAATGGAATGCCATCCGGATCGCAATCCCGGCGATGCGGAAGCCGAAGCCAAGTTCAAGGCGGTCAGCCAGGCATATGACTGTTTGAAAGATCCGCAAAAGCGCGCTGCCTATGATCAATATGGCAAGCAAGCCTACGAGAATGCAGGGCAGGGCGGCGGTGGTGGCGGCGGCTTTGGCGGCGGACAGGGCTTCAACGATTTTTCCGACATCTTTGAAAGTTTTTTCGGCGGCGGCGGCGGCATGGGCGGCCGGGGGCGCGGGCCAGCGCGCGGCGCGGATCTGCGCTATGACATGGAAATCTCGCTCGACGAAGCGTTCCACGGCAAAGCCACCGAGGTCGAGATACAGGTAGCCGACAGCTGCGACGATTGCGGTGGTTCGGGCGCGGCAGCAGGCTCTGGCCGCAAAATGTGTGGCGGTTGCAACGGCCATGGCAAAGTGCGCGCGCAACAGGGTTTCTTTGTTGTCGAACGCACCTGTTCCAAATGTCAGGGCCGCGGTGAGGTGATCGAAAATCCGTGCGGCACTTGCCATGGCGAAGGCCGGATCGATGTTCGCAAAACCATTGAGATCAATATTCCGCCCGGCGTCGATGAAGGCACGCGGATACGCGCGGCCGGAAAAGGCGAGGCAGGGCCGAATGGCGCATCGGCGGGTGATTTATATATTTTCATCCATCTCGCCCCGCACAAAATGTTTGAACGCGAAGGCACGACTTTATTCTGCCGCGCACCGATCAGCTTCACAAAAGCCGCGCTTGGCGGCGAAATTGACCTGCCCGGATTGGATGGGCAAAAACATTCGTTGAAAATTCCGGCAGGTATTCAATCAGGCAAACAATTGCAGATACGCGGGGCCGGCATGCCCGTGTTGCAAGGACGCGGAAATGGCGACATGGTAATCGAAGTGGCGGTCGAAACCCCCACGAAACTGACCACCAAACAACGCGAGTTACTATGCGAATTTCAGGAAACCGAAACCGGGGAGGAATGCCCGCAATCGCGCAGCTTCTTCGATAGAGTTAAGACAATCTGGGAAGAGCTGACTTAAGCCAGTGTGACGGGCGCAACGCGCATCAGGTGATAGCGTCAATCTCTGCGCGTAGCTTCCGGGTGAGCGGACGAATATTGACCAGCCGTTCTTCTTCCTGATCCAGAATGGCATGGAAGGCGCTTTTGAGAAAATCGGTGCGCTTTGCATCAGGAATGCCGGCCTTGTCGGGAAGCGCGGATAGCAGAATATCAATAAAGCGTTCGGCACCATGCAGCCGGCCCCACAGATAATCATTCTCGCGATATGATCTGCTAAAGAACGCGCCGAAGTTATTAAATTCAATACCTTTCAACGTCGCCTCCGCGCCGCCGGAGCGTATGGCAGTTGCGTCATCGGGTGAAATCCTGTCCACCTTGACAGGATCAAATTCATCGAGCCCTTCGCCTTGTAATAGCGGCAGGGTGGCAATGTCATACAGCGGGTAGCCCAGATAGCCGAGCAGCATGACCCGCCGGTCGCTGGCCTTCATTTCCTGCAACGCCTCGCAGATCAAGCCGTCAACCTGCCGGTCTGCTGTATTCAATGCGGTTTTGCGGGCGAGCAGATCGATTACCGCCGCCGGATTTACGCAGGCATTGCGCGCCGCCACCTTGAAATCCGGGCCTAGAAACTCTGTCGTCTCGCGCTGAATGAACAGGGCGAGCGCATCATAGATGGCATCATGCATGGCGTTTGCGCCGGGCGCGTCTTCGGTCAGCGACGTATTTTCGACCTGTTCGGCCAGCCTGCGGGCCAGAAAGCGCATACGCCGTATCCGGAAACGCAGATCATGATTGCGGAAAAACACGATGGCATCGGGCGATGCGCCCAGCCCTGTGGGGTCGCTAATCCGCCCCAACCCGCGTGTTTGCAATTCCTGCCATATCGCGTCGCGGACATCATTTTCAAAACCGGCGGCAGCACCGGGTGTCGCACGCAATACCGTTCGGGTGATATCGTCGGTGATCTCCGCCATCTTCAAATGGCCATAGGCGGGATAGCTGTATCCGGCAGCTTTTGCGCCGCGTTCCTGTGCAATATTGCGCCATTTCTGCAATCGCGCTGGCGTGGGGCGGGACAGGAACAGCGTTTTACCCAGCAGCGTTTCGATAGTTTTTTCGACTTCGCTATGCAGGCCATCGGTTACTTCGCGCAGCCGCTGTATCCGCCGTGTTCGCCCGGCAATTTTTTCAAGACTGTCGTTGATGGGCTGTTCGCGCGGAATGTTTGACGTGGCGCCGAAGATCGTTGCGAACCACCCCGGTATTTTGGCATCGGCTATTTCATCTTCGTCGCGGTCAGCGCGGTATCGGAAACTGGGCAGGCCAGGCTTGGGATCAATATATACAAACCGGCGGTCCACTTCGCGGCGGGCAGGGCGATTGCGCAGCGCCTCTATCGCTTGGTTAAACGGGGCATTGGCCAAGATCGATCCGTCAACCAGAACAGCGTCGGCAAAATTATTCTCCGCATATTGCCGCGGCAACACACGGTTCAAAAATGCCTCGCGGCTATCCCATGAGGCACCGCGCGTTTTAACAAGCTTATCCAGCTCGCCGACAACAAAGGGCGGAAACGCGCCGGGAAAGCTTGCAGTCGCGCGCGCTGCAAACAATAATTCGGGGATGGCGGCCAGTTCGTCGGTGCCCTTATCTGACCGGGTCGAAAAGCTTATCGTCAGCCGGTGTTCGGTTTCCACAACGCGCGGCGGGCTGTTCAGCCGCAATATCTCATCATGCCCGTAGAAATCGGTTACGGTCACAAACAGATCGAGCGGCTGGCCCGGAGGTAGCAGCGGTCCATCCGCCTTTGTTTCCGCCATTGTCGCCAGCGCATCATACAGCAGGCCCGACAGTTGCAGCCCGCCAAACGGAGGTTTGAACCAACGCGCGCGAACAAAGCGTGATAGCTTCATCGCAACCTCATCGCGCGCATCACGCGATACTGTCCGTTCAATCGTGCCCTTTTTCCGGCGCAGCAACGCCCATGCAATCGGTGTGGCCCAGAATTTGGAAAAGCGCGATAGCGGCCGCGCATCGGGATCAACCAGCCGGTCGACATCGGCGGTTTGCAGCCACAAATCAGTCAGCGGTTCCAGCGATTGTCCAGTGGCAATCGCCTGCGCCAGAAAGATACCGTTTATGCCGCCCGCGCTCGACCCGGCGATAATATCATTCAGCACGCGCATCCTGACGCCGGTTTCGCGTTCGATCTCCTCCATCAATTGCCGGTAGATGCCCTGGCTGCCATCGGCATGCGGCGATCCGTTGTGAAACCCGCGGCTGGCCCGCACGAGATGCCATGCCTCCCGCGTTACGCCGTGCATATATATCGCTAGGCTCACGCCGCCGTAGCAGATAAGCGCCAGCCTGAGTTCCTTTTCCCGCATACCCATTCGCTATAAGGGGCGGCGCGGCTTAGGCAAGCATCCAGCGAAAATGCCCATTCAGCTTATGCGCGAAAAGAACATTCTCCTCGCGCGTTCCGCTCCCGATATTATGGATGGCGAGCGGCGTGCCGTCGCGCGCGAAACGCTCCGATACAATGCCAATATGCGGCAGGCGTCCGCCGACCATGCTGGTAAAGATATCGCCCGGTTTCCAATCGGCCGGCGAACGCGTGACGGGCAGTGCCGCGCCCATGCGTTTCAGAAATACGCGCAGATTTGGCACGCGGCGGTGGTCGATATTGCGGTCAGGGCGCGTCAGCCCCCAATTTTCGGGATAGGCGGCAAAGTTCGCCTGCATATCCTCATGCACCAGTTTCTGTAAATCAACGCCCAGTGCATCGCGATATGCGCGGATCACCACATCGGTGCAGACGCCCCGCACGCGCGGCACATCACCGCCGGGATATTCAAGCCCGCTATAGGATGGATCATACATATTGGTAACGCCGATCTGCCCGCGCGCTGCCTGTATCAGGCTTGCCGCTTTCGGGGCGGCGCCGCCGGCGGCGTTGCCGTTGCTGTGTGCTGCGGCGCTGTCCTGCGCATTTGAACAGGCGGAGATTAACAGCGGTGCGAGAGCCGCAGCTTGAAGAAAATTGCGGCGGTTGGTGCGATGATCCATACGCCTGTTATCGCGCGGCAGAATGAGCCGATGCTGAACAGCGTTGCAATGGCCTGTTGCCAGACCGCAATGCCATGGAAAAATACCGCAGCATCCAATGTCGTTTCAGGGAGGCAACGAATAGCTTTGCGTTCCGGCTTTGTTCTGATAATGCTTCGCCATGGCAAAGCCGAAACGAAAATATGTGTGCAGCGCCTGCGGATCGGTGGCGAACCGATGGCAGGGGCAGTGTGATGATTGCAAGGAATGGAATACCTTGTCCGAGGAAGCAGGCGCGACTGTGTTTCAGATGAAGCATGATCTGCAATCGGGCGGCCGCGCGATGCAGATGCACGGGCTGAACAGCGATATAAAACTGCCCGAACGCAGCAGCACCGGTATCGCCGAATTTGACCGCGCAGTCGGCGGCGGGCTGGTGCGCGGATCGGCGACGCTGCTGGGCGGTGATCCGGGGATCGGCAAATCGACATTGCTGTTGCAGGCAGCGGCAAATCTGGCGCGGCGCGGGTTATCGGTGGCGTATATTTCCGGTGAGGAGGCGGTGGATCAGGTGCGTCTGCGCGCGCAGCGGCTTGGGC